>Ga0315283_10001606_pt1 | contig 18276 bp, 15 predicted proteins | sample YL17G09_0_MG_FD_204541 | JGI IMG/M metagenome (GOLD analysis project Ga0315283, IMG submission 204541) | Sediment microbial communities from Yellowstone Lake, YNP, Wyoming, USA - YL17G09_0 | ecosystem: Environmental > Aquatic > Freshwater > Lake > Sediment | place: USA: Wyoming | collected... | reverse complement strand
AGCATCGAGCGGAGGGTTGATTCGTCCACTGGCCGAGCCCCGCTGAGGTCGCAGACTCCGACGATGCCGCACATCTACCTGGTCTCCGATGCCTCTTCGCGTTGACTAGTCGCCCTCGCCTGTGAGCGAAGTCGAATCGCCCTTCCCGTCGATGACATCGATGATCCTCTGCCCAAACAAAGGGGCGACTCTTTCTCCGAAGTCAGGGGTTGGATGCGAGCCGTCTGGTCCGTTCGCGTACTCCGGTTTCAGGTAGGAGCCGCCCTCGGTCTCGAGTTCGTAGAAGTCCCACAAGAAGATGTTGTCGCCAGGTTCGTCCCACTCCGCCTTGACCCAGTCGAAGAACTCCCTGGTGCGCTGTGCCTCTTCTGGAGACGTTTTCGCTTTGTTCAACGCGGCGCCCGTCCAGACGATGAACTTCGTGCCGGCAAACGCGCGCATCTTCTCCCTGAGCTCGGCATACTGCAGCTTGTAGTTCTCGAGACGCTTCTCGCTGGAGTCGACGTCGGCGGTGCCGGTGTCGGGAAGGATGTTCCCGACTGGGTAGCAGTGCTTCCAGATGATGACGTCATACTCCTTTGTCAGCATCTCGAGAGTGGGCTCGCCCTGATAGGACGCGCCTCCCGCATGCTTCACCCAGATGTTGTAGTAGTCATACGGGTAGTTGGCCCAAGGGTAGCCTTCGCTTGTCGTCGGGAAGTACATGTCCTCTATCTCGTGGCTTGTGTTGTTCTTCTTGTTGTAGCTGTCTATCCAGTTCTTCACAGCGCTCTTGCCGAAGATCTTGGCGCTCACCTTGGACGTGGTGCCAAGCCAGACCACTTGCCCGGTACTGTGGTGAAGAAACACGATCTTCATCGAGGCCCCACCTCCTGATCGAGTGTCGTCCCGGGAGCATCCCGTCGTGAGCGCGAGCCCTATCGCCAAAGCGAGGATGAGAAGGAGCTTGTGCTTGGTTCTCGTCACCTTTGTCACCACCTGACGGACAGCACTCTCAGGTGCCGCCGCTCTGCTTGCCGAGTATGAACGAACTCAGCTTGCAGACGGAATCGAAGTTGTCGGGAACGAGCTCATCGTCGGCCACGGAGATGCTGAACTCGTGCTCGACCCAGTGCAGCAGTTCCATGAAGCCGAAAGAGTCGATGATGCCCAGTTCAAGGAAAGACGCATCATCTTCGTACGTGAACCCTTGGTCGCTGAACAAGAAGTTCTGTGAGAGGTAGTCGCGGATCTTGTTCGCGACAGCGTCGTATGTCTCCAAAACGGTTCCTCGCGACTCCGTGTTGATGGTTCCCAATGACGATGCGATAGTCTATCCCAGCAGACTGAGATTTGTTAGCGTGGACGCTCCAAGCACCGAGAGGAGGCCTTCGCCATGTGGTCTTGGCAGCATCGATGCCTTTTGCACACGACGGAGCCAAGGCAAGCAGACTGGAGACAACGTGGTTCTGGATTCCCCGCAGGCCTCGGTCACGCTGCGGCACACGCTCTCTGCGGGGAACAGTGGTGATGGGCGGCCCGAAATGATCAAGCCCAACTGCGCGCACATCAGGCCCGATGGATCCAGGTGCGGCGCCTACGCGCACGGCGACAGCGAGTTCTGCTTCGTTCACGACCCCGCCCTCCGCGGGCAGCGCGCAGAAGGACACGTGAACGTCTTCGTTCAAGCACGGCGCAATCTGCGCGAATGGCGACTTCGCCTGGGCATTCGGCGCGCTCGTCGAGCCGGGGCTGCTATTGGCGACGGCTGCCGCTTCTCAGGCCTCCCAGAGTTTGGCTCCGAACCCTTCCTGATCAGCATCGGGCGCAATGTGAGATTCTCCAGCTGCGTTGTGATGATCACACATGACGGCGGCATTCAGGTATTCCAGACTCTCAATCCGGAGCGGTACGGCAAAGTGCACAAGTTCGGCCGAATCGACATTCGAGACAACTGCGTCATCGGGTGGGGCGTCATCATCCTCCCAGGGGTGACCATCGGACCGGACTGCGTGATTGCTGCAGGCTCGGTCGTCACACGGAGCGTTCCCCCAGGTGTCCTTGCCGCCGGCAACCCAGCCAAGCCTGTGATGACTGTTCAGCAGTACGCGGAGTGGTCGCTCGCGGCGACCCCCGATATCGATGAAGAGGAGTACCGCCGTGACCCCAAGGCCTATCTGATGCGTACGCCTCTACGGGGGTCGGTCCCCAGGCGGTTCCGCCAGAACGACCGGAACGAGACCAGCGACTAGATTGGTACCCGTCTGCGCGACTTCGAGCGGCGAACTGGCCGTCGCTGCCTCGTGTGGTGCTACCCCCATCGCAAGCCACCGCCTGCAATTCTTGAGCCCTGTACTGATGTGGGGGCTATCCGCGCGCCTGGTGGGGACGGCCTTCGTTGTACCAGCGGATCCAGCAGGTGATCGCCGCCTTGGCCTCAGCGAAGCTCGCGAACTCATCGCCTGCGGCCACCGCGTCACCGACCGTCCTCTTCCTCCTGTTCGCCTTCCTCGTGCTCAATCTTGAGAGTGGTGATGAGTCGCTCGCGATGCGACTCGCACCGGACTACATTCAGTAGCCCGGGCACCCGGCGACGGGGAAGCCTCCAGAAGGGCCACACACCGTGCCGCACGAGGCGCCGCTCGACGCGAGTCAGCCCCAGCACAGTTCCCAGGGTCGTCGCGCGGTGCACCCTGCAGAACTCCCTCCACCTCTCGGCGAGTCTCTCGTCATCACCGATCGTCGCCGACAGCTCCATAGTCTGCCTCATCAGATCTCTCGCCGGGGCGTCGCTGAGCGGTTCGACGACTCCACGGCCGGCTCGCTGTCGATAGGGAACCAGGGCGAGTCGCCAGACACCGTTACATCCGATCCACATACTCACGCAGTAGCCGAGGTACCACTCGTCCCCCACGCGATGCCCCGGAGGGAAGAAGAAGTTGCCGGTGCCGTATACGATCGGGGCCCCCTCGTGGATCTCCAGGCCACTGGGCACATGGGTGTGAGAACAGACGACGGCCGACGCTCCAGCCTCCACCAGGGCCCTGCAGATACGGGTCATGTTGGGGCTCGGCAAGCGGTAGTGTTCGGTCCCCCCATGAAGCATCACGAGCACTGCGTCAGTCTCACCGCTCAGCGCGTGGACGTCTCGGGGTGTGGTCAGGGGATCGAAGGGGTTACCGCCGGCGCGGCCCTGCCCCGCGGAACCGAACTCGTTCTCGGCGACTGCAAGGACCCCTATCTTCAGGTCGGCGACCGATCGGATAGCGGGCAGCCGTGCATGAGCCAGGTCCTCCCCGGCGCCCACCGTCTGCAGCCCGGCCGACTCGCACGCCGCCACGGTCTCCAGGACCCCGGCGGCCCCGTAGTCGCGTATGTGGTTGTTGGCCAGCGACACAAGATCGAAGCCGCCGAGTCGCACCGTGGATGCCCACGCGGGGTGTGCGCGAAGCAGTGGTCCCGACTTCAAGATCGCGCCCTCTCTCACGGTGAGCGGGCACTCGATGGTGGCCAAGGACAGATCGTGCTCCCTGATCGATCCCTGGAGGCCGCTCCAAGGTGCGTCAGACCCCTGACCTGCGGGGACCAGGTGCGCATGCGCCGCGCAGATGTCGCCGGCGACGAGGATCCGCGCACTCGGACCGGAGGGCGGCGCCTGAAGCTCGATGCCCTTCAGCAGCCCCTCGGCTGAACCTTCGGCGTGGCATAGGCTCGCTTTGGCGATCGTGACTCCCAATGTCTCCGTTTGCCGTGCCGCGACCATGAGCGGCTGCCCCTGCGCCCGGCTGGACACGTCAATCCTACCCCGACACCGAAGCCGAAGGCGTCGCTAGGCCGGGGCAGGGCGCGGCGACACCCTAGACTATAATCGCGGTGTGCGTACCGAATCATCATTCAGCAGGTCACGGGAAGACGGTGATCGTCGACGAGTCCTCATCGCAGGCGATTGGTTCACCTTCCCCAATGGAGGGGGAGCGACGGCGCGCGTCCATGCGTACGCGAAGGGGCTTTCCGCCGCCGGGTGTGATGTCAAGGTCGTGTGCCTGCGATGGAGCGAGCGCAGCGCCGAAGGCGCGAAGAACCGTCAGGCCGACGGCCTGTATCACGGTATTCCTTTCACCTACTCGAGCGGCAGTCCATACCGGGCCGCCACGTTCACGCGTCGCCGTCTGCGTGACGCACGTTCGGCGCTTCGGTTCGCGCGACTGGTGCGCGGCACTCTCGCCCAGCCCCCTGCGAACGTCATCCTCGTCACGAACTCCGCCCTGTGGATCGTGCTGACAGTGGCAGTGTGCAGGCTCGCGGGTTCGGCGTGCGTCATCACGAAGAGCGACTATCCGTTCGTCTATGCCCCGGACACCACGCTGACGAGAATGTGGGCCCAGGTCTTCACGAAGACCGTCTACCGACTCGTGGATGGGGTCATCGTGATCTCGACCTGTCTTGAGAGGTACTTCCTCGCGCACGTTCGCCGGGGAGCGCGGGTCATCCGTGTCCCGATCCTCGTCGACCTGGACGAGTTCGACCTGTCGCCGGCGGACGATGCACCCGGCCGGGACATCCTCTGCTACGTCGGGCACCTCGACCACCGGGGAGAAATCGACGGCCTGCTCGACGCCTTTGGCGAGGTCGCGGCGCGATTTCCGCAGTGGAGCCTGAGGATCATCGGTCCGAGCAGCGACCCGCGGGCACTCGACAGGTTCCGGGCCCGTGCTGCGGATTTGGGCTTGGGCGAGCGAGTGGAGTTCACGGGCAGTGTCGAGCGGGCCGATTTGCCCGGTCTCCTGGGAGAAGCCACTGCCTTCGCGCTGCCCAGAGCTAGCGGGCTCTTCTCGACGGCTGGGTTCCCGACGAAGCTTGGGGAGTACCTGGCGACGGCGAAGCCGGTCGTGGTCACGGCGACGGGCGACATCCCGCTCTACCTGCGCGATGGCGTGGACGCGTACCTCGTCCCTCCGGACGACACGCCAGCTTTCGCCGCCCGGCTGGCCGAGGTGTTCGCCGACCCGTCGGCGGCACGCGAGGTCGGAGTGCGAGGCCGCGAGACGGCGCGACGGGAGTTCGAAGTCGTGTCGCAGGGCCGGCGACTCGCCGCCTTTATCGCGGACGTCGGCAGATCCGGTTCGGGAATGGGTGCCGAGAGAGCGTGAACACGAGGCAGTCCATTCACCGTGTCTGGCGTGAGCTCAGGGGCGACTCGATGTACCCATTCTATCGGGAGTATCTTCGGCAGTTCGAAGAAGGAATTCCGGTGGATACGACAGTCTCCGAGCTGCGGCGCCTTCTGGAGCACGCGCGCGCCAACGTCCCGTACTACGCGGATCTCATTCCAAGTGGTCCAGTGTCGGACCCATTCGAGACACTCGGACAGATGCCGTTGCTCACGAAGGAAGTCATTCGACGCGACTTTTCCCGTCTCCAATCCGCCGACATTGAATCCCGGAACTGGTACTTCAATACCTCGGGCGGGTCGACTGGCATGCCTGTGCGCCTAGTCCAGGATTCCGCCTATGAGGCGCGCATGGGAGCCATTACTCTCCTGTATTCTCACCTCGCCGGTCGCGATTTCGGGCAACCCGAGATCCGCCTCTGGGGCGACGAGCGAGAGATCCTTCAGAACGGCCAAGGCGCGGGAGCCTGGATCCGCTCCCAGATATCCAACACGACGACCGTCAACGCGTTCAGGATGACGAGAGTGGTCATGGTCGACCTATTCGAGATGCTGAACAGGCGACCACCTCACCTTCTCCTGTCCTATGCTCAGGCGGCGTACGAAGTCGCCACGTTCGCCGAACGCGAAGGCATCTCCGTCCGTCCTCAGCGCGCCGTGATGACGTCGGCAGGCACGCTCTACCCCTTCATGCGAGAGACGATCGAACGTGTCTTCGGCTGTCGTGTGTTCGATCGGTACGGGTCGCGCGAGGTCGGCGACATGGCCTGTGAGATCCCCCAGTGCGACGGCCTGTGGGTAGCTCCTTGGGGCGTGCACATCGAGGTCCTTGATGATGCGGGCAATCCCGTGCCGGACGGGATAGAAGGCGAGCTGGTCGTGACGCTCCTGACGAACTACGCGATGCCCCTTGTCCGCTACCGCATCGGCGATCGCGGCGCTCTTGCTCCTGCGGGAACCGGATGGCAGGGAGAAGCTGCCCGTGTGCTGCAACGAGTCACGGGCAGGACTGTTGACGGCTTCAGATTGCGGGACGGAACGGTGATCAACGGGGGGTACTTCACGCACCTCCTCTTCTTTCGTGATTGGGTTTCGCGTTTCCAGTTCATACAGAAGGACTACGCCAGCATCCTCGTCCGTATCGTCCGCTATTCGGAACAACCCGGCGATGCGGAGCGCCAGATCGTCGACGGAGTGCGGGCGGTCATGGGAGACGGATGTCGTGTGGACTTTGAGTACTGCGACCGGATCGAACCCGCGGCCTCGGGCAAGTATCGCTACACGATCTCTGAGATTTCATAGCGTTCGCCTCAGTATCTTCAACCGCACGCACTACCGCTGGTTCGAAGCGTGTATCGCGACTTCTGCGCACCCGCGACGATACGTTTCTCGCTGCCCAAAGTGGTCATCTACCGGTTCATCAAGAGCGACAGGCCGGGGCTCGCGCCTCGCGACGCGCTGCGAGCGGCCATCGGGCCCTAGTGCCGCCTGGTATAGACTCGGCCGCGGGATGATAGCCGCCTCCACGGATCATGAATCGCCGCAGGGAGTGCCGCCGCGTCGGCGTCGGGGCTGGGGGCGCCACGACTCTCACGCCGCTCTCGAACCCGACGAGGCGAGGCCCCGGTGAAGGTGTTGTTCCTGAAGGAGGCTCTGGGCATCGGAGGGGCGGAGCGTCAGCTTGCGCTGACGACGAAGTACCTGCCGCGTGAATGGGAACGTCGCGTGTGGACCCTGACCGGAGGGCCGTTCGCCGACGTGATCACGGCGCAGGGGCATCGCGTGTACATCAGGCCTCGTGCGGCTCGCATGGACGTGCGCCCGGCGTGGGACCTGTGGCGCCTTTTGTGGGACTGGCGCCCGGACATCGTGCACTCGTGGGATTGGATGGCCTCATCTGCGGCGCTGCCGTTGTGCGGGTTGCTGAGAATCCCTGTGATTGACGGTACCATTCGCGTCGGCTTCGTCGAGCCGCATCGCGCCGGGATGCGCAGGCTGTGCATGACCCTGTCACAGCGCGTCGTCGCAAACAGCATCGCGGGGCTTCTTGCCTGGGACGTCCCAGCGGCCAAAGGACGAGTGGTGTACAACGGCTTCGATCCGGAGCGATTGGCACTCTGTGAGGCGAAGCCCGAGCGACATGATTCTGCGACGGTGGTGGCCATGACAGGTCGCATGACCCCACAGAAGGACTTCTCGACTGTGATCCGTGCCGCCAGGAAGTTGGACGCCCATGACCCACGGCGCTGGCGGTTTGTCCTCGTCGGATATGGACCGGACAGGCAGCGGCTGCTCGCAGAGGCGCGCGACCTGACCGAGCGCGGCGTGACGACGTTCATCGATCCCGGTCCCGAAGCCCTGCCCGCCATCCGGGGAGCCGACATCGGAGTGCTCATGACCGACGAGCGAGAGCACAGCGAGGGCTGTTCAAACGCTCTCATGGAGTACATGGCTTGCGGCTTGCCCGTCATCTGCACACGGGGGGGAGGAAACCCGGAGCTCGTCCTCGCCGGTGCGACAGGCTACTTGATCGACGCCGGCAGCAGCGGACTTCTCGTCGAACGTCTGCGGGGGCTCGCTGACAATCCGGGACTCGCCGATCGTATGGGTTCGGCTGGCAGGCGACGCCTGATCGAGCAGTTCAGTACCGAGCGGATGGTGGCTGATCTCATGGACCTGTATCGCGAAGTCGCTGCCTTCTGATGCCTGTGCGGGTTCTCCTCGTCAACTCTTTCTACTACCCGCGGGGCGGCGACTGTGTCCACGTCCTTGCCCTGGAGAAGCTGCTTACATCGAAAGGCCACGAGGTGGCGATCTTCGCGATGCATCACCCGGAGAACCTGCCGTCTCGATGGTCGACGTTCTGGCCGCAGAACGTGGAGTACCAGGGCAGACTCGGGCTTGTGCAGAGCATGGAAGCGGCCCTTCGAAGCATGCGATCCGGACACGTAGCGCGACGCTTCGCTTGCCTCCTCCGCGCATTTCGACCGGACGTCGTCCACATGCACGGGATCCACCACCACCTCACGCTGTCCGTCATCGAGGAGGCCAAGCGCCACGATCTGCCTGTGGTTTGGACCCTCCACGACTACAGGGCCGTGTGCCCCGCGACCCACTGCGTGCGAGACGGGCGGCCATGCGAGCGCTGTGCGGACGCCCAGTTCTGGCAGGGTGTCGTCGGCAGGTGCAAGTCCTCGTCTCTAGCACGCAGTGCTGCAGCGGTCGTTGAGTCGTACTTCACCCGGCTCAGGGGCACGCTTGGACTCGTCGACTGCTACATCGCTCCGAGTCTGTTCCTCGCGGAGGTCGTGACCCGTATGGGCCTTCCAGCGACCCGCACCGAAGTAATGCCGAACTTCTACCAGCCTCCCCAAGATTGCGCCTCGCCGGTCTCTGCGGAGCGCTCGGGTATCCTCTTTGTCGGTCGCCTCTCCGAGGAGAAAGGGGCAGACTACCTGATCGAGGCTTGCGTCAGAGGGAGCATCGCCCTGCGAGTGATCGGAGACGGGCCCCTTCTCGAACGATGTCGGCGCAGGTCCGTTGGCGCAGACGTGACCTTCGAAGGTTGGCAAGATGAAGCAGACGTGCATCGGGCTATGGAGAGGGCGGAGATCCTGTGCGTCCCCTCGGTCTGGTACGAGAATTGCCCTACCGTCGTGCTGGAGGCAGCGTCCTCGGGGTTGCCGGTGATGGCCAGCGATCTGGGCGGACTCCGGGAGCTACTCGACTACGGACGCTGCGGCTGGCTTGTGCCGCCGGGTGATGCAGAGGAGTGGTGCGATGCCATGCGTGAGGCGCTACATGACCAGGCGACTCGTCAGGCGTTCGGCGAGAGAGCTCGTCGGCGCCTGCTCGAGCGACATGACCCCAGCAGTTATGTCGCGAGACTGGAAGACGTCTACATGTCCTGCGAGTAGTCCCGAGGGTTGACATGGATGCTGCCGTCATCATCACGTATCGCTGCAATGCGCGTTGCCGCATGTGCAAGACCTGGCAGTTCCCGACGAAGGTCGCCGAGGAGTTCAAGCCCGAGCTGCTTCGCAAGCTGCCCGACGGCATGGGCCGCGTGAACCTCACCGGCGGCGAGCCCCTGCTGCGCAAGGACCTCGGTGAGATCGTCGACATACTGGCGCCCAAGGCTCACCGCCTCGAGATCTCCACCAACGGCTACTTCACGGATCGCCTCGTGGAGATCGGCCGCCGCCACCCCGAGCTCACGGTGCGCATCAGCCTCGAAGGTCTGCAGGAGGTCAACGACGCGGTGCGCGGCATGAAGCACGGCTTCCACCGCGCCATGCGCAGCTTCTACGGCCTGCGCGACGCCGGGGTCAAGGACCTGGGCTTCGCGGTGACGATCCAGGACGACAACGCCGACGCCCTGCTGAACCTGTACCGCATGGTCGACGATCTCGAAGCCGAGTTCGCCCAGGCGGTGCCGCACAACAGCTACTACTTCCACACCGACGACAACGAGATCAAGGACGTGGCCAAGGTGCAGGCGGCGATCCGCGGGCTCATGGAGGAGTTCCTGCGCTCGCGGCGCCCCAAGCAATGGTTCCGCGCCTACCTGAATCGCGGTCTGGTGGACTTCGTCGCCGGCGCCCCCCGGAGGCTGGAGTGCACCGGCGGCAGCGACATCTTCTTCCTCGACCCCTGGGGCGAGGTGTACCCGTGCAACGGCCGCGACATGAGCATGGGCAACCTGCACGAGACCGAGTTCGACGAGCTCTGGCACAGTGCCAAGGCGGAGGAGGTGCGGGCGGCGGTGCGCGTCTGCGATCGCCGCTGCTGGATGACGGGGACCGCGGTGCCGGCGATGAAGCACAACCTGCCTGGCGTGGCCTGGTGGGTGGCGCGCAACAAGGTCCGCGTGGCCAGGGGGCTGCCCGTGGACCTCGGGGACTGAGAGACGTGAGCGCGGCAGATGGACACGCGGCGGACCGTGTACGCATCGCCCATCTGGGCTCCAAGGGCATCCCATCCAAGGGCGGCACTGAGCGCGTCGTCGAGGCCATCACGCGCCGGCAGGCGGCCGCGGGGCACAGCGTTACGGTGTACGGCAGTCGCCGCGCGAGCGCGTCCGGCATGGTGGCCGGCGTGCGCGTGCTGTCGCTGCCCACCGTGGCGCACAAGTACATGGGCCCCGTGCTGCTGCAGGTCGCCGGCGCGGCGCACGCACTGGCGCGCGGCGACTACGACGTGGTGCACCTGCACGGGGCCGAGAACGGCTTCGTCGTGCCGCTGCTGCGCCTGTGCTACCCGGTGGTGACGACGAACCACGGGCCCGCCTACCTGCGCGATAAGTGGAGCGGACCGGCCAAGGCGCTGATCCGGGCCCTGGACGGGCTCTCCGTGCGGCTGGCGACCCGCGCGACCGCTGTGTCGGCGGTGCAGGCCGCGGAGCTTGCGCGCCGGTACGGCCGCGAGGTGGTCGCGATCCCCAACGGCGTCGACCTCGACGAACCGGCGGACGAGGAGGGCGCCGAGCGGCTGCTCGCCGGGCTCGGCCTGCGCCGCGGCGAGTACCTGTTGTTCGCGGCGGCGCGCGTCGATCCGACCAAGGGCTGCCACACTTTGATCGAGGCCCTGGGCCGGCTCCCGGAGCCTCCGCCGCTGCTCGTGGTCGGCGACCTGTTCCACGCGCCGGGCTACGAGGAACGGCTGCGGAAGCTGGCGCATGACCTGCCGGTCAGTTTTGTGCCGCGCCTCGACGCCAAGCCGGTGGTGCTCGGCCTGCTCCGCGGCGCGCGCCTGTTCGTCTTCCCGTCCGAGGTCGAGGCGATGTCGATGATGCTGCTCGAGGCGCTCTGCCAGGAGGCCCCCACGCTGGCGAGCGACATTCCCGAGAACACCTCGATCCTGCCTCCGGGCTTCCCGGTGTTTCGCGCGGGAGATGTTGACGCCCTGGCGGCAGGGCTGACGGAGCTTCTGGCGGCGGACCCGGAGGCGCGCCGCCACGAGTCGGCAGCGGCGCGCGACTGGGTGGCCGCCCGCTATGGCTGGGACGAGATCGCGCGGAGCTACGACGTGGTCTACCGCGAGGCCTGGGCCGCGCGCACCTCGCTGTAGTCATTTCTGACTACGCTTGTGCGCGCACAGGCTCCAAACGGCCTCAGACGCGTTTCTTGCCTTGGCAGGGCGGTCTGGGTTGACGATTTGGACTGTCACCGTAGTCACTGGTGGCTACTCGTAAACGGATGACCCCCTTTCGGCCGTCTTCGGGGAGGGGTACTCTAGGCTCACAGACCAGCTTCCGGGAGGGCAAGTGGGCATTGCGGGCGCCACTACCGAGCACCGGGGCGACGGACTGGCGACTATGCACGTGCCTTTCGTCGACCTCAGGATCCAAGCGGCCGAGCTTCGTGCGGAGTTCGAGGCTGCGTTCGGGTCGATCCTTGAACGGGCCGCCTATACCATGGGCCCCGAGTTGCAGCGGTTCGAAGCCGCCTTCGCGTCGTTCTGCGGCTGCGATCACGCGGTGGGGGTGAGCTCGGGGACCGACGCGGTCAAGCTCGCGCTGATCGCCGCGGGAGTGCGGCCCGGCGACGAGGTCATCGTACCGGCCAACACGTTCATCGCCACCGCCGAGGCCGTGAGTCATGTGGGCGCCACGCCGGTGTTCGTGGACTGCCTTGAGGGCAGCGGCCTGATGGACCCCGCGGCCGTCGGCCCCGCCGTGACGCCGCGCACGACGGCCGTGGTGCCCGTGCACCTGTATGGCCAGACCGTGGACATGGACGCGCTCGCGGAGGTGGCGTCCACGCAGGGTCTGGCCGTGGTCGAAGACGCCTGCCAGGCGCACGGCGCCACCTACAAGGGCCGTCCGGCGGGTTCGCTGGGCCACACCGCCGCGTTCAGCTTCTACCCGGGCAAGAATCTCGGGGGGCTCGGCGACGGCGGTGCCGTCACCACCAACGACCCCGCCGCCGCCGAGATGGTGCGTCTGTACCGCAATCACGGGCAGGAGGACAAGTACACGCACCGCGTGGCCGGCTACTGCGACCGCCTGCACAATCTGCAGGCCGCTCTCCTGCTGGTCAAGCTGCCACGCCTGGCCGCCTGGAACGAGTCCCGGCGCATCGCCGCACGCGACTACGATTCGGCCCTGTCGGGAATGGACGGGGTGGCGGTCACGAAGCTGGGGGACAACGTCGAGGCCGTCTATCACCTGTATGTGGTGATGGTGGACGACAGGGACGGCGTGAGGCAGCGACTGGGAGAGTGGGGAGTCGAGTCCGGGATCCACTACCCGGTGCCGCTGCATACCCAGCCCGCCTACCGGAGTCTGGGGTATTCGTCAGGCGACTTCCCGGTCGCCGAGCGCCGTGCGGAGCTCATCCTGTCGTTGCCCATGTTCCCGGAGATCACCGAGGCACAGCGGGCCTATGTCGTCACGGCGCTGGAGCAGGCACTGGCCTGACCTGGCGCCGGGCGCGCACGAGAGAGGAGGGGAGAGCATGACGGCGATGCGGGTGCCGAACGTGGAGGAGCAGTCGCTCGACGGCGCAGTCGTCGAACGCCGGCTCGTGGCGGTGAGGCGCGACGTCGCGGCCGCCGTGCGTACACCGCTTCACCCGGCGCGCTGGTTCGTCTTCACCGATCTGTGCTTCGGCCTCATCGCCTACGGGCTCGCCCTGACGGTCCGCAGCGAAGTCGTCATCGACGTCGAGGGGCACCTGGCCTTGAGCCCGAGCTGGTCCATGCTGGTGCCGCTGGCGATTACCTTCGTCGTCTTCTATGCCATGGGCTTGTACGAGCGCGAGCTGCTGTCTCTGCGCGCTCTGCACCTGCTCACCCTCGCCAAGGCTATGCTCTGGTCGGCGGCCATCAGCGCCCTGGTCGTCTACCTGCTGCACCTGCCGGTCGGGTTCCAGTCCCGCTTCACGGTCGTGGGCACGTTCACGCTGTTCTTCCTCTTCGCGGCGCTCGTGCGTACCTTTGTGCTCCCACGCGTCCTCGGCCGGCGGTTCAAGGAGGACATGGGCGGTACCCTCGTCGTCGGATGGCCGTACCGCACCGAGCCGCTGCGCGAGCGTCTGACCATGCTCAGGGGCTTCAACCGCGTGACGCTCGTCGACGGCGGCAGAGAGCAGCGCGTGGTCGCGCGCGTGACTGAGCGCCTGCAGGAGCGCCGGGCGAACGGGCGGCCGACCTTCGGCACCCTGTTCGTCGACGCCGGCAGCCTCACACTCACCCAGACGCTCGAGCTCATCGTCGTGGGTCAGCGCCACCGCGCCACGGTGTACGTCGTCTCGAACCGTCTGCGCCCGCTGACCGGCCGGCGCTTGCTCGTCGATCTCTTCGAAGCGCCGGTAGTGCGCACGCATCGCAGCCCGGGCGGGCACGCGCGAGCTCCGATCAAGCGCGCGTTCGACATCGTCGTCTCCGCCGGCGCGCTGCTGGTGCTCTTCCCGGTCATGCTGGCGATCGCCCTCGCCGTGAAGCTCACTTCACACGGCCCGGTACTCCACGCTCAGGAGCGGATCGGTCTCGACGGGCGGCCCTTCAAGTTCTACAAGTTTCGCAGCATGCGTAGCGGCTCCGACACCTCGGCGCACTGCGAGTACATGCAGGCCCTCATCAATGGCGAAGCCGAGACCAGTACGCAGTGCGTCGAAGGTGAAGAGGAGGAAGTCTTCAAGCTAGTCGACGATCCACGCGTCACCAACGTCGGCCACCTGTTGCGGCGCTACTCGCTCGACGAACTGCCGCAGCTCTGGAACGTGTTCATCGGCGATATGAGCCTCGTGGGGCCACGGCCCCCGCTGCCCTACGAGGTCGCCGCCTATCAACCCTGGCACCGTCGTCGTTTGGAGGTAAGGCCTGGCATCACCGGCGTGTGGCAGGTGGACGGGCGGAGCCGCGTCAGCTTCGACGACATGGTGTTCCAGGACGTTCTGTACGACTGTTCGCGCGACGCCCTGGTGGACGCCTCGCTGTGCCTGCGCACGGTGCCGGCGGCCCTGCTGGGCCACGGAGCCGCGTGAGCACGACCCGCGGGGGAAGCATGACGAACGTGGCGATCATCGGGCACGGGTACTGGGGCCCGAACCTTCTGCGCAACTACCTGGAAGTGCCGGGCGTGTCGGTGAAGTGGGTCTGCGACCTGCGCCCGGAAGCGCTCGACAAGGTCCGTCGCCGCTACCCGGCGCAGGCCACCACCCTCAGCTACGACGAGGTGCTCGAAGACCCGGCCGTGGACGCAGCGGTCATCGCCACGCCGATCTCCACGCACTTCGAGCTCGCCAAGGCTGCGCTCGAGGCGGGCAAGCATGTGTTCGTCGAGAAGCCGATGACCAGCTCGAGGGCCGGCGCCGAGGAGCTCGTGCGGCTTGCCCACCGGACCGGCCTCACCCTGATGGTGGGGCACACCTTCGTCTTCAGCCCGCCGGTGCGCAAGCTCGGCGACCTCATCCATGGCGGCGAGCTCGGAGACATCCATTTCATCACCTCGTCGCGCGTCAACCTGGGCCTGCATCAGAAGGACGTGAGCGTGGTGTGGGACCTCGCGACGCACGATCTCTCGATCCTGTACTACTGGCTGGGCGAGGCCGCCTCCACCGTCTACGTGACCGGCCGCGGCTGCATCGTGCCGAACATTCCCGATGTGGCGTTCGTCAACCTGCGCTTCCCCTCGGGCGTGATCGCCAACATCGACATCGCCTGGCTCTCACCGGTCAAGCTGCGCCGCACAGTGATCGTCGGCAGCCAGCGCATGGCGCTCTACGACGACACCGAGAGCGTGGAGAAGGTCAAGGTGTTCGATCATGGCGTGGACTACAAGGACCCGCAGACATTCGGCGAGTTCCACCTGTCGTACCGCACCGGCGACATCGTCGCCCCGAAGCTCGACAACGTCGAACCGCTGTTCGCCGAGGCGACCCACTTCGTTGAATGCGTCACAACAGGTAGGCGGCCGATCACCGACGGTATCGCCGGTCTGCGGGTGGTCGCCTCGCTGGAGGCCGCCGAGAAGTCGCTGCGCAACCACGGCGGAGTGCAGACCATCGAGCTCTCGGACGTGCCCGGTGTCTGAGTCGGTGCCCGGGGACGCGGGCGCTCCCAGCATCCAAATCGCGCATGGCGTCGTGCTCGGGCCAGGCGCCGACCTGCACGGACCGCTGGTGCTCGGCAAAGCGCCGCGCGGCGCGCGGGAGGGGGAGCTGCAACTGCGGATCGGCGCCCGCGCCACCATCCGCCCGTTCACGACGATCTACGCGGGCAGCGTCTTCGGAGACGACCTGCAGACCGGTCAGGGTGTCTCCATCCGGGAGGACAACGAGGCCGGCGACGGGGTGAGCATCGGCACCAACGCGGTGCTCGAGTTCGGCAACCGCATCGGCCACCGCGTGCGTATCCACACCGGCTGCTTCCTCGAGTTGGCGACCATCGAGGACGACGTCTTCGTCGGTCCCAACGTCGTCTTCACCGACGATCCGCACCCCATGAATTGCCCGCACTACCGGGACTGCCTCGGCGGGGCCGTGGTGCGGCGACATGCGCGCATCGGCGCCAACAGCACGATATTGCCAGGCGTGGAGATCGGCGCCGGCGCTCTTGTCGGGGCTGGCTCCGTGGTGGTCGACGACGTGCCGCCGGGGATGGTTGTGGTGGGGAACCCGGCTCGCGTTGTGAAACGCGTCGATGAACTCGTATGCCGGAGTGGACTTGTGGAACGGCCTTACGTTTGGGAAACCACCGGAGGATGACGAGGCCTCGTCGACTTGACCTGTGGAAGTGGGGTCTTCATGGCTACAATCGAATCGGTAGGTCACCGGGGAATCCTCGACTCACCTGTTGCATTCACGACTGAGTACGTCGTTCGGATGGACGATGGCACGACTGGCATTGGCGCGTCTTCAGAGGGCGAGACCGCCAGCATCTACGAGGACAAGAGGGCGACGGACGCTGTCACGGTGATTGGGAGGCTTCGGAGTGATCGTCTGATGGGCCGATTACTCGCCCAAGAGGGCTGCTGGGATGACCATCTCTCCTGGATGACGACCACCTTTGGCAGGAACACCTGTTTCGCCTTGTCGCGGGCGTTCTATGATGCCGAGCAGGATGCGGGCTGGCGCAGTGGTCCGGAAGGTGTCGAAGTCGCGCTGCCATGCCCCCAAGATCTGCTGCAATGTGCTTGATAGTGGAATCGACATGACCGCCAGCCACGGGGCGACATGCCAGCGCTCTACATGCGGCGGTGCCGCCTGCAGGCGGGCCGGCCTTCCACCTCTTTCACCCCGCGGCCCCCTTCTTGCTCCACGCGTGGCGTCCGGCAGCCCAGAACGCCGCAGGCGCTCCAAGTACCGGCTCAAGGCACCACACCCCGCCGATGGCGCGCGGACTGGCTGCCTAGACGCTTACAGAACGGTCTGGCGCTGCTTCCGCTTAGCGCGCCGCCCGGCACCCGCATCCCTGGGTGAAGTGGTCGTAGGCCTGTTGCCTGGGGTGGCCACAGCGGGCCTAGCAACGCAACGGAGTTTTTCGTCCCGCCGTTGTAGTATGGGGAAGCCGAGGGGCTTGCACCGGGGCCACACTCGCGGGCAGTGTCTGTGGTCGTCCCGTCGCCGCACGCTCCAGCAATGCCGAACCCAAAGTCGGCTTCATCAAGGGATGGGGGTTCCACGATGAGAAGCAGGATGGGCAGTGGACGCTGGAGGCGTGTCTTTCTCTTCATCATCCTGGCGCTGCTGCTGAGCCTGGCCTGTGCCGGCGCTGCGTGGGCAGACAACCCCGCCTATGTCAGCAGCTCGCAGGCCAGGGATGCCAACGCGAAGCCTCTCACCATCACCGCGCCGACCGGTGCCGCCATGGGTGATGCGCTGGTCGCGCAGATCACTTACGTCGGCGGCAGAGGCAAGACCATCACCGTGCCGATTGGCTGGACCCAGCTGTACAGGACCGACAACGGCACCCGTGTCGGCCAGGCCGTCTACTGGAAGATCGCCGGTGCGTCCGATGTGGCCGCGTCCAACTATACGTGGACGTTCGGCAACAAGACGAACGCCTACGGTAGCGTCGGGCGTTACCGGTACGTCGATCAGACCAATCCGATCTCGGCATCGAGCGCCGCCGTGTCGACCTCACCCTCGGCTTTGTTGACGGCGACGGGCATCACCTCTCCCACCAACGGTCTGGTGATCGCCCTGTACGGCGACCAGGTGAAGTCGACGTGGAGCAACACGCCTTCCGGCTTCGCGGTGCGCTGGTCGCGGACCGACGCGGCGCCGGGTATCGCCGGAATGGATGCCGTGATCAGCGGCTTCACCGGCAACAAGAGCATCACCGCGACATCCAGCTACTGGGTCGCACACCTTCTAGCCCTGAAGCCGGACGTCACGGGTCCGACAGTCATCGTCAGGCAGGACGCCACCCAAGCGGACCCGACAAGCAGCACGTCGGTCATCTTCGATGTCGTCTTCAGTGAACCGGTGACCGGCCTCGTCGCCACCAGCTTCACGTACGGCGGCACGGCGAGCGGCTTCTCGACCCACACATTGACCGGCTCCGGCAGCACCTACACGCTGACGCTCAGCGGAGCCGCCGTCGGTGACGGCACCGTGATTGTCTCGTTGGGGACCGGCAGGGTCTTCGACGCGAGCGGCAACGCCAACACCGCGTCGACCAGTACCGACAACAGCGTGACCTACGACGGCACCGCGCCGACCGTCACAGTGAGCACGCCGGCGACCGATGCGACATTGACCTCCGTGACGTCGACCACCATCACGGGTACAGCGTCTGACGCCACGAGCGGCGTCGCCACGGTCGCGGTCACCATTCAGCGGTCGTCAGACGGCCTCTACTGGACGGGCCTCGGGTGGCAGCCGACTCCCTACTACCTCGCTGCGGTGGGTACCACCAACTGGACCTGCTCGTGGACCTTCGACCCCGCGCAACAGGCGGGCAGCCCCACGTATACCATCCAGGCGACCGCGACGGACCACGCCACCAACAGTGGCAGATCTGGCACGGTGACTGGGGTCAACGTCCACAACCAGTTCACCCTCACCTACACCGCCGGCCCCCACGGCACGATCAGCGGCAGCAGCCCGCAGACCGTCGCCTACGGCGCCAGCGGCACCGAGGTGCGGGCGCTGCCCGACGCCGGCTACCACTTCGTCGCC
>Ga0315283_10001603_pt1 | contig 18287 bp, 17 predicted proteins | sample YL17G09_0_MG_FD_204541 | JGI IMG/M metagenome (GOLD analysis project Ga0315283, IMG submission 204541) | Sediment microbial communities from Yellowstone Lake, YNP, Wyoming, USA - YL17G09_0 | ecosystem: Environmental > Aquatic > Freshwater > Lake > Sediment | place: USA: Wyoming | collected... | reverse complement strand
ATAGGAATATCAGCATAATATTGTGATACCCTCCGCTGTAAAAGACATCTTCAGGGTCAACCTCGGTGTGAAAAAGCACGAGAGGGTCCTCGTCTTTACCGACAACATTTCCGTCAAAGAAGACCTCTCCCGGGCTGACAGGGAGCGGAGGACAAAGCTTGCCTCTCTCGCTCTGCTTTCAGCTGAAATTGGAAAAACCTTCTGTAAGACGCGCTATTTTACCTATCCCGCCACCGGTAATCATGGAGCAGAGCCTCCTTCGGACCTCTGGAAACTGGCCTTCGGAAAAACGACTGTCCAGGCACTGAAGAAAAACCGCCTGCTATCACCTATCCTGAAAAAAACCGCCGGAGACGATGTTATCACGAGGGCTGAGGACATTATCAGAAAACAGAGAGATGCTGCAGTCGACTGCGTTATTGCATTATCGAACTATTCAACGAGCCACACCAGGTTCAGGGATTTTTTAACCAGGATATGCGGTTGCCGATATGCAAGCATGCCCCTTTTTGAGACGTCCATGCTTGAGGGCGCCATGGATGTCGACTGGAAGGCCCTTGTAAAAAGGACAAAAGGATTAGCCGCGCTGGTGAATTCGGCAGAGCGTATTCTGATAAAAACCCCGAATGGTACCGCTATTTCATTCTCGAAAAAGGGGAGGAAGGCTCTGTCGGATACAGGGATACTGACCCGGAAAGGCGCTTTCGGAAACCTTCCGGCAGGTGAGGTCTTCTTCGCGCCGGTCGAGGGCACCGCCCGTGGCAGGCTCGTCCTTGAATGGGCGCCGACAAGGAAACTCTCGTCACCGTTAACACTTACCGTGAACGATGGGAGTGTCTCTGACGTATCAGGTCCGGATGAATATGCCGAATATCTTTCAATGAAACTTTCTGAAAGAAAGGAAAATAGCAATATCGCTGAACTCGGCATTGGCACAAATGATGCTGCCACAAGGCCCGACAATATCCTTGAATCGGAAAAAATACTCGGCACAATCCATATAGCTCTCGGGGACAACAGTTCCTTCGGCGGAACAATCAAAACCCCCTTCCACCAGGACTTCGTCTTCTTTAAACCGACCGTGACATTGATTCATAAAGACGGCAGCAAACGGGTTATTCTCAAGGCAGGCAAACTGCTTTCTTACTATCATCCCACTTCTTGATGGGGGAGGAATTTTCTTGCAGCATCCTTCGCTGCGTTTCAAGGATTCTTTTGATGAAAAAGTGTAAAATGAGTAGTAGCCGTAGCCGCAAACTTTAGTTTGCGTTTAAATTTCCCTTGGACCGCAGGCTGAAGCCTGCGGCTACAACTAAAAAACAACTATCTATGCGTTATGTAATTCTCGGCACAGCAGGACATATCGACCACGGCAAGAGCTCTCTGGTAAAGGCCCTGACAGGCATCGACCCTGACAGGCTGAAGGAAGAGAAGGAGCGGGGCATTACTATTGACCTGGGGTTTGCAGACCTCAGTTATCCGGACGGTCTTACGGTCGGGATTGTCGACGTCCCCGGCCATGAACGGCTCGTGAAAAATATGCTTGCCGGCGCCGGCGGCATCGATCTCGTTCTCCTCGTCATCGCAGCGGATGAGGGGGTTATGCCCCAGACCCGCGAGCACCTCCATATTTGCAATCTTCTCAAGATAAAATCAGGTATCATTGCGATCACAAAGGCTGATCTCGTAGAGAAAGACTGGCTCGACCTCGTCGAGGACGAAGTAAGGAAATTCGTGAAAGGGACATTCCTCGAAGGGGCGACCATCGTTCCGGTTTCCTCAAGGACAATGGTGAATATCGACCTTCTGAAAGAAAAGATCAGAGAGACGGCATTAAACGTCGATCCAAAACCGACAAAAGGCCTCTTCAGACTTCCCATCGACAGGGTGTTTACCCTGAAGGGGTTCGGCACCGTTGTTACGGGGACCGCCATTTCAGGGAGCATATCGCTTGACGAGGATGTGGACGTCCTTCCGAGCAACATTAGCAGTAAAGTCCGCGGTCTCCACAGCCACGGGAAACCGATAACAACGGCGTATGCAGGACAGAGGGTGGCGATTAATCTTCAGGGGGTTGATAAGGAGGACTTAAACAGAGGGGATGCGGTTGTTGTGCCCGGCAGACTCACGCCGACAAAAAAGATCGACGCCACAGTGGAGCTGCTTGCAGATGCCCCGGTCCTCAAGAGTAAAACCCTTGTCCATCTCCACCTCGGCACATCCGAGACCACAGCGAGGATCATCCTCTTCGGAAGTAACGAGCTCAAAGCCGGAGAAAGCTGCTATGGCCAATTCAGGCTGCGCGATCCTATTATCGCAATGGCCGGAGACCGCTATATCATCAGGAGATTTTCACCGGTAGACACCATCGGCGGCGGTGAAGTGCTCGACCCCTTATCCTATCGCAGGACTTATAAGGAGGGGTTGGAAGACCTCGTGACATTCGAAAAGGGAACTCTGTCTGAAAAAATAGCGGTAAAAGTGAAAAGATCCGGTATCCACGGGATTACCGTCTTAATCATCGAAGGCTGGATTAAGGCCGAGATTCCTTCCATCAAAGAGGCCATCAGGGAATTAAAGGGGAAAGGCATCCTCATCCAGGTAGATGACATGCTGATTCATAAAACCGCGTTCGATTCCTTCAGAGAAAAAACAAAGAAACTGCTGGATGATTTCCATAAGAAAAATCCTTTGAAGCCCGGGATGCTGAAAGAGGAACTCAGGGCAAAGCTTGCCCTCGAGCCAAGGCTCTTCAGTCATTTAGTCTCTTCACTGAAAGATATTGTTCTCGACAAAGAACTCGTTCGTCTTTCTGTATTTAAGGCAGCTCTCTCCGGGGGTGATGAAACCGTACAGACGAGACTTCTCGACCTCCTCGAAAAAGCAGGGTTTCAGCCGCCGACAAAAGAAGAATTGTCCCAGTCTCTGAAGATAGACCAAAAACGTTTTGCCGATATCCTGAAACTCATGTCGAAAGAAGGCAGTCTCATCCGGATCAACGAATCAGTGTATCTCACGTCTTCCACCTACAAGCAGATGATCGAGAACCTCAGGAGTTTTTTCAGCAGTAAACCTGATATGACCGTAGCAGAGTTCAGGGATGTCCTTCAAACCTCAAGAAAATACGCCCTGCCTTTTCTCGAATACCTTGATTCGAACAAGATCACCATGCGGGTCGGCGATGTACGAAAGCTCCTGTTGAAATGAGTTAGCTGATCTTCTTCAGCAGACAGACCGCATGGGCTGCGATGCCTTCTCCCTGGCCTATGAATCCCATTCCTTCATTCGTTTTTACTTTTATACTGATGCTTCCCGGCGGAACCCCCGATGATGAGATCGTTTTTTTCATCTCTTCAATAAAAGGAGAGAGTTTCGGTTTTTCCGCGATAATGACCGAATCGATCCAGGAGACCTCGTATTCATTGGCACGCATCAGGTCAATAACATAGTGTAAAAGCGCAATGCTCGAGGCATCTTTCCATTGAGGGTCTGTATCCGGGAAAAGCCGGCCGATATCCCCGATGCCGAGAGCGCCGATGACAGCATCGATAATCGCATGGCACAACACATCTGCATCGGAATGGCCGAGGAGCCCTTTTTCAAATGGAATTTCTATGCCGCCAAGGATGAGTCTTCTTCCTTCAGCAAGCCTGTGTGAATCGTAGCCAATACCTACACGCATGTTTTATCCCCAAATCCTGAATTCTATTATCTCAATTCTAAACGAATTTACAATCTAAATGTTGAAAATATTCAACCTTTCAGTGTGGATAAATTTAGGTAGCCGCAGGCTTTAGCCTGCGTTCAGGACGCAACCTGAAGGTTGCGGCTACGCTTTGTGCCTGTTTGAATCTTAAACCTTCGACATAGTGCTTGTTCAGGGTTGAACGTTCATCTTCAATAGCGCCTCCGCAATGTACAAATCTTCCGGTGTTGTGATTTTTATATTCGAATACTCTCCCATGATAACTTTTACTGTTCCCCCGTACCGCTCTATCAATGCAGCATCATCCGTCGCATAGTATCCTTCTCGCACCGCTTCCTCATATGCTTTGAGGATTTTTTTATAGGGAAAGGCCTGCGGTGTCTGGACCGCCCACAGAGAACCTCTTTTTAATGTCTTCTTTACAAGTCCGCCCTCGGTCTCTTTGATCGTATCCTTCACCGGCACCCCGGGAATGATCCCGTCACATTCCTCTTTATTGTGGATTGCATCATACATCTGTTTTATCAGCTCTTCCACGAGCTGGGTTCTGATGAGGGGCCTGACACCGTCATGGATCAGAACGATACTGTTTTTGTCTTCTATATGCTTTAAGCCGTTATAAACCGAATCCTGCCGCTCTTTCCCCCCTGCCGCTATCCGCTTGATTTTCGAGAAACCTTCCTCTTCCAGCAACCTTTGGATGAGTTCCATATCTTCGGATTTCAGCACAGGGATTATCTCACAGATCTCTTCGACCGCTTCCAGAGCTTTGAGAGACCAAACAATAAGGGGTTTCCCGCCGAGCACCTGGAACGACTTGTTCGTGCCCTGACCAAACCTTTTCCCCAGCCCCGCTGCCGGGACAACCGCGATGACCTTATATGGCTTCTGAAGATCTTTCATGCGTTAAAGAAGGGGAGAACAGTCTTTGAGCGGATTTTTTTGCCGATAGTCGAACTCTTCTCTTACAATAGAGAGGCAAAAGCCTCGGAGTCCCGACATTTGTCGGGATGAGAATGAGCGAAAAGACTGTTCTCCCCTTCTTACATTCAACATTCAATCGGCCTGTTTATTTCGCGATCCGATATTCCTCTTTTTCATACTCTTCCTTGAGCTTTGAGAAGATCATTCTGCCCGCAGTCGTCTGCAGCACGCTCGTTACAGTTACATCGGCATTCTTACCGATGATCTTCCTTGCATTCTCAACAACGACCATGGTTCCATCATCAAGGTATGCCACTCCCTGGTTAAACTCTTTGCCCTCTTTGAGGACAAAGACCTTCATCGTCTCGCCGGGCAGGACAACCGGTTTCAGGGAATTCGCCAGTTCATTGATGTTCAGCACCGCCACTCCCTGAAGTTCCGCGACCTTGTTGAGGTTAAAGTCGTTCGTCATAACCTTTGCGTTCATTACTTTCGCCAGGGCAACCAGCTTTGCATCAACCTCTTTTATCTTCGGAAAATCCTCATCAACGATCCGCACCGTTATGCGGGACATCTTCTGTATCTTGTGGAGGATATCGAGCCCTCTTCTTCCTCTTGCGCGTTTCATAGGGTCTGCAGCGTCTGCGATGTGCTGTAATTCCTGAAGGATGAACTGGGGAAGGATAAAAACTCCTTCAACGAACCCCGTTTCACAGACATCTGCAATGCGGCCGTCGATGATTACGCTTGTATCGAGAATCTTGAGGTTTTCTTCAATAGCCTGCCCTCTGAAAATCCTGTAAATAGCCTGAATAGAAATGGCTTTCCCCTTGCTTAAGCCCAGGAGAAGTCCTCCATAGCCGAATATCGCCATAAGGCCGAGCGAGAGAACCTTTATCTCTTCACCGAGAAACAGCTTTAGGGGAAGTAAGAGAAGATTTGAAAATAAAAGCCCGCATGAAATACCCAGCAAACCGCCGATAATTATTCCGAGTTCAAGCGTTTTTAATTTTATTTCTGCTGCAATCGCAAGAAGGCCCAGCAAACCGCCGATCAGTCCGCCATAAACTCCGTAATAATATTCACTTCCGATAATATATCCTGAAAACACAAATAGTAAAACAATGACAAGCCTGAGAACAATAAACACTGTTATCACCTCCTTTCATGATGAAGTCTTACGGTATCAGTAATGTGAGCCGGGCAATCATAGTGTGCCGCCTTTACGATGCCTTGAGAATAACATAAAGCTTCTTGCCGCTCCTGTTGATAAACATAAGAACCGCCTCATTCCTTTTTATATTGGTGGAACTCCTGTTAAACGCCTCGATGGAATCTATCTCCTTTCTATTGATCTCCTTTATAATATCGCCCTTTTTCAGCTCAGCGTCATCTGCCGGGCTTCCCGGCTCAACCCTTACCACCACAACCCCTTTCTCGTCTTTCGTAAAGCCAAGCTGCCGTATGATCTCTCTTGTGAGATTCATCACCGTCAGCCCTGTCAATACCCTTGCCTCAGGATCGGGAGCCAACCGGGCAGGAGCTACTTCAGCCACTTCTCTCGGGAGCTCGACAATGACCACTCTCACCGTCAATTCTTTCCCTGACCTCAGCATCTTCAGGGTTATTTCGCTCCCTGCCTTGCTCTGGGCTACCATGTTCCGCAGGCTGCTGACATCTTTTATTTCCTTGCCGTTCAATTCGATGATGACATCACCTCTTTTAATCCCGGCCTTTCCAGCCGGGCTGTCTTTTGCCACATCACTTACAAGGGCGCCCTTTGATTTTTTAAGGCCGAATTCATGGGCGAGTTCAGGGGTGAGTTCCTGAATCGTGACGCCGATCCAGCCCCGTGTAACCTTTCCTTGCTGCATGAGCTGTTCCATAATGAGGCGAACCATATTGCAGGGTACCGCAAAGCCAATCCCCTGATAGCCACCGGTGCGCGAGAAGATCGCGGTATTGATTCCGATCAGTTCTCCTTTTATGTTCACGAGCGGACCGCCGGAATTCCCGGGATTGATAGCGGCATCGGTCTGGATGAAGTCCTCGTAATCAGCAATCCCGACATTCGCCCGTCCGACCGCGCTGATTATGCCCATAGTGACCGTATTACTGAGGCCATACGGACTGCCTATTGCAAGGACAAATTCGCCGACCTGCAATGTATCGGAATCCCCCCACTTCAATGTGGGAAGATTGGATGCATCGATCTTCAGTATTGCAATATCCGTTTTCGGATCAGCCCCTACAATAATCCCCCTGAACGTCCTCCTGTCAGGCAGCGTAATCTTTATCTCATCCGATTTTTCAACCACATGGTTGTTTGTGACAATATAGCCGTCCGGAGAAACAATAACACCAGAACCGAGGCTGCGTTCTTTCCATTTTTTGGGCAGGGTGAAATCATGAAACGGCCCCAGAAAATCGAAAAACGGGTCTTCAGAGCCGGCTCCTGGCTCTCTTTTAACAACCTTGGTGGTAGAGATATTCACAACAGCGGGCGAAACAGCACCCACAATTTCAGAAAAGGCCCGGCTTGTTTCTAAAATCTGGCGCGGGACATTCGGGGTTCCGGAATACGGCTGATGCCGCTGCTGTCCGGTCATCTTTCCAAGGAGATAGAACGTGACCCCTCCCAAAAGGAACCCGGCAAGCAAAATAGCCACCCCGATAATTATTTTTTTCTTCATAAACTAATTATAATCAGCAATTTAACTACTTGTAAAGTAGCTACCCTTGACCTAATACCCTTTATTGTGCTAATTTCCAAAGTCTGGCTTCTCTCTATAACGCTATAAAAATAAAGGTATTTCAGGAGGATTCCGCATGTTAAAACGTTATCTTTTAGCGCCTGGGCCGACACCTGTGCCCCCGGAAGTCCTGCTTGCAATGGCAGCGCCGATTATCCACCACCGTTCTCCGGACTTCCTGCCGGTTCTTGACTCTGCCAAAAAAGGACTTCAGTGGCTGTATCAGACGAAAAACGATGTACTCATCTTAAGCGCCACCGGCACAGGGGGTATGGTCGGGGCGGTAAATAATTTCTTTAGCAGAGGGGACAGGGTCCTCGTTATCAATGGCGGCAAATTCGGAGAGCGATGGACGAAGATATGTCAGGCATATGAACTGAAGGTTGAAGAGATCGTCGTCGAATGGGGCTATGCGGTAAAACCTGAAATAGTAGAAGAGCAGCTCAGAAAGCACACAGATATCAAAGGAGTATTTGTTCAGGCTTCCGAGACCTCAACCGGCGTCTATCATGATATAAAAGCTCTTGCTTCCATCGTAAAAAAATATGGAGATACCCTCTTCATCGTCGATGCGATCAGCGCTTTGGTCGCCCACGATCTGAGAACAGATGAATGGGGCATCGATATTATGATTGGCGGTTCACAGAAAGGGGTCATGCTTCCTCCGGGCATTGCTTTTGCGAGTGTAAGCGAAAAAGCATGGAAGAAAGCAGAGACCTCAAAACTGCCCAAGTTTTATTTTAATTTCAAAAAAGAGCGGGAAAACCTTGCGAAGAACCAGACGAATTTTACCTCTCCCGTCACGCTCATCATCGGCCTGAACGAAAGCCTGAAGATGCTGCAGACTGAAGGACTGGGGAATGTTTTCAAACGGCACGAAACGCTTGCGGATGCAACACGGAAAGCCGTCCAGGCAATCGGGCTGGATATTTATCCCAAAGAATCTCCCTCGAATTCCGTGACAGCAATCGTTGCTCCTTCGGGAATAGACGGTCAGGCCGTGTATAAAAACCTGCGGGAGCAATACGGCATTACCGCAGCCGGGGGGCAGGACAAGGCGAAAGGCAAGGTGTTCAGAATCGCCCATTTAGGTTATTCCGACCGGTTTGATGTAATAACCGCTGTTGCAGGAATTGAAATGGTTTTGAAAGGCATGGGATATCCGGTGAAACTCGGCACAGGAGTAGCGGTGGCCCAGGAACTCTTAATGACACAGGGAGGATGAATGAAGAAAACGACGGGAAGCAACGCCCTGAAGGTCCTGATCAGCGACAACATTTCACCGAAATGTATCGAAATACTTAAAAATGCAGGGCTTGTTGTTGATATAAAGGTCGGCCTGAAACCAGAGGAGTTAAAGAATACTATCGGAGATTACCATGGATTGATCATCCGTTCTGCAACAAAGGTTACCGCAGATATTATCGAAGCGGCTGCAAACCTGAAGGTTATAGGTCGGGCAGGCTCCGGGCTCGACAATGTTGATAGAGCAGCAGCGACGAAAAAAGGCATTGTCGTCATGAACACCCCCGGCGGCAATACCATCACCACAGCGGAACATACGATTGCCCTTATGGTCTCACTGGCAAGGCTCATTCCGCAGGCCACGATGTCGCTGAAGGCCGGGAACTGGGAGAAAAAGAAGTTCATGGGCGTAGAGTTGTTCAATAAAACACTCGGCATCGTCGGGATTGGCAACATCGGAGGCCAGGTTGCAAAGAGGATGCAGGCCTTTTCGATGAATATTATCTCCTATGACCCGTTTCTGAGTGAAGAGAAGGCCAAGACCATGGGCATTGAGAAGGTCGCCCTGCCGGAGCTCTTCAGGCGCTCCGATTTTATAACCGTCCATACCCCACTGACCGCGGAAACAAAATATTTAATCAATAAAGAGACGATCAAAATCATGAAGCCCGGCGTAAGAATCATCAACTGCGCCAGAGGCGGTATTATTAATGAAAAAGACCTTTATGATGCGTTGAAAGAGGGTAAGGTTGCCGGCGCTGCACTGGATGTATTTGAGAAAGAACCCCCTGAGGATAATCCTCTCCTATCGCTTGACTCCGTTATTTATACCCCCCATCTGGGAGCGTCGACGCAGGAGGCCCAGGAAAATGTTGCCGTTGCCGTTGCCGAGCAGGTGGTCGATTATTTGGTCCACGGGACCATACGGAATGCGGTGAATTTCCCGTCCATCCCGGCTGACCAGGTCTCACGGCTTCAGCCCTATATAAATTTAGCCGAGAAGCTCGGCAGTTTTGCGGCCCAGATGTTTGAAGGCGGTGTCACCGAAATAACAATCGAATACCAGGGAGATGCTGCAACGATTTATACTGCACCGGTTACCATAGCCGCGTTAAAGGGATTTCTCACCCCCATCCTCGAGGAGACGGTAAATTTCGTGAATGCCCCGATCATCGCAAAGGAGCGGGGGATAGAGGTGAAAGAGATTAAGAGTACTGATGAAGGTGATTATCAGAGCCTGATTGCGCTCAGGCTTAAAGCAAAAAATAAGGTAAGCTGCTTTGCAGGCACCCTGTTAAGTAAAAAAGATCCGCGCATTGTGATGATCGACACATTCAAGGTTGAAGTTGTACCCGAAGGAGAGCTCCTCTTCATGTACAACAACGATAAACCCGGCGTTATCGGAAATATCGGAAACCTCCTCGGTAAAAACAAAATCAACATAGCCCGGATGCATTTTGGAAGGGAAACCCCGGGAGGCATTGCAATCTCGGTTGTCAGCATCGATGCGCATGCCTCAGACAAGGTTATCGATGAGATCAGGAAACTTCCGAATATCCTTTCGGTTAAACAAATAAGTCTTTAAGGCGAGGTTTGCTATGCCCAACGTAGTAGTAGTAGGTTTACAGTGGGGAGATGAGGGGAAAGGCAAGATTGTTGATGTCCTTTCTGAAAAAGCAGATGTCGTAGCACGGTTTCAGGGCGGCCATAACGCAGGCCACACAGTCGTCATCAACAGCGAAAAATTCGTCTTGCATCTCATCCCTTCAGGGATTCTCTATAAAGGCAAGACCTGCCTCATCGGCAATGGCGTTGTTGTCGAACCGTCTGCGCTGATAGAAGAAATGGACGGACTTGAGCAAAGGGGAGTCCCGATACGCGGAAACCTCTTCCTCAGCAAAAATGCACATATTATAATGCCCTACCACATGGCATTGGACAGGGAGAACGAAAAGCTGCGGGGAACGAAGAGTATTGGTACAACAGGCCGTGGTATCGGTCCGGCCTATTGTGATAAAACAGGGCGGTCCGGGATACGGGTTGCGGACCTCCTGCAGCCTGCCGTGTTCAAGGAAAAATTAACGGCGAATCTTTTCCACATAAATTTTCTGCTCGAACATCTCTATAAAGCCCCGGTATTTACCGTTGAAGATATCTTTCATGAATACATGGGCTATGCGGAGAAGCTTTCTGAATACATTGCCGACACCGACATCATCGTCAATAACGTAATTGCTGAGAAGGGGAATGTGTTATTTGAAGGAGCACAGGGCACCCTCCTTGACGTCGACCATGGCACCTACCCGTATGTAACCTCTTCGAACGCCATCGCCGGAGGGGCCTGCACCGGACTCGGTGTCGGCCCGACAAAGATCTCGAAGGTCCTCGGCATCGTTAAGGCATACACAACAAGGGTCGGAAGCGGTCCGTTCCCCACTGAATTAACGGATTCGCTCGGCGACAGGCTTCGGGAAAAAGGAGGGGAATACGGCGCGACGACCGGCAGGCCGAGGCGGTGCGGATGGCTGGATATGGTTATCCTCAAGCACTCGGCACGAATTAACGGGCTCACCGGCATCGCCATAACGAAACTCGACATTCTCGATGGTATGGATGTCATCAAAATCTGCACTGCATACAAGCACCAGGGGAAACTCTACGAAGAATTTCCAAAAGAAATAAACATCTTTTCCGAGTGCGAACCCGTCTATATTGAAATGCCCGGATGGCATGCAAGCACTCAGGGAATTACCGATTATAATGCTCTCCCGAAGACTGCAAAAGCCTACATCAAAAAGATCGAAAAAATACTGAAGGTGAAGGTGCAGCTGATCTCAACCGGTCAGAGAAGAGACGAGCTCATCATGCTGAAAGAACTTTTCACGTGAACAACCGCCATAGAGGCTACCAGCGTCATCCGCGGTTCACGAAACGACTTGAGGTGACCTTCAGTTCCGGAGGCCTGAGTTTCAGGGGCATAATGAGCAATATCTCCGTAAATGGTATTTTCATCAGGACGAATCGCGGTTTTACGCCTGATACGATCGTTGATATCGAAGTGGTAATGCCGGACAACAAGCTTTCTTTATTGAAAGGGATTGTCAAAAGGACCATAAAAACTACCCTGTCATCGGTAAAAAACGGCATGGGCGTTGAGCTCATGGAAAAAGATGCGATCTTCGAAAATTTCGTACAATCCATTAACGCCGAAACTGAAAAAACAGGCGAAGCGTCTTCTCCTCCGGAATTTCAGATCATCCCTTGTCCTGTGTGCGGCGTAAAAAATAAAGTCTTAAGCACGAAAATTGTCCTTGGGCCGAAATGCGGGAAATGCGGAGCCTCTCTATCAACCACCATGCCCTGATCTCCGGTTTTTTAAATATTCTCTACCCGTCTCAATGTCCGGCATGTGGCAATCCTTCAGACACATTCCGCACTTCGCCCATCTGCAGTTCATGCTGGTCCAAAATAAAAAGATTTACCGGTCCTTCATGCGCACTATGTGCCCTGCCCTTCGCGTCCGAATACGCTACCGTCTGCGGACAGTGCATGAAAAAGAGACCGCCTTTTTCAAAGGTTGTTTTCTATGGACTATACGAAGGAGTCCTTGCAGAAGTAATTAACCAGCTGAAATTTCATGACCTCAGGAGACTTTCAAAGCCCCTGGGAACGCTTCTCTTGAATTGTGATCTCCCTGTGATTGACGGCATGCTGCCGGTACCTCTCACTCTTAAAGGGCTGAGAGAAAGAGGCTTTAACCAGTCATTGCTCATGGCAAAGGTGCTCTCAAAAAAATTGCAGGTCCCTTTGTTTATGGATATACTGTGCAAGAAAAAAGAAACCCTCCCCCAGATCGGTCTGTCGAAAAAAGAGCGGTCGACAAATCTCAAAAAAGCATTTGAGGTAAAAGGAGATATCAAAGGCCTCCGCCTCCTGCTCATCGATGATGTGATGACAACGGGGGCAACGGTAACCGAATGCTCGAAAGTGCTTATGAACGCGGGCGCGCAAGAGGTCATCGTCCTCACCCTCGCGCGGGCAGGCGAGCCGTGATGTGATATAATCTCTTTGATGCCGGACATTGAATCCTTCAGAGATTTTTTAAACCTTTCTTTAAAAGATTATTGCCCGATAGGAGGGAAGACATGAAAAAGATCTTGCTTTTATTGACAGTGTTAATGATGTTCACTATTTGCTTTGCTGCAGAACCAGTTGCGGAAAGGCCAGTTTATTCTGCGGGAGATTACTGGGTCTTTACGGCGAATGATAAACAAGAGGTAAAACTGCGATTTCTGAAGGAGGAGAAAGACTATTATTATTTTGATCGGGACGGGGTTCAAGTTGTTAAGGATTTTGATCTTACTGAAGTAATAAAGCAAAAAAATCATGATTACCGTGGCCCCTTTATTAAATTTCCTCTAACGGTGGGGAAGGGTTGGACTTATGACATCCAAGGAGACCAGATAGTTCCGAGGCAAGCTGGAAGACAGGCGAAGTATAAAGTAGCAGCATATGAACAAATTACTGTTCCGGCAGGAACATTTTGGTCATTTAAGATTACTCTTTCCATATACGAAACGAAATATTGGGGAAAGGTGTTCTCTACCGAGTATTGGTATGCACCAGATGTTAAACAGATAATTCGATTCAGCAAGGAAGGGAAGGTATCACAGTTAAAAGAATATAAGATTAAATAGGTATCAAGCGGGTAATCTAATAGGAAAGGAGATCTATGGGAAAGTCAATGATCAAGGGCACCGTGATTGGCGGGATCGCGATGGTGGTGCTTGTGGTAAGCATATTAACTGGCTGTGAGGCGCTGAACAAGCCAAAGTTCGCCGAGGTTGTCGGAGTGGTGGAAATCACGGAGACGACCGAGACCCCGCGTGAGGTATGCGAGGACGTGCAGGTAAGGCAGCAGGCGCCGGTGAAGGACCCCAATCGCATCACTGGGACCGTGATTGGCGGAGTTGCAGGCGGCGTGTTAGGCAGCCAAATCGGCAAAGGCACAGGCAAGACAGTGGCTACGGTTGCCGGGGCCGCAGGCGGAGCATATGTCGGAAACCAGGTGCAGGATAGCATGCAGAAGAGCGACGTTGTTACAAAGACGAAACGCAGCTGCAAGACGGTCTATGACAGGTTGCAGAAGGTAGTCGGCTATGATGTTAAGTATCGCTTTGAAGGCAAGGAAGGGGTCGTACGGACTTCCTTCAAGCCTGGCCCCACGCTTCCTGTGAAGAACGGGCAGGTAGTCGTAACTTTGCCTGTGCCAACGCCGTAACAGATACGTCCCGGGGTACACTTTCTGCGACTGGCAACTATGTGATCATTGTCAGGATATAAGGTAAAATAAAAAAACCTTCACAGGAGGTGAGATGGGTGCTGGTAAAAATAGACACATATTTCGACGGCGAGAATTGGTGCGCGCGCGGCGTTAATGAAGATGTATTCACGCAGGGTGAGACATACGATGAATTGTTGAAAAATATTAAGGAAGCTGTAACTTTGCACCTTGAAGATGAATAATAAAAGGGACGCTGAGCGACATTCTCACCCGCGTCAGCCTCTGGAATAATATAAGTAAAGAAGAATTGATTAAGCTGATTTAATATCAAAAAATCCGCACAGGCTCATCTAACGTGATTTTACAAAGAAATTCTGATAGAATTATAAGTCACCAATGATTGATCTCCATACACATAGTTTTTTCAGCGACGGCGAACTCGTTCCTTCTGAGTTGATCAGGAGGGCTGAAGCGATCGGTTACAAGGCGCTTGCGATCACCGATCATGTTGACTCATCAAATATCGATCTTGTGATTCCAAGGATAGTGGCCGCTATCAAGAAAATAAGGGATTTCATTTCCATAGAAGTATTTCCTGGTGCTGAAATCACACATGTTCCCCCCCAGCTCATTCCTGAGCTTGTGAAAGAGGCGAGGCTTTTGGGGGCGAAAATCGTCATTGTGCACGGGGAAACGCTGGTGGAGCCGGTTGCGCCGGGCACAAACCGGGCAGCGATCGGGGCCAATGCCGATATCCTCGCACATCCCGGCATCATCTCTGAGGAAGACCTCCTCTTTGCAAAGGAAAAAGGCGTTACCCTTGAGATCACTGCGCGGAAAGGACACTCGTTGTCGAACGGCTATGTTGCGAAAGAGGCTATGCGTTTCGGCGTGCCGCTCTGTATCAATACTGATGCCCACAGCCCGTCGGACTTGATAACGAAAGCGTTTGCATCGAAAATTCTCCGGGCTTCAGGGATCGAAGAGAGTCGCATTGAAACCGTATTCGAGCATTCAAAAACCATTATAGAAAAAATACGCAGGAGGAATTAATGCCGAAGGCAATCAAGAAAAGAATACCGAAGAAGACCGCTGATGCCGAAACAGAGGTAAAAGAAAGGCTTTCAACACTGAGGGATACATTACGGGAACGCCAGAAGATAGCGGTAAATATCGGTGCGGGTATCCTTGTCGTAATCATCGCGGTTGCAAGTTTTTTCATCTATTCTCATAACTCCGGGAAAAAGGCTCAGGAATATGAGTACCAGGCATACAAGATCTTTTATAGTGCCGACCGGGTCCCGCTCACCGACAAAGAAGGACAATACAAAAAAGCCCTGGAGATGTTCAATAAAGCATACGGGACCAAAAAATCTCCTGTATCGCTCTTCTATAGTGCTGCCTGTTATTATGAACTCGGTAAGTATGACGATGCCCTTAAGACATTGAAGGTGTTTACGCAGACCTATGCAGGCGAAAAACGGTTTATTCCCCTCGCCTATCAAAAAATGGCGATGGCCTACATCAAAAAGGGCGACATGAATGAAGCCTTGAAAACGCTTGAAACCCTCTCTGCCCTTCCGGGCGATACCTTTAAAGACCTTGCCTTGCTGGAATCGGGAAAGCTCCTTGAAAAACAGGGAAAGCCTGACGAAGCGAAGAAAAAATATGAAGAGCTTACGAAAAAATTCCCCGATTCTCCGTACAAAGATGAGGCAGCCGCGAAACTGTGAGGGTAGAAAGAGGGTTAAATCTTTTTATATTTTGAGGGATTCTTTTTAGTCTGCTTGTAAGAAACTTTCTTGACCGGCCTTTTGCTCTTTGTTCTGCTTTTCTTCTTCTGTTTATATGATGCTTTTTGGGCCGATGCCTTATCTTCCCTGTCCAGAGCGTATTTCCCTTTCGGGGGAAGGTAGAGTTTTGTCCCGGTTGCCAAAGGGATAATCTTCTCCATGTTGTTCAGATCGTAGATTACCTGGACGGGAATGCCGGTCTTTTTCGAAATCGTCTTGAAGGTATCACCTTTGTTAACGGTATAGAGGTCAACGCTGAAACGCTTTTCTTCCGGAATATCGGAAAGGTTTTTCAAAAATACATCCTTTGTTCCGTCGGGGACTCTCACGGTATATTCAGACACGTCCGGCGGTGTACACCATCTCCTGAGTTCCGGGTTCATCTCCTTGATCGCGTCCACAGTAGTTTCGGCACATTCCGCTATAACTTCGATATCAACAGGGGAAGTGAGCAGCACTCTGTCGTAGCGGAACGGAGCATGATAATCGAGATCATCAAACCCGAAATCCGCCGGGTTCGTTGCGATCAGGCTGGCGGCGATGAATTTCGGCACATAGTCTTTCGTTTCGTTCTTGATATAACGTGTGTTCAGCAATGACCAGTAGTCATCTGTCTTTGTCTTGTTCAGGGCCCTGAGGATCTTTCCTTCACCTGCATTATAAGCGGCCATCGCGAGGTTCCAGGAGCCGAACATTCTGTAAAGGTCCTTCAGGTAATTTGCCGCAGCAACAGTGGATTTTACCGGGTCCCTCCGCTCATCCTTCCACCAGTTGATCTCTAATCCGTAATGTTTTCCCGTTGACGCGATAAACTGCCAGTAGCCTGCAGCGCGTGCGCTGGAATATGCATGGGGGCTAAAACCGCTCTCGATGAGCGGGATGAAGACGATCTCTTCGGGAACATCGTTCTCCTTCAGTATCTTTTTCATCAGCTCGATGTATTTCCCCGACCTGTTGAGGTAGAGAGAGAACCGCTCCCGTATTTTTTCGGAAAAAAGGGTTACATTTTTCTGGACCGCCTTAACAGCTATGTCATTGTGGCTGGAATCGGACATTCCCCCGAGATCGTTCTTTATCTTTTCTTCGGACAGAGATCTGATCATCGTCTCTTCAGGCGACGCTTCACGCTCTCCGTCATAGGCATAAAGGGGGAGTGTGGAGAGAACGATCAACAACTGGAGAATGAACAATATAACTATACGCATATAGTGTTAAATTTAGCCTTAAAAAGGCGGTTTTGTCAAGAAAAAAGTTTAAAAATGACTGGAAATATACTATTTGCATCTCAATCGTTCGCAGGAATAAAATAGCGGTAATTTTCATCTGCATGCTGGCTATTGGGCTGAAAAGAAAACGAAACAACGCGTTCGGGAAAGGAAGTGGTGGGCAGTCGCAGAATCGAACTGCGGACACGAGGCTTTTCAGGCCTCTGCTCTACCGACTGAGCTAACTGCCCGTGAACTTTAACTTTACACTTTTGCGTTTTGCAGTGTCAAGCCGCAGAGGGTATCCTGCGTAACCCTTGAGTTTACGGGTGCATTTAAGGTAGGCGCAGGCTTCCCGCCCCGGCGGGTCGCCGAGGAGACAGCCTGCGCCTGGGACGCCACCTAAAGGTTGCGGCTACACCTTGACGCCGACAACAATGCAGTGGTCGAGCAATGTTTTAAAGGATGGAGTAAAATAGAAAGCCGAATTATTCTTGGATTTCAGAAGATGAGCAAAGAGATATGACTACTCCGGTTTTGCTGAAAATTTTGTTTCTCTACGGGCCTGCGGTGATCTCAGGCGCCCTTCTCGTATTCTGTTTTCCAACCTTTGATCTTTACCTTATTGCCTGGGCAGCGTTGGTCCCCTTTTTCGTATCCCTCTATGACAAAACGCCGAAGGAAGCGTTTAAAGCCGGTTTTCTTCTTGGTGTCCCCTATTTTTTTGGAACATTATACTGGATATACCACTCGATTAATCATTACGGGGGCGTTTCTCTGCCGGGCAGTATCGCCCTTGTCGTTCTCCTCTGTCTCTATCTCAGCATCTATCCGGCTGTCTTCGGTTTTTTGTTTACGATCACCATCAGGAACACAAAGCTCCCGGCCCTTTTCATTGCGCCGGTTTTCTGGACAGTTCTTGAGTTTCTGCGCTCTTACCTGTTCACCGGTTTCCCGTGGTCAAGCATTGGGTACTCTCAATATAAATTTCTTACCGTTATCCAGATAGCCGACGTCACCGGCATTTACGGAGTTTCGTTCCTCGTGATAGCGGTAAACGGTTTGCTGGCCGACATGTTTATAATGAAGAAACGGTCAAAAGACATGCCCCTGTTTCCGCTCTCGCACACCCTTATCGGTGCCGCCGTTCTTACGGTCACGCTCGTTATAACCGTCATTTACGGTCAGGTGCGGCTGAGAGAAGAGAGACCGGGAATCCCTGTTAAGGCAAGCATTGTCCAGGGGAATATCGAACAGGACAAAAAATGGGAGACTGCTTACCAGGATACGGTGATGGAAACGTATAAAGATCTTTCCCTAAAGGCGGTTTCTGCCAATCCGTCAATGATAATATGGCCGGAGACCGCCGTGCCGTTT
>Ga0315283_10001602_pt1 | contig 18289 bp, 11 predicted proteins | sample YL17G09_0_MG_FD_204541 | JGI IMG/M metagenome (GOLD analysis project Ga0315283, IMG submission 204541) | Sediment microbial communities from Yellowstone Lake, YNP, Wyoming, USA - YL17G09_0 | ecosystem: Environmental > Aquatic > Freshwater > Lake > Sediment | place: USA: Wyoming | collected... | reverse complement strand
TTGCTCAGTCGATCGCCTTTTTCATCTGCGCCTGCCTGATAATAAACGCCGGCTAAATTAAGCAGGGAATAATCGAAATGGACACTTTCATCAGGTATTACCTCCAGGCAGCGATCGCATACAGCGACTGCAGAATCCTTTTTATCTTCATTCATCATTGCCTGTGCCAGCCTCCCGAAATTAGACCTGATAATGGTGAAATTCCTGCGGTTGGTTTCATCAAGATAAACCTCCGGATTATCCATTCCACCCCAGCTAAACTTATTCATGTAAGCATTGTAAAGTATACCGGTATTCACATTGCCTGTAAAGTCATCGGGTTTAACCTTCTTTATCGGTAACAGCCGGTAAGCGAACCCTTCGAGTTGCAGGTAATCATCCAGACCCAGATAGGCTTCGTTTCCGGCAGTAAATGAGAAATATACCGGTCGTTGCCAGTTGTTGTTTGCCAGCAAATCAAGCACCATAAGCTGATTCTTCATGATAATCCGTCCTTTCATGCTAAATATGATCGTATCAGCCATTGAATCTGCCAGGGATAACGGCAGGGTTCCTGAATTGAGGACAGCTTTTTTATCAACAGTAATCTTAAAATCACGCGTAGGAAAATAATCATACAGCGATCCCTTGGCGGCAAATTTAAACTTTGATTCATCAGCCCGCAACGCGTCGAAAATATCCTTCAACTCAACATATTCCTTCGTTGTATCTTGCGGAAAGAGGTATGTAACTTCGTGCGATCCTGCACGATACATGTATTCGGGAAGACTGAATGGTATAGGATCAGACTTATAAACCCGTCGGTTCATCTGGTTGATATACCAATCTGCTGCAAGCAGGCTAAGGTTCACCACGCGCACATCGGTACGGTAACCTTCCACCTCCTGGGCATACCATAAAGGAAAAGTATCGTTATCGCCAAGCGAGAATAGGATAGCGTTGGGAGCGCAGGAATCAAGGTAGTTTTTGGCTACGGCCAATGAAGTATTACGGCCGGAGCGGTTGTGGTCGTTCCATCCTCCGGCAGCCATAAGGCCGGGAACAAGCAGCAGGCAAGCTACCGTTACTGTTATTGCGGAACGTTTTGGATTCAACCTCTCCCCCAGCCAATCGGCTATGGCGAATACACCTAATCCAATCCACACAGCAAAAGCATAAAAGGACGCCGCGTAAGCATAATCGCGCTCACGTGGCTGAGGCGAATATTGGTTGAGGTAAATAACGATTGCAATCCCTGTCATCAGGAAGAGTAATCCGACAACGATACTGTCCTTATAATTCCGGTTAATATGAAAGTACAGCCCGATGAGCCCCAGGATGAATGGCAGCAGAAAAAATGTGTTATGACCTTTGCTGTCGAGGCTTTCGGGCAGGCCGGTTTGTGGCCCTAGTCGTCTGGCATCTAATGCCTTTATTCCACTGATCCAGTTTCCGTCGAGATCGTCGCTCAAGCCCTGGTTATCATTTTGCCTTCCTGCAAAATTCCACATGAAATAGCGGAAATACATGTACTGAAGCTGATAACTGAAGAAAAATCTTAGGTTCTCAGCAAATGTAGGCTTCATAATGGTTTCTGTCTTTCCGTCATCGGTCTCAACTTCGACCGGAATACCCTGGATCTTCGCCCAACGTTTGTATTCCTGAACGTGCGCTCTTTCCGAACCACTCCACATGCGTGGAAAAATTGTTGTAAAGCGCGGATCGTAAACCGGAACGCTATGTTTATTAGAGTCTTTTACAACGTACTTTCCTTTGGCAAAATCTTTCATGTATATTGGATTTCCATCTGTGTAACCGGTAGCGGGAGCGTTGAAGTATGGTCCTGTAAATAGGGGCCAGGTGCCGTATTGCTCGCGGTTGAGGTACGATAAAAGGCTGATGGCATTGTCGGGCTTGTTCTCGTTTATAGGTGTATTGGCGTTTGCACGTATTACCAGCATAAGGAAGGACGAATACCCAATAATGATAAAGGTGAAACAGAGCAATATCGTGTTCAGAATGATCTTTTTATGCCTCACAGCATAAATCAGCCACCAAATATTAACGGCGATGAGTGCAGCAAAATAAACGACAGTTCCTGTGTTAAAGGGCAGTCCCAATCCATTTACGAAAAGCAATTCGCTTAACCCGGCCAATTTTACGATCCATGGAATAATGCCGAACATGATGAAAGCAAGGATTATAAATGAAAGTGTAAGCGACAATACGATTCCTTTGAATGTAGGATGATCATTTTTATGGAAATAATAAACCACGGTAATGGCCGGTATGGCCAGCAGGTTGAGCAAATGAACGCCAATCGACAAACCGATAAGGTAGGCAATGAGCAGAAGCCAGCGGAATGAACCACGTTCGTCAGCATTTTCCTCCCACTTGAGGATGGCCCAGAAAACCACTGCCGTAAAAAATGACGACATGGCATAAACCTCACCTTCTACAGCCGAAAACCAAAATGAATCGGAGAAGGTATAAGCTAAAGCACCTACAAGTCCACTTCCCAGAATAACATAGATGTTTGCACCAGTAACTTCGCCTTTGGCAGCCAACATCTTGCGAGCCAGATGTGTGATGGACCAGAAGAGGAACAAAATAGTGAATCCACTTGCAAGTGCCGACATTGTATTCACCATCCTTGCTACAAGCGCAGTATCGCCCATGGCGAAAAGTGAGAAAAACCTGCCGGTCATCTGAAAAAGTGGCGCTCCGGGAGGATGCCCAACCTGTAGTTTGAATGCAGTGGCAATATATTCACCGCAATCCCAGAAACTGGCTGTAGGTTCGGAGGTGATGATGTAAACCGAAGATGCGATAGTAAATACCAACCAGCCCAGGAGGTTGTTCAGGCGTTTATAGGTGAGGTTCATAAGATTATATATTCATCAGGTTGTTGAAGAGTGTCTGCCTACAGTGTCACATTTCTTTGATATCTGATTTCCGTTGTTATAACTTTATTAGCAGATTCAATTCAGCCCATATTTCTGATCGTTTGCGAAGGTAAGCAAATTTGTTCCTGCAAAATCGCTCCCAATTTGTAATGCAGAAGCCTTACTATTCCATTTCGGAAGCCTCTTCCTGTTTTTTGTCGGGAAGGATTTTTAGTGTAATTTTGTAACTGTATTTTGCCAGTTAATGGCATATCAGAATAAAGAACATGATCCTTTCTAAAACATGAAAAATGAAAAAGTTAGTGCTTATCCGCCATGGCGAAAGTGTTTGGAATAAAGAAAACCGATTCACAGGATGGACTGATGTCGATCTTACCGAACGCGGCGTAAACGAAGCCCATGAGGCCGGAAAAGTGCTCAAAGCAAACGGCTTTGAATTTACGTTATGCTATACTTCATACCTCATACGTGCTATTAAAACCCTGAATATCATCCTGGAAGAAATGGATCTGATGTGGTTGCCTGTGCTGAAAAGCTGGAGGCTGAATGAAAAACATTATGGCAACCTGCAAGGACTGAACAAAGCTGAAACTGCCGAACGTTATGGTGAGGAGCAGGTGCATATATGGCGCAGGAGTTATGACGTTCCACCCGCACCACTGGCCGGAGATGACGAACGTAGTCCACGCCTGGATAGTCGTTACCGGTTTATTGATAAAGCCGATCTGCCACTTACCGAATCGCTGAAAGATACTGTAGAACGTATGATTCCCTATTGGGAAAACGAAATTAAAAAATCGCTTGCTTCCCACGACCAGGTATTGGTGGCTGCTCATGGCAACAGCCTGCGCGCCGTAATAAAGACTTTGAAAGGTATCAGTGATGCCGATATCGTTAGCCTGAATTTACCTACCGGTATCCCATACGTTTTCGAGTTCGACGACAAGATGAATTTGCTGAAAGACTATTTCCTTGGTGATGAAGAAACCATCCGCCAACTAATGGAGGAAGTAGCCAACCAGGGCAAAGCTAAAAAATAACCAAATGGGCCGTACCTGGGTAATCCCTGACAGCCACGGCTGCCTTTTTACATTTCGCACGTTGGTTGAACACCAGATCGGGCTCAAGCGCTCCGACCGGCTCATTTTACTCGGCGATTACATCGACCGTGGCCCCGATTCCATGAGGTTGATCGACTATATTATTCAACTAAGCCATGAGGGTTATGATGTAACTGCTATCCGGGGCAATCACGAAGATTTCCTGGTTAAGGCATGGGAATCTGCCAACAATTCAAGGGGGTTGTTGAATATGGTGAGCCGAAACAAAATGCGAAAGGACTGGATGGACAACGGAGGAGCTACCACCATACGTAGTTTTGGGGTAGATGATATGCGGCTGTTTCCGAAATCTTACATCGAATGGATTAAATCCCTTCCACTCTATATTGAACTCGATAAATTCCTGATTGTGCATGCAGGTTTTAATTTTGAGGCACCCGACATTTTCGCCGACGAGCAAGCCATGATGTGGATACGCGATTACAAAATAGATCCCGAAAGAATAAACTACCGCCGCATTATTCATGGGCATGTGCCGGTTCCACTCGATTTTATTCACGCGAGCCTGGAATCCGAAACTTATCATTTCATAGCACTGGATAATGGCGTGTATATGACCAATCGCCCCGGTTTCGGCAACCTGATGGCTCTTGAGCTTTCCTCTCTCAGGCTTTTGGCACAGCCTAATCTGGATATGTAGTCATTACAATCAGGGCTAAGAAACGACTATTTCACGACCAATTTTCTGGTTACCGAGGTGTCGCCAGTTTTTACAGTGTAAAAATAAATACCTGAATTGAAACCTGAACAATCGATCGGAAGATCATAAACACCAGCATTAACATTACCGCGGGTCTGTTCAAAAACTTTCTGACCGGTTAGGCTATACACTGTAAGGATTAGTGTGGAAGCTTTGTCAACCTTAACTTTAACAACCGACAAATCCGGTGTTGGGTTAGGATATGCAGGGTTAATGGTAAAAATGTCAGCAGGTTTATCTTTTTCATCTATTCCGATAACATTGGTAAAATCAGCTTCAGTAAAGCTAAAGTTGGAAATATATTTATACGTTACAGGATTATCAAGACTTCCACCTGTTAAAACCTCATAGGTATAAGGGATGGTGAATTTATTGTCGTCAGTGAATACATAATGTGAAGCGTTAGCGCAGAATGCAGCTAACCATGCATCCGAAAACTCAGTAACATTAACCGTGTTAGTATATGAATGGTCAATTGGGTCAATGCCAACGCAGAAAATATCGGGCAGGTCGTTGTTGGTAACAGTGGGGTCATCGTAAACAGTTTCGATCCATGAAATGAACACTTTGGTGCCTCCCATTGTAGTAGAAGCCTGGATACGGTTGTCTTCCGTAGGAGCTGGCGAAGCGCCGACAAACGTATGCCGGAATGTCTTAATGTTCTTAATCCATTGGCCTGACCAGGTTTGGCCACCATCGAAAGTAGTAATGTCGAAAACGCCGGGAACATAAGCCGGTGTGGAAATCGAATATCCTGAGCTACCTGTTGGTCCAACAACAACTGCAATATGTGGGTTGCCAAACGTATCAACTACCAGGTCGCAATCGAAAGCGGTTGAATAAGGAATTTTGTCGCGCGAAGGAAGTGGCGGAAGGTACAATGTTGCAATCTGAGCATCGGTAAGGTAATTCTTAATCTCACTGATTCCATCAGCTCCCGAAAGTATTACTTCGATAGGATCGCTCCAGGTCTGACCTCCATTTGTGGTTTTCCATAAAACAGGATAATATGAGCTGTCAATAGTTGGGTGCATATCACCAAGAGCTGCGAGCCATCCTGTTTGTCCGTCAGGTGAGAAAGCAATCTTATGATTGGCAGGAGGCTCTCCGGGCATGTCAATCTTAGACTGCGTATAATTATACTTTTTAGCAGCGACATCGAAAACACCATGTGTGAGAATAAAACCACCCCCATACACGAAAGAACCTGATGACCAGTTGCTATTCATATCAACTCCCCACATATCACCAGTCTGGCATACGGTCATTCCATCAGGAATATATTGATAAACGCCATCTGCCGGGCGCGAAGAAATATTGAGCTTGCTCGAATCGGAATTATCCAACAGATTGGCCACACCTAAGGCATAACCACCCCATGCATCATTTGAACCATCGAGACAAGGAGCAAAATAAGCAGCATATGCATTTGCAGGGTCAGTATTTCCAACCGGGTTGTAAATGGCTCCCTGTGGGAAACGGGCACCAGCACCAGGGATAATAGCAGAATAAACCTGAAAATTGTTGGTGAATGTAGTACCCAGATCGGTGGATTTATCAACTGCCAGGTAACCGGATAAACTTGACGGTGATGAACCAGGACCCATGCGGTGCATGTTGATTACTGAATTAATATTATCATCAGCCCAAAGGATGCTGCGGTTTCCTCCACCATACCCGTAACTAAATCCATTGGCAGAAGTACCAAGGGTAACAATAGAAAGCTCGCTGGTGCTTTTAGCTCCATTGGTAGCAGGGCGAAAGAAAGTGCTTTCTGTGAGTGCAGACCTTTTCAAAACAGGGTCAACAAACATCTGCCCTGTGATCTTTTTCATACTTATCACACTGCTTTTTACTTTGACTTGCTGGGCATAAGTGATAAAGTATATACTCAAGGTTAATCCCAGAAGTAATAGTTTTTTCATCAGTCAGATTTCAAGTTTGTGCGGAGAGCCTGGTCGCGTGTATCTACAGGTATTATAGTGCTGCGATGAGATTCCTGCCCTTCTTCAAAAAGCTTTCTGTATGTAATGTGCCGCTTGGCAAAAGTGGCTCCCACCGATTCGTGAAGATTCCTCATCTTTGGATTAAAATCGCCTACCCACGATAATTCAACCTCAGTGATATTGGGACGTGCTTTCAATTCCTTGTCTAAATTCCAGAATATGCCCGATTCCACACCTGCCCGTTGATATTTTGGAACAACACCCATTACTGTAATGCGCGAACGCGTGAAAGGCTGCATCTTCCTGTAGTAAACGAATCTTATTTTGTTCCACAGGTTCATTTTACCATTAAAATGCTTCAGTATCTCATTGGCATCAGGGATCATCACCAGGAATGCAATTGGTTTACCATCGTGATAAGCAAACCATATAAGTTCTTCTATGAGGATAGATTTCGCATCTTTCAAAGCGTTTTTAAGATTTATCGTCTCGAGAGGTGTAAAATTCTCATGAAACTGCCAGCCCTCGTCGTACACCGCCTTCATATCACCCAGAAATTTATCAGCCTCTGCCCAGTTAAAATGCCGGAATGTGAACTCTGGCTTGGCCAGCACCCACTCAGCTATTTTCCAGAAACGTTCCGGAAATGCTTTAGTCCTATCCAGGTGGTTCGTAAGCTGCTCGAAGTAGTATGAAAAACCGTAATCTTCAAAAAGCTTCCGGTAATAGGGTGGGTTGTAATTCATTCCGTAGCATGGATGTGTGAAGCCTTCCACTAATAATCCCCAAAAATTATCATTCTCGCCGAAATTAATAGGCCCATCCATAGCCTTCATCCCACGAGCTTCGAGCCATTGCCTGCATGCGCCAAACAGTAGCGTAACAGCTTCCTCATTTTCGATACATTCAAAAAAGCCCATACCACCGGTAGGCTGCTCAAAGTTGAATGCTTTTTTCCGGTTGATAAATGCAGCCACCCGACCAATTAATTTCCCTTCGTTATCTTCCAATATCCAGCGTGTGGCTTCTCCATGACTGAAAAACACATTCTTTTCAGGATTAAAAATGGATTCGATGGTCACATCGAGTGGACGAATGTACATATTTTCGTTGCTGTAGATTGTCGATACAACATTCAGAAACCGCCTCGCGGTTCGCTTGTCGCTAACTTCGATAAGCTTCATACTTGTTTATATTATGGTTATGTGACAAATATAGGCAAAAAGAGACGGAGTAATCACCAAAATCGAATTTCTCTTAAGTAACTTGTGACTTCATTTATAAGTTTTTCGATTTGGGGTATATATCTCCATACTGAGGGACTAATTCTCAAATTTTACTCACTAAGCTCGTGAGATCGTTGCGCTAAGTTCAAATTCTCAAATCCGAATCAATAGGTTTCTGAAGGCAGGTATACTGAGCATGTTAATAATTCTGACGGCGGTGTTATGTATGAGAAAAAGCCGCCAGCTCAGCGGCACGTCTGACCTCACTTCTCACAAACCTTGCGACAATCTTAACATTTAGCCAAACCATTGCGCATATCCTGCATTATTGCTTACCTTAGCTTGCCTTTAATTGAGTTTTACATGGTGAAAACCTTTTTCAGCCTATATTGGAAATAACCGGCCAAACACATTTTTATGATGCAAAACGATAAAAACCTCAATCTTACACGAATCGGAATATTTTTCGACGGGAATTATTTCCTGCATGTGAGCAACTATTACAATTACTTCCATCCCAGGCGCAGCAGGCTTAGCGTAGCAGGTTTGAGCCAGTTTATACGCAAACAGGTGGCCACTGAAGAAGGCAAGCCAGAGAGTCTCATTCAGATTGTAGATGCTCATTTTTTCAGGGGAAGGCTCTATGCATCCGAAGCCAGCCAGAAAGGTAAACAGCTTTTTTACGATCGTGTTTTTGATGATATCCTCATGTCCGAAGGCGTTACCACGCATTACCTCCCGGTTAAAACCGTTTTGGGAATAAAGCAGGAAAAAGGGATTGACGTATGGTTGGCGCTCGAAGCTTTTGAACTGGCATTCTACAAGCATTTCGATGTGCTGGTGCTCATTGCTGCCGATGGCGACTATGTGCCATTGTTGCGTAAGCTTAATACACTGGGCACCCGCGTAATGATCCTGGGCTGGCAGTTTGAATATACCAACAACGAGGGGCAGGAAATGTCAACAGGTACTTCCCAGGATTTGTTTGATGAAGCTACTTATCCATTGGCCATGCACGAACTTGTTGAAAACGGGCTGAAGCAAAACGACCCTCTCTTCAATAACCTTTTTGTGAAATCGGTTGGCCGGCGCGAAGCTGTTAAACCTGCCAAAGGCATAGATCAGAAAACAAAGAAAAGTACCATTCAAAATTTAAAGAAAGGTTATGGCTTTATAAAACACAGCCCCCAAAACCTGTTTTTCTATTATCAGAGTCTTGTCGGCACTGACTTTAATGATCTGCGTGAAGGGGATAGAGTAGCTTTTACCATCGATAAAAATGATAAGGGAGAACCAATAGCAATTAATGTGCGGTTGCTGGAGAGTTAAAACAGGAAATTAGGAAATTGGGGAATTAGGAAATTAGGAAATTGGGATAATGTATTATTTAGTGAATGTCTTTTAAGTTGCTTGTTTTTTGATTTTATGGACAGACACTATTTAATTTGTTTCACCAGAACAAGTCAATTACATGAAAAAATTAGAAATGAATTCTTTGCATTCTTTTATTCCTGAAATTGAATTAATTCAGCGGAATGTGCGTAAAATGTCTGTTGTGGCTGCAGCGTTTATTTTTTGTGTGTCTTCTTCCTTGTCTTTTGCCCAAGCGCCTTATCTTATTTTTCTTCCCTTGGGAAGCGACGGGATTGCACCTGCCAAGGTGTTACAGGATAACGAATATATAGAATCGCTCCCCATTGATGGCGTTGTGATGACGGGCCATACTGTTGTCTCTGGAGATAAGGATGGAATGGTCTATTATTGTATCTGGTCAAACCAGGAATCCCTTGAGTATGCCCAGGTTTATGATGAATTCGCTCCACTCAAAGGGGAATTCTCAAAACTCGATCGCAGTTGGATGTTTGGATCAACCTCCCTGAAAGCCGGCGATTGGTTTGACGATTGGTCCACCTGCCTCCGCAATTTTGCAACGGCTGCCAGGGCATGCAAGGATCTGGGCCTGGAAGGAATACTCCTGGACAATTGCAACGACCAGTATCACCCCTACCCTGTTTGGGAGTATCCAAGTCAGGCGGCGGGTGCCAACAAGACCTTGGGCGAATACCGCCAACAGGTCCGCTTGCGCGGCAAGCAAATTATGGAAGCCTGCGTGAAAGAGTATCCGGCCTTCAAATTGGCCCTTATGACTAGTGCTGCCAATGTTGAGCAAGGGGATCCTCATATTGCGATACGCCCTAAAGCCTTCGAATTGCTGAGTGCGTTCTATAGCGGATTGGTGGCAGGAGCCGGCGAACAAGGCATGGTCATAGACGCGAGTGTTTTTTATAATGCGAAGAACCGTGAAAAGTTCGTTGGAAGCTATCAGTTCCGAAAATATGACATCCCTTCCAGCCTCCATAACAGCCCCAGTATTCCTCAAGAAGACCGGGTGTTGTGGTCCCAACGATTAAGTATAGGCTATGGTCTGTGTTATGGGTACTCAGAGGAAGGCATGACGAATGCCCTCAAGCAGTGCGATTACATGTGCTGGTATTACAACGGTGCCAACAACCTGGACCCGGAAACAACCAAAGAGAAGTGGTGGTCTGTAAATATAGATCGCTTTCCTTCCCTGGGCCGCGCCAGAGCCGCGGCAAAGGCTCCGGGCGTGAACAATGTCGCCTCTGGAATTCATTTTGCTACAACTCGGGGTGCAGAAACCATTCGGGCTATCCCGGGTGACGCATCATTTCGTTACACGTTGTACTATGAAAACAATACAGGTTCTCAGGAAAGCATCACCTACCTGCAGAAGCCCGATTGGGTAAAAGCAACCAAAAACAGCGCCACCATCTCGGGGGTAGCGCCGACCACTCCCCAGGCCTATACCCTTGTGGCAGTGATCAGTGCCGATGTTAAAAGTGATACTCTTAGACTTACAATCCTTACCTCAGCCCCCCCCACCCCAGCGGCCAGCGGTATGGAATAGAAGGCATCGCTCCAAAGACAATTCCCGCACTTTAAGACGTTTCTTTCCAGACTATTATAAGACCATACTATTCATTCTATTGTTCGATCTCCCTGCACCATTTCGGCGCTCGGATGAGGGGTGACTCGCCCCCTGATGGCGGAACGGAGGCGATGTGAGCTCGTGCCATGGTATTTCCTTTAATTCATTCACTTGATAGACAGAACTTATATTATCGTTTTACTTTCGAACTGCATAAAATAATTCATCCAGGTATTCTCCATTCTTGAATATTGTTTTTTCAAACTTTCCTTCAAATATAAATCCAGCTTTTTCTAATGCCCGCTGCGAAGCGATGTTCGTTCCAAATGGCCTTGCAAATATGCGGTCAATTTCCAGGTTCTTGAAACTATATCCTGCCATTTGCCTTATTGCCGCTGTGATAATCCCTTGCCCCCAGTATTGTTCGGCAAGCCAATAACCCATCTCAGCATTCCTGCAATGGATGTCAGTTTGAGGGTACACGCCTATCGACCCTACTGCTTCATGATCGATGTCTATGGCAAATATTTGAGTTGGTTTGGCGGTAATTGCTTTGCCAATATAGCGGCGTCCAAATTTCTCGGTATAAGGATAAGGAAAAGCATTGGTCATGTTTTTTGCAATCTTAAAGTTATTCGCATGCTTTACCAGGCTTCCCAGATCCTTTGTTGTCCATTCCCTTAAAATAAAATCCATAAGAGTGGTTCATTTAGTGATTACCATTAAAGGTGATTAATCGTGCAGTGAGCACCATGATCTAAATTCTGTGACAGCTAAGGTGAATTAAAAATCCCGTTCAGTATGCCGCTGCTGTTCAAAGGTAAAATATTTCTACAAAAGTAATGTAACATGTGCTTAACGCCTTGGGAGGAACGCGTTTAACTTTCTGCCCTGATGCATTCAACCCTGCCCGATCCGTTCCAAGCACATGATGTTATTGATTCTCTATTAAACCTGAATGCGAAGGGTCGTGGGTATTACTTTTTTAGTTTTTATTTATCAACAAAGGTAAAAGGATACATATGAATTTGTTTCTCAAGCCTTTCGAATCAATACCTAAGTCAGATTAAGTGGATGAAAATAAAATTCTTTGCCTTACAAATGTTTGCAATATCTTTTCTTTTTATCGGAAGTTCATCAATATTTGCTCAGCCGGATACGCTACATGCTATTTCTACATCTGCAAATGTTGATCTTATGAGCCGCTATATCTGGCGCGGCCAGGAATACGGGCAATCGCCCAGCATACAACCCGGCTTATCGGCAACATGGAAGAAATTCACTCTTGGCGCATGGGGTGCATACAAATTCAATGGTGCTGGCATGCAGGAAACCGATTTCTACCTGTCAAAAACTATCGGCCCCATATCTTTTGCCATTTGGGATTACTGGAATTTTTGTGATACTACCTACATGAATTTCTTCGACTATAATCACAAAACCACTGCCCATTTACTTGAAGCCCAGGTGTTGCTGTCAGGAGGCGAAACCCTGCCTTTCAATATATTCGGGAGCTATTTCTTTTATGGAGCCGATACATCGAAGAGTATTTACATCGAACTTCAATACCTGTTTTTATCGGACCCGATTAATATGCTGCTTTTTGCAGGTTTTCAGCCAAAGGGCACTTACTATGCAACAAAGGCAGCTATTGTTAATATAGGATGTACCGTAATAAAAACCATAACAGTTACCGATCGCTGGTCACTGCCAGTGAGTCTGAGCCTTGTCGTAAACCCATACTGCAAAAGTGTATATCTCGTTGCAGGAATAACTTTATAAATATTTATCCGCATGAAAGATGAAGAACATTAGTTTATACTCCAGGATAGTTCTACTGATGGCAATGACCGCAGTGATTTTCCTGCTTCTATTTTCAGCTTTATACTTCATAAAATACAAACAGGAAAGGCTAATAACTGAATCATCCACGGAGCAATTCAGACATGAGGTCAATTCATTACTCGCTCTTAATGGCGAATCATTGAAGCAAGTTGCATGGGATTACACTTATTGGGACGAATTTGCGAAATCCATTGAAACAGTTGATACATCCTGGTTCAGCGCTAACATTACGACTATACTCAGTTCCTTTCGTTTTGATTATGTTTGTATTTACAATACGGAGTTTAATATTGTTCACGAAACGTCGACATCAGGATTTTCTGTGCATGGGATTGTCCCCGAAGAGGCATTTGCCAGGCTAAAACAGACCAATTCTGCAAACTTCTTTGTAACAACACCCTATGGATTGTTTGAAGTGAGTGGTGCATCAGTTCACCCCACCAACGACCCTACACATACCAAAACCAAGCCCAGGGGTTACATGTTTGTTGCAAAAGCATGGAACCAGGCCTATCTGGACAATTTATCGAACATAAGCGGGGCAAAGGTTGGCATACTGAACATGTCCGATTCAATGGCTAACTACGGGCGTTACTTTATCTCTGTTTCTCAGAATCTGGCGGGTTTAAATAAAACACCCATTTCGCGGATTGTATTTAGCAGGGAGTACCATGCGCTAAAACTCTATCACGAGATGTCGCAAAGCATGCTGATAATCATTTTTGCTTCTTTTGCATTAGCCTGGATAATGTTCAGATTTATGACCCGCAGGTGGATAACGCAACCGCTTAATCTGGTCTCGAATATCCTCGAATCAGAAAGCAATGAATCCATAAAAACACTGCAACAGGGAGCCGGCGAGTTTAGGCAGATAGGAACTCTCTTTGAGAAATATATTCATCAAAAGACAGAGATACAGTCAGCTATGGAAAATGCAGAAAAAGCTGACCGCCTGAAAACTGAATTTCTCCGCAACATGTCGCATGAAATAAGAACACCAATGAATGGCATCATGGGATTTTCTGAGTTGTTAAATCAGCCTGATCTCGCCCCCGAAATGAGGATGGAGTATACAAGTATTATCACAAGAAACAGTGAACAATTATTACGGATAATTGATGATATATTAGAGATTTCGAACCTGGAAACCAAACAGGTAAGGGTTCAAAATACCGAAACTAATTTACCCAATCTGCTTTCTGATTTACATGCAAATTTCAGCCTGAATGCGAAAGAAAAAAACTTATCGCTGCATATCAAAAATAGGCTTAGTGAAGTCCACTGTAACATCCTGATTGATCAGTCAAAGCTCCTGAAGATTTTGAACAATCTGGTCGAAAATGCACTAAAATTTACGAAATCAGGATTTGTCGAAATTGGCTGCAAACTATCCGAAGGGAAAGTGATGTTTCATGTTAAGGATTCCGGAATAGGTATTGAACAAGGGAAAATTCATAAAATATTTGAGCGTTTCTCCCAGGCAGATGACACGATTTCTCATAATTACGGAGGCCTTGGCCTCGGGCTGTCTATTGCCTATGAGAATGTAGAGCTGCTTGGTGGCAAAATAAGCGTTGAATCAAATCCTGGTTATGGTTCGATTTTTAGTTTTTTTATTCCTTACAACCCTGTTTCTAAAGTTGATATAATAAATTCGGAATTCTATAAATTAAAACCTCTAAAGTCAAAGCATACAATTCTCATAACTGAAGACGAAGAAACAAATTATCGTTATCTTGAAATTCTCTTGATGAAGATGAATTCAGAATTCACAATAATTCGTGCAACGGATGGACAGCAAGCTATAGAGAAATGCAGAATGAATCCTGGAATTGAGATCGTGTTGATGGATATTCAATTGCCTGTTGTTGATGGATACGAAGCAACCAGACGGATAAAGGAATTTCGCCATGATTTGCCAATAATCGCACAATCTGCCTATTCAACAAATGCAGACAAAAACAAAGCAAAAGCGGCGGGTTGTGATGATTATATTACTAAACCGATGAATAAAGAAACGCTGCATCTGATATTAGCTAAATACTTAATAGCTAAAACTGAATTATCAGAAGTTTGTATAGACCAAAGTAGCACCGTAGATGCGAAATTATGGTAGAAAAAAGAAAAACACAATTTTAGCAGCCTCGTAGAGGCGGTATTATTGATGTTGAAATCATACTTTCGTCTCTACGAGACTCATCTTTACAAAATTAATGTTTTCAGGATACTACTCCCCAGTTTTTGAGACTGACCTAAGGAAACCTATATATCAAATTCTAATAAATTTTTTAGCATTAGAGCTTAATTCAGAGGATGTGACCAAAATGTTTTACTGGAGTCAGGAGACCTTTTCGCACTTTCGCTCCATCGCTCCAACGTACCATCGCCCTACTCCACCAGCGTCATCTCATCCACCAATCTCCCTGCACCTGCAAACTTATCAATGATAAAAAGGCAGTAGCGGATATCGAGCGTAATGTTCCTGCATTGATCAGGATCGTAAATGAGGTCGCTCATGGTGCCTTCCCAGTTGCGGTCGAAGTTGAGGCCAATCAGTTGTCCGTCGGCATTAAGGACCGGGCTGCCGGAGTTGCCGCCGGTGGTATGGTTGCTGGCGATAAACGCCACATGCATGCTGCCATCCTTATCGCCATAGCAGCCATAATCGCGGGCTGTGTAAAGCTCCTTCAGTTTGGGTTCCACCACGTAGTCGTAGATATCCGGATTCTCTTTCTGCATGATACCTTCGAGGGTGGTAAAGTAATTGTAATGCACGGCATCAGCCGGGTAATAATCGGTAACTTTGCCATAGGCTATGCGCAGGGTTGAATTGGCATCGGGATAAAACTGTCTTTCAGGCTGGAATTCCTTAAGTCCCTGTATGTATATCCGCTGCATGCTGTCGATGCGTGTTTCTATTGATTTTACCTGGTGTTGCAAACATTCATAGTAGAGGTTATAAATGCTTTCGGCCAGCTGAAAAGCAGGGTCTTTTTCTATAGATCTGTATTTCGACAATTTATATCCGTCAAGGAAAGTCATTAATTTGTCTCTGGAGGCGAAGATGGATTTGCTATAAACATCGTTGGCGTAAGTTTCGAAGTTGCCTTTGTCCCTTTGATCTACCATTGCGAAAATAGCGGGTTGCAAAGCCGGGTCCAGGCCCTCGTGGTACAAGCCAAGCAAGGCTGCGAAAACCTTCCGGTCCATATCTGCATTGTAGTTCATAAAAAAACCGGCAGCAGATTTCTTCAATTGCTCCAACATTTTATCGAAGTCTCCTGGCTTGGTATCCTTAGTTTTACTCAGCATCAGTAAGCCATTGAAGCTGTATGCAAAGCGTACAATTTCCACTCCAAGCCCTGCTTCGGTTACAAAATTGGCAGCAACGTTCAGAGGTGATATCTTTGCATAGTCCCGTTGAAAAGCGGCAATGAGACCGCCGTATTTTTGCTTTCGGGCTGTATCGGCGTTGGCCCATGCCATAAAATCAGTTTCGATCTGCTGCTTTTTGCGGATGGCATCCAGGCGTTTTATACCGCGGCTTTCGCCAATCATCTTTTTCCAGTAATTAGCCACACCGGCATATTTGGCCGAATATTGAATCCGCACGAGGGGATTTGCATTCATGGCCTCTTCCATGATCTCCAGGCGGGCCTGCCGGAGCAACACGGATTTGGGATTTTCGTCCTCCGTAATCATTTTCACAGCGACCGATGGCAAATATTCCTGCGTGGTGCCGGGATAGCCGAAAACAAACGTAAAATCATCTTTCTGAACACCTTTGAGCGAAACCTTTAAATGCGATTTAGGGGTGTAGGGAACATTATCTTTCGAATATTCTGAAGGTTCGTTGTTTTTGTTGGAATAGATGCGAAAAACAGAAAAATCGCCGGTATGCCTGGGCCACATCCAGTTATCGGTATCTCCACCGAATTTTCCGATATTCGACGGGGGAGCGCCCACAAGACGGACATCGGTGAACGTTTCAGTTATTAAGAGATAAAACTCATTCCCGTAGTAAAATGGTTTTACTTTGGCTTTGTAATGTGTGCCTTCTATCGCTTTCTTTTCAATGGTCTGTATATTTATATTTATTATTGAATCGCGCGTTTTCTCGCGCATCGCGGATGTAACGCCCAGCAGGGCCTGAGCCGTCACATCTGCCATACAGATGAGAAGTGTCACAGACAAACCCGCGTTGGGAAGTTCCTCGCCCAGGTTGTTAGCCCAAAAACCATCCGTGAGATAGTCCTGTTCCAGCGAACTGTGTTTCTGGATAGCTCCGTAACCGCAATGATGATTCGTGAGCACAAGTCCTTTATCAGAAACGATTTCGGCAGTGCAGCCACCGCCAAAAAGCAGGATGGCATCCTTCAGGCTCGAATGGTTTATGCTGTAAATATCTTCGGCTGATATCCGCATTCCCATGCTCTTCATATCACTTTCATTCATCTGTTGCAGCAGTATCGGCAGCCATATACCTTCTTTTGCGGAAGCCCGGAAAATGGTGAAAACTGCAAGCAGAGTAAGGAGGAATGTTCTCATCATGGAAGTTGGTTTTTGGAATGCAGGCAAGTTAATGTTGTTATTCGGTTGTAAAGGTTAAAAGGTTAAAGGTTAAATTCTTAAATTGTCAAATTGTCACATTTTCCCCTGTCCCTTTCTGCTTATTTCACAGCAACCGTTTCAATCTCAATAAGTGCGCCCAACGGCAGTCTCACTACCCCAAATGCGGCACGTGCAGGATTATCATGTGTATAATAACTGCCGTACACCTCGTTCATAGCGGTAAAGTTGTCCATATCACTGAGCAGGCACACCGACTTAACGACATCTTTAAAGGAGTATCCGGCAGCCTTGAGAATGGCGCCGATATTCTTCATCACCTGTTCGGTTTGTTCCTTAATACCTCCTTCAACCAGCTTGCCAGTGGCGGGATCGATAGGCACCTGCCCCGAAATATACAATGTTCCGTTGGCTTCCACAGCCTGACTGTAAGGACCAATAGCTTTGGGTGCATACGGTGTAAAAACAATTTTCTTCATAACTGTATCGTTGCTTTTAAGTTACTATTCTTTCCGCCAAAAGTACAAAAGTTAGCGCTCTTTAGCGTGTATTTTTCAACCGCACACTTATTTAGCAGTCAGAAAAAAATTACATTACCACTTGTTTGGCCATTAATATATATCATGATTAGGATTAAATACACTTTTTTGCTGCTCGTAGTCTTATGGTTATGCCTACCTGCCTGGGGAATTGCTTCGCAGCCTGGCGATAGTCTCAGGCAATTAATTGCTCATCCTCCCGACAAAACCACTAAAGCTGATGCACTCGCTTCGTTGGCACGCGAAATCATGTCATCTCATGCCGACTCAGCATTTGTGTTCGCCCGCCAGAGCAAGGAGCTTTCAGCAAGCATTGGCTACCTGCCCGGCATATCGCGTGCAGTGAATATTTTAGGCCTTATCTTTTTGAATATGGGCAATGAAACAAAAGCAATGGAGTATTTTCTGCTATCATTGCGTATCTGTGAGCAAACAAAGGATAAACGCAGCTTGTCGCGTTGCTACAATAATATAGGTCTCATATTCAGCAATCAAAACATGAACAAGA
>Ga0315283_10001597_pt1 | contig 18315 bp, 14 predicted proteins | sample YL17G09_0_MG_FD_204541 | JGI IMG/M metagenome (GOLD analysis project Ga0315283, IMG submission 204541) | Sediment microbial communities from Yellowstone Lake, YNP, Wyoming, USA - YL17G09_0 | ecosystem: Environmental > Aquatic > Freshwater > Lake > Sediment | place: USA: Wyoming | collected... | reverse complement strand
AACCCTGGCGAAACAGTTCATCATACCGAGAGTGAAGCTGCTCAACGATCTCGAAGCCATGGCGCATGGAATCCTTTTGCTCAGACCGGACGAAGTGGAAACCCTCAATGCCGGGAATCCACCACCCCACAAGCAAGCACTCGCCCTGATCGCAGCAGGGACCGGACTGGGCGAATCCATCCTCTTCTGGAACGGCTCGCGCTATCAGCCGATGCCATCCGAAGGGGGGCATGCGGACTTCGCACCGAACAATGATAACGAAATTGAACTGCTGCGCCATCTGCGCGGTCACTATCTGCACGTGAGTTATGAACGGGTGCTGTCCGGTCCCGGCCTGCACGCTATCTATGACTATGTCCGCGACAGCAAGAAAAATGAGCCGACGTGGCTCTCAGAACAAATCAAAGCCGGCGATCCGGCAGCGGTGATTGCTGAAGCGGGGCTCAAGGGACAGGCAGACATCGCCAAGCAAGCGCTCGATCTATTCGCTTCTATCTACGGAGCTGAAGCCGGCAATCTGGCCTTGAAGGCAATGACCTTGAACGGCGTGTATCTGGGAGGCGGCATTGCGCCGAAGTTGTTGGCCAAACTGAAAGACGGAACATTCATGAAGGCCTTCACCAGCAAAGGCCGTTATGCGCGCCTGATGAGCTCGATCCCGGTCAAAGTGGTCATGAATCAGCAGGCCGCCTTACTCGGCGCCGCGTCCGTCGCCGCAGCTCTCTCCCATACCCCCGCATCATGATGAGCAACCAGGATCTCGATAGCCTGAAGAAAGCCGCGGCGTTAGCAGCCGTCGAGTTTGTTCGCGATGGAATGATCGTCGGCCTTGGGACCGGCTCGACAGCCAAGCATATGGTCATGGCGTTGGGAGAAAAGGTCCGTTCAGGCATGAAGCTTCGTGGTGTGCCCACGTCGAAGGAAACGGCTGCGCTTGCAACGCAACAAGGAATCATCCTCATCGATGCCGACAATGCCTGGGTGATCGATGTCGCGATCGACGGGGCGGATCAGGTTGATCCGGGCTTCAATCTCATCAAGGGCGGAGGCGGCGCACTCCTGAAGGAAAAGATTGTCGCGGCTTCGGCCAAGCAGTTCATCGTGTTGGTCGACCATACCAAGCGAGTCCCAGTGCTAGGGGGATCGTTCCCTCTCCCCATCGAGGTAATCCCCTTTGGCTGGGGAAGTACGGCCAGGGAAATTAAGGCCCTCACGAAGAGTCCTGTGGTGCTTAGAGAACGGGATGGGTTGCCCTTCAAGACAGAAGCAGGCCATGTGATTCTGGATGTCCATCTGCCACGGATCGACAATCCGCGAGAACTCGAGATCGCTTTGAACCAAATTCCCGGAGTAGTCGAGACCGGCCTTTTTGTCGGACGAACAGACCTGCTCATCGTGGGCACAGCCAACGGGGTCGAGTCGTACCCGGCGACGAGGGCATGACTAGCCCGATCAGCAGACGACAGGCCCTGCAGGCTCTTTTCACGCATGCCCGATTCTTTCTTGTCATTCCACTGACAGCGTTTATCAGCACGTGCCTCAACAGATCTTTCGTGCAAGCATCTACCAAACGATCGAAAGGTAAGAACATGAACCAGGCCTCTTCTTCAGGCACCGTCGATCCATACCGGCTTCCAAGGCATGTGGTCCCGACTCGCTACGAACTGCGATTGGAGCCGGACTTGCCTACCTCAAGCTTTGCTGGACAGGAAACCGTCACCCTCACGGTTCATCAGGCAACCTCTGACATCGTCTTCAACGCCATTGAACTCGACATTACCTCGGCGCAGATCGAGGGAGATTCAGGTTCGACGAGACAGGTCACGATTACGTTGGATACAGCGCTCGAGCGCTGTTATCTCACATTCGCCACGCCTCTTATGCCAGGCGCTTGGAAGCTGACGATGACCTTCCGCGGGACGCTCAACGACAAGCTCCGTGGGTTCTATCGCAGTACGTATAAAGACGAACATGGCGCGACTCATAACATGGCCGCCACACAGTTCGAAGCCACCGATGCCCGCAGGGCTTTCCCCTGCTGGGATGAGCCGGATTTCAAGGCCGTTTTTGCCACGACATTGGTCATCGACCCGACTGTCACCGCAGTCTCCAACAGCATGATCGCATCCGAAGCGCTTGTTGGGGGGAAGAAGGTCGTTCGTTTTGCCGATACGATGAAGATGTCCACCTACCTGGTCGCGTTCATCGTCGGACGGATCGAGCCAACCGATCCTGTGATGATCGGTCAGGCTCCGCTTCGCCTATGGGCTGTCCCTGGGAAAAAACATCTGACCGAATTCGGCCAGGACATTGCGGCAGCGTCACTCTCATTTTTTGAGAGCTACTATGGGATTCCTTACCCCGGTGACAAGCTGGACCTGCTTGCCATTCCTGATTTTGCTTCAGGGGCCATGGAGAACTTGGGCGCCATTACCTATCGAGAAACGGCTTTACTGGTCGATCAGAAGAGCGCCACGCACGGGGAACTGGAACGCGTGGCCGATGTGGTTGCGCATGAAAATGCGCACATGTGGTTCGGCGATTTGGTGACCATGTCCTGGTGGAACGGACTCTGGCTGAACGAAGCCTTTGCCACCTTCATGGAGATGCTGGCAGTCGATGCCTGGAAACCGGAATGGAAACGATGGGACAGCTTCGGGGTCTCGCGTGCCGCAGCCTTTGCGGTGGACGGGCTACACAGCACCAGACCGATTGAATATCCGGTGCAAGCTCCCAAAGATGCTGACGCGATGTTCGACGTGTTGACTTATGAAAAGGGCGCGTCGGTGCTCCGGATGTTAGAGCAGCACACCGGGCCGACAGTATTCCGCGACGGCGTCCGCGACTACTTGCGCAAGCATGCGTACGGGAATGCAGACACAAAGGATCTCTGGGTTTCGCTGGGCAACATCTCCAAACAGCCGGTGCCTCAACTTATGGACGGCTGGATCTTCCAACCAGGGTATCCCCTCATTACGGCTGAGATCGATCAGTCGGGCCGGCTCGTCCTGTCCCAGCAGCGCTTCACGTATCTTTCTTCCCACTTTCCACTACCCACTTCCTACTTGCCACTTCCTAGCTACCCCTCACCAGCTACCTGGCAGATCCCGCTCCAGATGCGAGTGACCGCCGGAGGCAAAACCGACACCTCGCGCATGTTGCTGACGGAGAAGAACATGACAGTCCCGCTCCCTCACGATTGGGAGTCAGTACTGATTAACGAGGGCGGCCATGGTTTCTACCGGGTGCGCTATGCGCCGGATCTGCTCGATCGGCTTTTGAACCGCGGCATCGATCGACTCGCTGTTACCGAGCGATTTAACCTCATCAACGACGCCTGGGCCACCACCATCGCAGGTCATATGCCCCTCACGGACTATCTCGAACTGACAGCCCGCTTTACGACAGAGCGTGACAAGAACGTCTGGGCTGTGCTGCTCGACTCCTTCTCCTTCCTGAATCGGATCATCACAGTAGAGGATCGATCGGCGCTTGAGGCGTTTGTGCGAGGCCGGATCGGTCCGGCCGTTTCAGACTTGGGTTGGGCACCCCGAGGCGGCGAGAGCGAGCTGACGAAACAGCTGCGGGGTGAACTGATTGGCGCACAGGGTAAACTCGGCAATGATCCGGCTATCCAACAACGAGCAGCTGAGCTGTACCGGGCTTTTCGCAGCGACGCGACAGCGGTTGACCCCAATGTCGTGCCCTCGCTGGTTGCGATCCTCGCTCATACGGGCGACACAGCCAGGTACGAAGAATTTGACGAACGGTTCCGCACCGCCACTACACCGCAAGAAGAACGGCGCTATCTCTTTTCGCTCGCATCGTTCCAGCCCAAATCGTTGCTCGAACGCACCCTCGCTCGTACCATCAGCGGAGAAATACGCACACAAGACGCGCCGTTTCTCGTTAGTTCCATCCTGGGCAATGTCTATGGCAGAGAATTGGCCTGGAGTTTCCTGAAATCGAACTGGGAGAAGATGGACCAATTATTCCCCAAACAAGGGATGCGCCGCATGTGCGGCGGGATCGGCAGCCTCGCCACACCTGAACTCGAACGAGATGTGCGGGACTTCTTCACAACACGCAAGATCGACCTCGGCGGGAAAACGCTCGATCAATATCTTGAACAATTACGGATCGCCGTCACGGTTCGTGAACGAGACAGCCCCGCCTTGCGCAGGTACCTGGATCGATACCGATAGGTTGTTGCTGAGACAGCGGGCTGGTTGCTCGCTCCTACTCGTGTCGTAATACCGCTAGCGGCCGTTGGCCGAGAATCCGGTACGTGCTGGCAAACCCCACGATCAATGTCAGCACCATCGTGAGGAGGAGGCCGATGCCGAGCACCTGTGGGTGTATGTTCCAGGAAAGCTCGAATACATACCGCACCAGAGCCCATGACAAGACAGTTCCGAGGGTCAGTCCGATCAATCCGGCGACGGCGCCCAGCAGGACATACTCCATGGCAAAGGCGCGCGCAATCAGGCTGCGGGTCGCGCCGAGCGCTTTTAGAATAACCGATTCGTAGAGACGCCGGTAGCGTGTCGCTGCGAGTGCCGCCGCCATGACTAACCCGCCGGCAACAACACAAAAGAGCGCCACCGCCCTGATCGCCAAAGAGAGACGATCGAGCACCCGCGCGAAACCATCGAGCACGTCGCCGATATGGATCGCGCTGATGTTCGGAAATGAGGCGACGACCGCCTGCTGCAACGGCAGCTCTTCCTGTGGCGAGACCCGCACCGTGGCCACATAGGTAAAGGGCGCCCCTTCCATCGAACCCGGGGACAAGATCATGTAGAAATTGGTCGAGAAGTTTCCCCATTCGACTTTTCGGATACTGCTCACCTCTGCCGACACCGTGGCCCCCTGAACATCGAACTCCACGGTCGAGCCGACCGAGAGGCCTAAATGCGTGGCAGCATCTTCTTCCACAGACACCTGAGGGGTCGAGAAGACCTGACCGGGTTTCCACCATTCCCCCTTGACTAGTGTATTGTCTTTCGGCAGCTTGTCGAGAAAGGTCAGGACATATTCACGGGTGAAATACCACTGTTTCCCCCGAGCCTCCTTCCCTTCCGCGCGCTTGTCGCTCTTTTCCGCTCCTTCTTCTGCTGTGATGACCTGTCCGTTAATCGAATGGAGCCGGGAACGTACCAGTGGCATGAGCTCCGGACGCGTTTGGCCGGTCTGTTGCTCGACCAACGAGACGAATTTCTTCGCTTGATCTGGCTGGATGTCGATAAAGAAAAACGTCGGGGCATCCGCAGGCCGATTCTCCTGTATCTGTTGGAGCAACGCCTGTTCCACCAGTGACACAGTAACAATCGCCATGACGCCGATACCGATGGCGACCATGATCCCCGTCGCCTGGCTCCCGGGTCGTACGACATTACCCAGAGCATAGCGAAGGCTCAGGATGCGAGGCCTCGGCACCCAGGCCAGCCCTTGCACAAACACCCGCGCACAGACAAAGAGGACCGTGATGGCGAGGGACATCGCCCCGATAAACAGGAGGCCAATCGACCAGGAGCCTGCTTGCCAGACCGAGAGAGCGCAGAGCCCGAGGATGATTCCTCCTGCCGTGCCGACATTCCAGGGATCGGTCAGTCCCCATTTCACCCACCATCGTGACCGAGGCGTCCCCTGCTCGACCGTCGCCTGTTCGGCATCGCGCCGAAAGATCGCGCCCGGGTGAACCTCTCGAATCTTCAACAGGGGCCAGAGAGTAAACAGCAGCGTCGATAACAGTCCCAGCGCGGCCCCTTTCAGCAAGGGCCAGACCGAGTACCACGACAATTCCGATGAAACGCCTAACTGATCGAGAATGTCTGACGCAAAAAGAGCAGCCGCGAGGGGGGGCAGCCCTCGTTGAAGCCCAATTCCCAACAAGATGCCGGCGAAGCTTCCGATACATCCCAGGAAGATCGCTTGCACCACGTAGGTCGAGACGACCGTGGCCGAATCGGCGCCGACCGCTTTCAAGATGGCGATGGTCCGTAATTTGTCCCGCAAGAACGCATGAATCGAGGTTCCAACCCCCAGTCCACCGATGAACAGTGCGGTGAGGCCGATCAGCCCGAGGTAGCGAGAGAGTTGTTCGAGGAATTGTCTCAACTGTGACTGGGATGTGCGATAGCTGGATACGCGCGCCGAATCTGCCTCCAGCCGATCTCGCAGCTCGGTGCGCAACGGTTCCAGCGGCACATCGGCAGCGATCTTTACCAGATACCGTTCCCGCACCCGGCTTCCGGGTTTAATCAAATCTGCTGCCCGTAATCCCTCCTGCGCAATCATGACCCTTGGACCCAAGGTGAAGGCATTGGCCATTCGATCCGGCTCGGTCCGCACGAGGCCGGTGATCAGGAACATGGCTTGACCGACCTTCAATCGATCCCCGACCGAGATGCCCATCCGAATCAGCAGCGACTCCTGTACCACTGCGCCAAAACAGGAGTATCCGCCGCAGCGATTTTTATCCGGGTGGAGCAGGACATCGAGCGGTTGCGCTGGCTCGAGTCTGATCGACCCGTAGAGGGGGTATGCCGATTCCACCGCTTTGAGTTCAATGATCTGGGTCGATTGGGTTGCAGTTGGCACAAAAGTTGCGCGCGCAGCCATAGCAACAAGCTCGCTCACATGGGTCAAGACCATATCCCGTTCACTCAGCGAGTTCAGCACTGCCTGTCCCGGGATGCTCAGGGGGCGAGTCAGACGAATTTCGAGATCGCCGCCTAACAGGCCCCGCGCTTCTTTCGTGACGGCCTGTTCCATATTCGCGCCAAAGAGGGACACTCCGACCAAGGCCCCGACGCCGATCGCGATGCAGGCGAAGAAATAGAGGAAGTGCCGCCAGGCTCCCCTGGTTTCACGCCAGGCCATCTTCAGGATGAAGCGAATCACCGGAACGACCCTGCGCCCCGATGGTTCTGGTCGGTGAGGGTATCGGATTCGATGCGGCCATCGCGCAACGTAATCACACGCTCCATCGAGGAGGCCATAGTGAGATCGTGCGTGACGAGGACTAGGGTGGTGCCGAAATCCCGATGGAGAGAGTGAAGCAGCAGCATCACTTGCTGTCCCGTGGTCGAATCCAGGTTTCCTGTCGGCTCGTCGGCCAACAGAATCGGTGGGTGGCAGGCGAAGGCTCTGGCCACCGCCACCCGTTGCTGCTCGCCTCCCGACAGTTGGACGGGATAATGATGCAGTCGATCTCCCAGGCCGACGGTCTGCAACAGCTCCGTCGCGCGAGCCTGCGCCGTGCTCATCCCTGCCAACTCCAATGGCACCAGAACATTTTCCAGAGCGGTCAAGGTGGGAATCAGATGGAAGGATTGAAAGATGTAGCCGATGTGGTCGCGACGAAAGCGAGCCAACGCACTCTCGCGCATCGTTGAGATCTCTACGCCGTTCAATGTGATAGAGCCGGAGGTCGGGCGATCCAGTCCCGCGATGAGGCCCAGCAAAGTGGACTTTCCGCTTCCGGAAGGGCCGACGATGGCCACCCGCTGTTTATCGGGAATCTCAAGCGTGACATCGTTGAGGATCGTGATCTGATGGCCGCCGCCGGCCAAGCGCATCGTCAGATGAGAGAGGGAAATCATGTTGTCGGTCACGCTCCCGCAATATTGTTGAGGTGCAGAGTATATTATACTGGATGATGATGCGCCGCTCATGGATTCTCACAAAACTATTTTACTGCCTCTTCTTGATCCTCCTCTACGGGTACGACCGTAGTAATGCCACCGCTTCTCAACTCCCGTCGTCGAGCTCTCCACGCGAAGCTGTGGGCCCAAGGCCCATCTCGGCCGAACGTCCCAGCATCGTTGCCTTCGGAGACAGCCTGACGGCAGGCTTAGGTGTGCGACAGGATGAGTCCTATCCCGCTCGCCTGCAACGGAAGCTGGAAGCAGCAGGCTATGCCTATCGAGTCGTGAACGCGGGAGTCAGCGGCGAGACGACAGCCGGTGGAGCGAGAAGGGTCTCTTGGGTTCTGAAGAACAAGCCGGCAATCGTCATCCTGGAACTCGGCGGCAACGATGGGCTTCGCGGCCTCAGTTTAAGCGAAACGAGAGACAACCTCGAACGGATCATTCAGCAATTTCAACAGGCGTCAGTCACTGTCGTGTTAGCGGGGATGAAGCTCCCCCCGAATTATGGAAAGGACTATACCGACGGATTTGAATCGCTCTACCAGGCTTTAGCAAAACAGTATCGCCTGACGTTGATTCCATTTTTTCTCGACGGGGTGGCAGGCTCGTCCTCGCTCAACCAGGTAGACGGCATTCATCCAACCGGAGAAGGCTATCGCATCATCGTTGAGAGAATTTTCCCAACGCTTGAGCCATTGCTGGAGCGAAAACGGTGAGGGTGCGCTACCCCGCCTTCTTCGTGAAGCGAGCGAGACTTGCGAGAAAAGCGGGACGGGGGGGGAGCGGACGACGGTTCGAGGTCCGACGTTCGAGATTTTCGGAACGTCGAACCCAGAACTTCGAACTTCGTGTCGCGCTACTTTTTCTTGCCCTTTGGCTTCTGCGAGGCTTGCTCGGCATGAGCTAGCGATTCCTCCGCATGCTTCAGAGATTCCTTGGCATGCTCGAGCGCTTCCTTCGCGTGGGCATCGGTGCTCCCTTTTATGGCTTCTTCCAGATGCGTGACGGCTTCTTTCTCGTGCGCGATGCCTTCCTTGGCATGCTTGATCGTTTCCGTGACATGCGCGTTTTCTCCTGCGAACACGGCGCTTGTCGCACCTCCTGCGAGAAGACCACAAACTGCGACTGCGATAACGGCGGCTTTCATTCGGCTCATAATTCCTCCTTTGTGTGATGGTGAATGTGTAACCTGAACAGGAGCATACATCAACGGCAGACTTTTGGTAAGGCATCGACTTCAGTTACAGCTGAACAGTATCGAGGGGGAAGCATATACCCCAACCTACCTGCATCGCCGAGACAGGCCTCACAGAATTCCCACCGAGCATCACTATCACTTTCTGCTCGCCTGCAAAGACCCGCGTCTCCATTGCACAAGCGAATCCGATCAGACAGTCGATCTTGATATTGACTCGCATTCAAGTTCGCCAGCGTCAGCGTCTGGTTTCCCTGATTCGCAATGGGGATGCTCCCGCCTTGCCCCGAAGGTGCTTCCAGCGGCGTGTAGTTGTAGATGGCATTGACGGTCAGCAGCCCTATCATCGGTACCTGTTGTTGTGAGCCGATGACAACAAAGCAGCTGACGGCGCCACAGGAGGCTTCAACGGGCGGCGTATGAATGGACAACAACCATCCCAAAGCCACAAGGCTAATGATGAATCGCTTGAGATGAACGGCCATGAAACATCCTTTCTCCGGCACAGGACAGTAGTCCAAACGGTGTATTCACACCTGTCCAACGGCGTAAGCCTCAGTCGAGTTTCTTCAAATAGATGAAGGAACCCCGATCAAGAGGGATCAAACGGTGACAAAAAATAAGGAGATAGAGAGACTATAGGAGAGGCGGCGCGCGTGATGGTGGCTGAACTGTGAGGGGAGCACTAATCTGTGATTTGAAGATTTCCTGGTCTAAGAGAGCGACTTGTTCAACAGGGGCGAAGTGAACTGAGGTGCCTTCGACAGCATCGGCTGCGATGCAGAGCCATGAACAGAGTGCAGTGGCGTGAGTTGCTGCGTTGTGATGCTCATGTTGCCCCATGTGGGCGGTGAGCTGCGGATAGACAATCCCGCTGAGCGCCACAAGCCAGAGTGCGAATCCTGCGATTATAATTTGACGAACTCTCTTACTCATAAATCGTGCAGACTCACGTCGAAAGGCTGAAGGTTTTCAGGGTTGGTCTTCGAAGGTGCAGGATGGTTTGGCTCGTGCCTTGCGCGATCATGTAAAGCTTTCATAGCTTCAGTCTTCAGCCTGAACCCCTGAGTTACTATTGACTGAGACCATCATCGAAGAGCCGCCGCCTTTACCGGTTCTTTTTTCTGAATTCGTGCGACGGTTTCATCGATCCTCTGTTCGGTCAGTAACCCGCCCTTAATATATTCCTGGACGCGGCCCTCCTGGTCGATGAAGACACTGACCGGCAATCCAACCACGCCGAACTGGTTGGCCACTTTGTTGTCGTGGTCCATCAGTACCGGGAAGGTGTGGCCGTACTGCTTGATGTGCTCGCGCACTCTGGCGTCATCTTCTAATTCGTTGACGGCGAGGACCACGAAGCCCTTGTCGCGCAGCTTGTCGTACATGGTTTGCATCGCCGGCATTTCGGTCGTGCAGGGTTTGCACCAGGTGGCCCAGAAGTTCAGGAGCACGATCTTGCCTCGATACTGGCTGAGGCTCTGTTCCTTGCCTGTCAGATCAATCAGGCGAAAATCCTCGGCCTGCATGCCGACTGCCGGGACTCGAGAGCCCATACTCCAGCCGTCGAAGGCCGACAGTGCCGACAAAGCAACGAACAGCACTCCCCCCATTAGCATTGCGGTGATTCTTCGTGGTTTCATATCAGCCTCCTCAGCTTCAAACGTTTCGCTTACGATGGGTTCGTCATTTGGAATGAACGTGTCAGTCCAAAGATATAACTGGTTCCCTGCGCCAGACTGTTGTTGGAATCCCGCTCAAACGGGATCTGCGCGAAAAAGTAGAGCGACGTCATGTTCGTCAAATTTGATTCGATGAGCTGCCCCAGGCCGACTTGAAAGCCTGGCGTAAAGGCGTAATAGGTCGATCCGGTTGTTGGTACTGCTCGGTTCTGGATCAGAGGATCGATCACGGTCGGCTCCGCACCGCCAGGCGTGCCAACCGGAGCTGATTGCAACAGCGACGAACTGAAATTATCATGCACGAGATAGCGGTAATTAACCTGGCCGGTAAGAACCAGCCACGGAGTCGTCACGACATTCAGCCCGGCATTAAGCATATATTCGTCGCCAAACTGATAGCCGTCGTTGTTTCGGAACGTGCGGCGGTAACTGGCTGACGCAAATTGATTGAGCCGGTGCGGGATCAATTCATAGGTCTGATAAATTGTCGGATTCACCCCGACTTGCCCCCGGCCAAGTTGTGTGGGCGACTCCATCACAAGATTAGCACTGTCATGCGCGTGGGTATTGCCGGTCGGGAGATAGACACCAAATCCCAGCACCACCATACTTCGCAGGGTGGGCAACACATTGTACTTGAGACCCACACGCAGGTCCCCAATCCCATCGGCGGAGAAATTCGTCGGCGCGCCTGATCCATCCGTTCCATCCTCGCCCAGGCCATCGATATGTTTGTGCGTGCGCCACATATAGGGGAGCGTGAGTTGGAGTCCGAACCGTTCGGTGAGACCATAATTCAGGTCGAGCGTCGCCTGCTGCGTAATGGTTCGAGTCTCCTGATGATGATCCAAAATCATCTGCCGTTCCGCCTGATCCACCGCCGGGATGACCCCATTGGTTCCATCCAGTAATCGCATTGGCGTGTAATTGTAAATCGCATTGACTGTGAGAAGACCCTCTTGTGGAACTTGCTGCTGAGACCCGATGACGACGAAACAAGTCACGGCGCCGCAGGAGGCTTGTGCCTTTTGGACGAAGGGCCAGGAGAATACGACGACTGCAAGGCTGAAAATGAATCCAAGGGCGAACCGTTTCGCTACCATGATAACGCTGGCCCTTTCTCTCTATGAAAAATCGTTTTAAACCGCTACCCCACAACCCATCAATGGATCGCGTGATAGACAGATACGGCCCTGCTTGGAGCCGATGAGCAACGAAAATTATAGAGAGAAAGATGGAGGGGCGCGGCTGGGAGAAGTCTGGCAGGCCTCGATCAGAGGCTGCGTAGAATGGGGGAGCGTGATGAGTGCAATAGGACTGAGCTCTGCATGGAACGTGACCGCCGCCGTGTCGAGAACCGTCCCGGCGACACACATCCAGGAGCAGAGCAGGGTGCCATGGGTGGCAGCCTGATGCTGGGCATGGTGCCCTGCATGTTCGACCGACTGCGCCTGAGCCAATCCGCCTACGGAGAGGAGGCAAATCACCAGGAGGATCGACAGGAATTTACGGGTGCGGTATTTCATTGAAAAACAACCCATTATACCTTGGCCGAATGATACCGGAGGCCTGCCAGACCTGTCAAGACGGCGGCTTGATGGCGGTAGCATGTCGGGTCTATCTGGTCTGTCTGGTCAGTTTCGTTCACCCAAACACACGAGATAGACCGAATAGACCAAATGAACAAGCCAGGCTGTCGAACTTTTTCAGCATTCTGCCAAGCTGCTGCTTGTTATAGGATTCACAGAAAGGATGTTGTATACTGCAAAAATTACTTTTAGGGGTTTCGGCGTTTGTTCCGAGCGACAGTACCATGGTCACGTCACTACTCAATCAAATCTTCGGCAGTAAAAACGATCGTGAAATCAAGGCAATCCGCCCGATTGTGGAGCGGATTACTAGCCTGGAATCCGGCCTGACACCGCTCCCTGATCAAGCCCTCGCGGACAAGACCCTGGAGTTCAAGAAGCGCCTTGGGGCCGGGGAGACCCTGGACGATATCCTGCCTGAGGCCTTTGCGGTCTGCCGCGAAATGTCCCGCCGCAAGCTGAACATGCGCCATTTCGATGTGCAGTTGATCGGCGGCATGATTCTCCATCGAGGCCGCATCGCAGAAATGAAAACCGGCGAAGGGAAAACCCTTATGGCCACGCTGCCGATCTACCTGAATGCGCTTGAAGGAAAGGGCGTGCACCTCATCACGGTGAACGACTACCTCGCTAAGCGTGATGCGCAGTGGATGGGGGTGCTCTACCACGCGCTGGGACTTTCGGTCGGCATCATTCAACACGATGCCTCCTTTTTCTTCGATCCGACCTATGAGGCTTCCGACAAGCGGCTCCAGTCTCTCCGCCCCTGCACGAGGCCCGAAGCCTATCGCGCCGACATCACCTACGGCACCAACAACGAGTATGGGTTCGATTATCTCCGCGACAATCTGGTCGTCACCGATTTGGCCCAGTGCGTGCAACGCGAGTTGAACTTCGCCATCGTGGACGAAGTCGACAGCATCCTCATCGACGAAGCCCGCACGCCGTTGATTATCTCCGGTCCGACGGACGAAACGACCGATCTCTACTACCGCATCAACGCGATCATCCCGCAGCTGAAACCGGAGCAGGACTACACGGTCGAAGAAAAGACGAAGACCGCGTCGTTGACCGAGGACGGCAACGTTCGGGTCGAAAAATTGCTCGGTGTGGACAATCTCTACGATCCCAACCATATGGATCTCGTCCATCACGTCGTCAAGGGGCTCCAGGCCTATAGCCTCTACAAGCGGGACGTGGATTATGTCGTGAAAGAGGGCGAAGTCATCATCGTGGACGAATTCACCGGGCGGCTCATGCCGGGACGCCGTTGGAGCGACGGCCTACACCAGGCCGTCGAAGCCAAAGAAGGCGTGAAGATCGCCAATGAGAATCAAACATTGGCCTCGGTCACCTTCCAGAACTATTTCCGGATGTACAAGAAGCTCAGCGGTATGACCGGCACGGCGGACACGGAAGCTGCAGAGTTCGCCAAGATCTATAATCTCGATGTCAACGTGGTTCCGACCAATCGCAACATGATCCGGCTGGATTACGCGGATGTCGTCTACCGGACCGAGAAAGAAAAATTTTCCGCGATCGTCGAAGACATTAAGGAATGCCACGAACGCGGCCAGCCAGTCCTGGTCGGCACGATTTCCATCGAAAAATCGGAGCGGCTCGCCGGCTACTTGAGCCGGACCGGTGTGAAGTACAACGTCCTCAATGCCAAACAGCACGAGCGGGAAGCCGAGATCATCGCCCAGGCCGGCCGCAAGGGCGCGGTCACCATCGCAACGAACATGGCGGGCCGCGGTACCGACATTCTCCTGGGCGGCAATCCCGACTTCATGTTCAAGCAGATCCTGTACCGGGAAGAAAACCTGACAGAAGCGGACAAGTTGAAGATTTTCGAACAGATTCGGGCCGATTGCGAGAAGGACAAGCAAGAAGTTATTGCGGCAGGCGGACTCCACATTCTCGGGACCGAACGCCACGAAAGCCGCCGGATCGACAACCAGCTCCGAGGCCGTGCCGGCCGCCAGGGTGATCCTGGTTCGTCACGATTCTATTTGTCGTTAGAAGACGATCTGATGCGTATCTTCGCTTCCGAGCGGGTCTCCCAGTTAATGCTCAAACTCGGCATGGAGGAAGGCGTCCCGATCGAACATGGCATGGTCACCCGGGCCATCGCCAATGCCCAGAAGAAGGTCGAGGGCCATCACTTCGATATCCGGAAACAGCTGTTGGAGTACGACGACGTCATGAACAAGCAGCGCGAGGTGATATACCAACACCGGCGCGCCGTCCTGGGCGGGACGAATCTGAAAGACGATCTTCGAAACATGATCGACGGTCTGGTAGAGTCCGCGCTGAACATCTATTGCCCGGCGGAACAATATCCCGAAGAGTGGGATATGAAAGGGCTCGCTGAACTCATGCATGGCCAGTTCGGCTTCGACATCGCCCAGGGTAAGGGCGATGGAGGTGAGGCGCTCCGTTCCATAGGGCGCGACGCATTGGTGGAAGATCTCCGCGCACAGGTGCGCGACGCCTATGATCGGAGAGAGCAGGATTTGACGCCAGAATTGATGCGGTTCCTGGAGAAGACCTTCATGCTCCAGGTCATCGACCACCACTGGAAAGATCACTTATTGGGGATGGACCACCTGCGCGACGGAATCGGATTGCGCGGTTACGGGCAGAAAGATCCACTTATTGAGTATAAACGGGAAGGTTACGATCTTTTTTCCGGCCTGATGGAACGGATCAAATCCGACACGCTCGATCGGCTCTTTCATGTGCAGGCAGTCCGGCACGAAGAGCACCCCGACACTACTACTACTGCAGCAGCACCACCACCACCGCCTCCACCAATGATTTCACGTCCTCAACCAACGCTCATCCTCAATCGCGGAGAAGAACCAGTCGCACCTCAGACGGTTCAGCACAGCGACGACAAAGTCGGCCGCAACGATCCCTGCCCCTGCGGCAGCGGGAAAAAATACAAGAAGTGCCACGGGACGTAGGGAAGGATCGCTACGCCCGTCTCTCTCCCCCGCGTCAATTCGACCGTTCTAATCTCACCGCTGCTTGGCATCGAAACTCGTTCCGTTCCATGCAATGCATGAACGGAACGTCGAACATCGATGCCACTTCGCCTTCGGCGAGCCGCAGCCGTTCGATTGAACGGGCCCCGAATTGCCGCAATGGTCGAGAGGATGGCGCAGCGATCCTGTCTGTGGGTGGGAGAGGATGAGAGAGTCATGCCTCACCCCACATCCCTTCCAGCCGAGCCAGGAGAGAAAATAAAAACAAGAGGAGTGCGGCTGTTCAGTGAGTGAGCGCCATTGCTTGACCCCACCGAAAACCTCACAGATAATAGCCGAGTGACCTTAGGATGCTAGCCGAACGAAGGAGGATGAGTGATGTCGACTGCCGTCAAAATGGAAGTCAGTCCGGAAACGATTATCCGGGCCGTCAAGAGCATGAAGAAATCTGCCCGACAAGTGTTCTTGGAAGATCTCATCGCAGCGACCTCCCCCGAGTACCTTCAAAGCGTTCGCGAAGCTCGGCGAGACTTTAAAGTAGGCAGAGTGAAATCACATGGGCATGTCTTTACCCGGTGAAGTACCGGTTGGTCTACACCCACCGTGCAATCAGAGATATCGACGCGCTCGACACCAGCATCAAACAGCGTATCGGCAAGACCCTTCTTCGCTACGAATCCGATCCGCTGCCGCGAGCCGAACCCCTCAAGCAATCGGAGTTGGGTTCATACCGATTTCGTATCGGCGACTACCGTGTCGTCTTTGACATTGAGGGAGATGAGATTGTGGTTCTGCGTGTTGGCCACCGAAGAGACATCTACAGACGATAGCCCACTCCCCTCCTGCCAGCCACGCGCTCAACAATGAAAAGTCAAGCAATGACCCCATCTCTTTCGCTCGAAGTGCAGAATGTTGCGCGCTGACGAAGGGCGTGGAGCTTCGGCGTCGCCATGATGCGACGGGCCTCCACTGCGGCTGATCCGCGTCATCCCTCACCACGCACGACTCTAGTACTGCGCCGAAGCGTCGCAATGCCGTCGTGCGTGGCCGTCAACACCCACTGCAATTTGGCAGACGCCATGTCGAACACCTCAGTCCACATCCCTTCCAGCCGAGCCAGGAGAGAGTAAGTGAAGAGGGGAGGATCGCGGCTGCTCGCGCACCCAAGGTCAAACAAGCGGTTGATACATATGATCCTTCCAAGCTCGCTCAATTTTTCTCTTCGGGAAGGGCACGCATGTTGGTCTAAGTGCGGCCGTCGAACGAGCACATTCTGATCGTGCGCGTTCCGGGAGCACAGGACCAACGTGGGTGCCCTTCCCATTCCCTCTTCTGTCAGGTGCCGGAACAACCCTCACGGAGGAATTACAATTATTACTTTGTCAGTTGGAGCCTCTGCGGTAGCATGGCATTCGACTTGGCTCGGTCGCGAATCCGAGATGGAGGCATGGATTTCATGGGGGTTGTCGCTGACATCAATAGTGCACGCAAAGACACGATTTTGCTTGTCGACGACGAATCGGCTATTACGATCATATTCGAGATGGAGCTGGCCCGCATCGGCTATTGTGTACTGACTGCCAGTAATGCCCAGCAGGCAAAGCGGGTTGCAGCGGAATTCCATTCCACCATTGACGCATTGGTCACGGATTGGAAAATGCCGGACATGATGGGCGATCAACTGGTCTCCGACCTTCTTATCCAGCGCCCCGGTCTCAAAGTGGTGTTGATGTCCGGCAGTCCTGAAGCCGAAACAGCCTCTCAGTCGTTCCACAAGGACCAACTCACTTTTCTCCAAAAACCCTTCGGCATCGCCGAACTCAATCAAGCCATCAGGCAGCTTCTCGGACCATCGAACAAACAAAGCAGCCAGGTCGCTTGAACAATAAAGCTTGCCCTCGACTTTCCTCCTAACCCTCTCTGCTCAAACGCAATTTCTCCCTGAGTTCACCTTGACTTAGGAGCAAATTCAAGGCTAATCTACGCGACTTTCGCGCCCTCTATTGACCCTTCAAGAGGGAGGGGTGGGGTGTATCCTCGGCTAGTGGTGTCACTTTTCTTGTGTTGTCGATGGGATGAAAAGTAGCGACCCAGGTAGATAGGCTGACGGCATGTGTGCAGGTTGATAGGCTGAAGGCTTTTAGGCTGAAGGTCGGAGGCAGGAGATCTGGACACTTCAGCCTGAATACCTGAGTGGTTACGTTGAGGATAAGAGGAGTTGCTTGTGACAACCGGGCATCCCGAACTCATCACTGCCATTTCGTCCGAGATCGCCAGAGACGGGCCAATCCCCTTTGTCCGTTTCATGGAACTGGCGCTGTACCATCCCAAATTTGGCTACTACATGCGTGACTCGGTGGGCATGGACCATGAGCGTATCGGCTGGTCCGGCGATTTCTACACCAGCTCCGATGTACATCCGATCCTCGGCCGTGCGATTGCCGCACAGGCCGGACAAATGGACGAATTATTGGGATGCCCCAATCCCTTCACGATTGTCGAAATGGGCGCAGGCAAAGGCTTGTTAGTCCGTGACCTTCTGGCGGCGATCCATGCCCAGCAGGGTGACTTCGCATCTCGTGTTCGCTATGTGCTAATCGAACGGAGCCCGGCGATGCGGGAACGGCAGCGCCAGAGCTTGGCTCATTGGCTCAGCAAGCCGGGCCTTGTCACTTGGGTGGAGGACCTCGGTGAGCTGACTCCGCAGAGCGTGACCGGTTTGCTCTATAGCAATGAATTGATCGATGCCTTCCCGGTGCATCGGATTCAGGTCACGAACGGACAGACCGAAGAGCTCTGTGTGGACTATCGAGACGGAGACTTTGTGAGTTGTCTCAAGCCCCTGTCGACGTCCGCGCTCGCTCGATATCTACAACAACTCAACACCGCGTGGCCCGAAGGCTACCGAACTGAGGTGAATACCCAGGCGCTGGATTGGATGGAGCAGGTCGCTCGGCTGATGGATCGTGGATTTGTTATGACGATCGATTATGGCCATACGGCGCAGGATCTCTATGGGCCTGAGCGGAAGGACGGTACGTTCCTCTGCTATTTCCGGCAGCAGACGAACGACGATTCCTTCAATCGCATCGGTGAACAGGATATGACCGCGCACGTAGATTTTTCGAATCTGGCTTCTGCCGGTGAGAAACAAGGGCTCCACGTGACGGGGTTCACCAATCAAATGAGTTTTCTCATGGGGCT
>Ga0315283_10001595_pt1 | contig 18321 bp, 18 predicted proteins | sample YL17G09_0_MG_FD_204541 | JGI IMG/M metagenome (GOLD analysis project Ga0315283, IMG submission 204541) | Sediment microbial communities from Yellowstone Lake, YNP, Wyoming, USA - YL17G09_0 | ecosystem: Environmental > Aquatic > Freshwater > Lake > Sediment | place: USA: Wyoming | collected... | reverse complement strand
CGCGTTGTTCCGGGCTGATGCCGGACGTCAGGAACTCGCTTATCTCTCCTCGTGAGCCCAGGGTGCCAAGAGCGCCGTACGTCGCTCCCGTGATCTCGGTCGCAAGATCCACGATCCGCTGAAGGACCGTGGGAAGCGATAGCTCGGAGGCCAGGGCGAGCCCTGATTCGATCAGACGGTCTCGATGGGTTGGGGGTGCCACGCCTCCAATCCTAGCCCGTGTCGGCCGTTCGTCCCTTGGTCGTAGGGTCTAACGACCCGTAGCCCTGTTGTCCCCCGATGGAGCCCGCGTCGGCCATCGGGCCCCTCGGGGTGATGGCACCCGCTCCCCCCGGTGCAACCATTGAGTTAGAAGGTATCGCTGGAGGTGAAGAGCGATGACCGAGTTCTGGTGGGCATCGATCGGGCTCGCGGCAGTCGTCGTCCTTGCTTGGCTGATGAACTGGTCCCGCTGGGATCCGAAGATTGAGCGGCGCAACGGTGGTGCGAGGCTGCACCTGCGCCCTCATCACCACGTTGGTTGACCGCGTTCGAGCCGGATGGGGTCCGCCGTTCGCGTGGGCGAACCGCTGGCCCCGGCGCACTGCCGCGCCGGGGCCGGGTTCCAAGGGCCTACTGCTGGCAGCAGGATCCGCCCGGAGCCTTGGATCGCGCCTTCGCGATGGATCTGATCGTGAGCAGAGCCACTATCGCGACTATCTGGCCGCCCAGGATGACCCGGTTGACGTCGATCGCCGGCCGCCACGTGGCGTGGCCGTTCTCGATCACGAACGCCCCCGCGGGAACGCCTCCGAGACCCATCCCCGAGCCACCTCCCTCGCGGCCCTCAGCCTCGGATTCGCCGCTTCCGGCGCCTCCCCCTATCTTCGCTGCCGGGAGGATCGTCACCCCGTCCTGCACATAGGGCTCCCCGAACACCCGTTTGGCCGTGATGGCCTCTCGGGTCGACTCAAGAACATCCGCGATACCCATAGGATCGCCCCCTTCGTTTCCATGCTAGGAGCCGGGGGGAAGATCGGACAGACTCCACACCATCGCAACCGTGACTGCCTTCCCGCCGGTGGGTTCATCCCGGTAATCTTGCGGACACATGACCAGGGAAGTCCTTTCCGCGCGCTCCGGGCGTACAAGGCGCGTCCTCATAGTTCTCGCGACGACGGTTTCCTTCCTGATGGCCGCCGGGGCGGCCGCAGGGTTCGCGGGCTACGAGTGGGCGCAGGCCAAGCTGGATCAACGTGCGACCATCTCTCTGGGCGATGGATCACCGGCCCCGTCGTCACCGGGCGGAAGCCTTGTGCTGCCCCTCGGGGCTCTGTGCAAGGACACGTGCAACTACCTGGTGCTGGGCAGCGATTCACGGGCGACGCTTTCGTCGAAGGACCAGCAGGGGTTCCAGACCGACGCGCAGATAAACGGATACCGATCGGACACGATGCTGTTGGTGCATATCGTTGCCGACACCAAGCACGCGACGATCGTCAGCTTCCCGCGAGATCTCATAGTGGACATCCCCGGCTACGGGACGGACAAGATCAACGCGGCCTTCAGCCACGGAGCCGCGAGCGGGGGCGAGATCCCCGGTGGCGCCGTGTTGGCGGCGAAGACGGTACAGGAGCTGACCGGCCTTCAGATCAACCACGTCGTGGTCGTTGATCTCGGCGGGTTCGAGTCGATCGTGAACGCCGTGGGCACGGTTCCGTTCTGCACTCCGGTTCAGTTGGTGGATGACCCATCACGGTTCCCCGGCTACGTCCCGGGAGACGGCGGCTCGGGGTTGTACCTGGATGCCGGATGTCATGACCTTGACGGCGCGACCGCACTCGCGCTGGTGCGGGCACGGGACGTGATAGCGGGTGGTGTTCCGGACTGCATCTCGGATTTCGCGCGGATCGGGCGGCAGCAGCAGTTCATGCGAGCGCTGATGAACAAGCTGCTCTCTCCGCTGATGCTGCCGAAGTTGCCTCACCTCATCGACGTCATCACCAAGCAGCTCTACTTCGACGACAGGCTTCAGGTCACCGATCTGGTTGATCTGAGCAAGGCGCTGCAGGGGGTAGCGAGCGGCAATGCGGATTTCCGGACGGTGCCGAGCGAGCTCGCGCCGAACAATATCGACGTGGTGCTTTCGCCCGATGCCAGGACCTTCCTCGACAAGCTGCGCCGCGACGAGCCGCTCGGAGACCTCGGCACCTCCCTGCAGGGCAACGCACCCACGCCGGGGAACATCGCGGTGCGCGTCTACGACGACGCCAGCGAGGGACACGCGCCGAACGATGTCTACACCGCGCAGCTATCGGAGTCTGGATTCAAGATGATGGCGACTGCGTCCGAGTCCGCAACGCCAGAACTCCAAGGGATGGGGACTACGATCCTCTACAACAAGGGCTACGAAGAGCAGGCGAAGGTCGTGGCGCAATACGTACCGGGTCCCTATCCGATCAAGGAGGCCAAGCCGGGTCAGCTTCCTTCTGACACGCAGGTAGGAGTCGTCGTGGACGTTCACTACACATATCAGGATCCGGGTTCCGGCAAGACCCCTATCGTCAACCCGGACTGTTCGCTCTGATGAGGGCGCTCGTACTGGCCGGAGGTGAGGGTTCGCGTCTGCGTCCCATCACCCACACGAATGCCAAGCAACTGATACCGGTGGCGAACAAGCCGATCCTCTTCTACGCACTCGAACACTTCCGTGATGCCGGCATCCGAGAGGTCGGGATCGTCGTCGGATCCACCGAGAACGAGATCCGTGCCGCGGTCGGTGACGGTTCGCGTTGGGGGATGGAAGTCACCTACATCCCGCAGTCGGCACCGCTGGGCCTAGCCCACGCTGTTCTGATCTCCGCCGACTTCGTCAGGGGCGAGCCCTTCATCATGTACCTGGGTGACAACGTCCTTCTAGAAGGAGTGACCGACTTCGTAAGAGGGTTCGACGAACACCACCCGAACGCTCAGATCTTCCTCGCCAAGGTTCCCGAGCCGGAGCGGTTCGGTGTCGCCGTCCTCGACGGAGATCGCGTGGTGAGACTCGTCGAGAAGCCGAAGGAGCACATCTCCGATCTTGCGTTGGTCGGTGTCTATCTCTTCGACGACACCGTCCTCGAGGCCGTCGCGGCTATCGAACCTTCGGCCAGAGGTGAACTTGAGATCACCGACGCCATCCAGTATCTGGTGGACTCCGGCCGAAACGTACGCGCCGAGATGGTCACGGGTTGGTGGAAGGACACGGGCCAGCCCGGAGATCTGCTGGAAGCCAATCGGATGATCCTCTCGACTATGCCAGGCCTGATAGGTGGGGACGTCGATGAGGCTTCCACGGTGGAAGGAGCGGTCGTGGTCGACGCGGGAGCCAAGGTCCTCCGCTCGACCCTACGGGGTCCGTCCATCATCGCCTCAGGCACCCTCGTAGAGGACTCCATCGTAGGCCCCAATGCCGCCATCTACACGGACTGCACCATCCGAAAGAGCGAGATCAGCGACTCGGTGGTGATGGAGCAATGCACTATCGCCGGAGTCGGGCCGATCTCCGAGTCCATCCTGGGCAAGGGCGTCGAGGTCGTGCGCTCGAGCGGAAAGAACGGTGGAAGCCACATCATCGCGGGGGACCAGAGCCATATAGAGGTCGGGTAGCCCTCCTTGTTACTATTCGCCCTCTCAGGAAGGTACGCATGGGCGAGATAGAAGGAGTCTGGGCCAAGTCCCTAAAGGTTATCCCCGACGAGCGGGGGCGGTTGATGGAGATCCTGCGCGCCGACGACGAGGGTTTCCGCAAGTTCGGGCAGATATACATGACCACGAACTACCCCGGAGTGGTCAAAGCCTGGCACCTGCACGAGGTGCAGGAGGACATGGTCGCGTGCGTGAAGGGCATGATCAAGCTCGTGCTCTACGACGCCCGCGAATCCTCGCCGACCAGGGGCGCGGTCAAGGAGTACTTCATCGGCGATCACGCCCCGACGCTGGTGCGCGTCCCTGCGGGCGTGTACCACGGATGGAAGGGCATCTCCGAGGACGAGAGTGTGGTCGTGAACATCCCGACCGAGATGTACGACTACGCCTCCCCGGACGAGCACAGGCTTCCATGGGACACGCCCGACATCCCCTACGACTGGGAGATCGAGTTCAAGTGAGCGAACCGATGCGCGTTCTGGTCACGGGAGGAGCCGGCTTCATCGGGTCTCACGTCGTCGACTCGTTGATGTCACGCTCCGAGGTGACGGTGACCGTGCTCGACAAGCTCACCTACGCGGGAAGCGAAGACAACTTGGCCAAGCATGCCGCCGATCCCCGCTTCAGGTTCGTGCTCGGCGACATCGCAGACCGGGAGACGGTCGAACCACTGGTTCGTGATGCGGATCGAGTGGTCAACCTGGCGGCCGAGTCGTTCGTCGACAAGAGCATCGCGGATCCGGGCGATTTCGTTCGAACGAACGTCGTCGGCGTCTACACCATGTTGGAGGCGTGCAGGCTCCTTCGGAAGCAGATGCTTCAGGTTTCCACGGACGAGGTCTACGGTTCGACCCGGGGTGGGGCGTTCAGCGAGACGGACGCCATCAAACCCAACAGTCCGTACTCTGCGACCAAAGCGGCCGGTGACCTTGCCTGCCGCGCCTACAGCGTCACCTACGGACTCCCCGTCACGGTCGTCCGCGGCAACAACGCATACGGTCCGAGGCAGCACCCGGAGAAGGCCATCCCCACCTTCACGCTGGCCGCCATGGATGGGCGCCAGCTACCGGTCTACGGCAACGGTGCGCACAGTCGCGAGTGGCTACACGTAACGGACTTCGCTCGCGCGATCCTGCGGGTCATGGATGCCGGGGAGATCGGTGGGGTCTACAACATCGGTGGAGGGCACGAGATATCCACCATCCAGCTGGCGCGGATGATCTGCAAGCTCTGCGACGCTCCCGAGGAACAGATCGAGCTGGTGAGGGACCGCCCCGGTCACGATCTGCGCTACTCGCTCAAGTGGAAGCCTCTGGCGGATCTGGGTTGGCGGCCGACCATCCCGTTCACGGATGGTATGTCCGAGACGGTCGATTGGTACAAGGGCCACCGGGGTTGGGCGAAGGAACTCCTGGAGAAAGCCGCTAAGTGAAGTTGGTGGTGGTGGGTGCCGGGGGAGGCCTCGGGCGGGCCTTCATCTCCGTCGCCTCGGACCATGACATCGTGGCGTTCACTCACGCCGAGCTCGATGTCGGCGACCATGAGGCCGTCACGGCCACGCTGGCCCCCCTCGAAGCCGACGCCATCTTGAACTTCGCGGCCTTCACGAACGTGGACGCCTGCGAGACCGATGAAGAAGAGGCCTTCCGCGCCAACGCGATCGCGGTTAGGAACCTGGCCCTGGCCGCACGCGCGTCCGACGCGGTCTTGCTGCACGTCTCCACCGACTACGTCTTCGACGGTGAGAAGGGCTCGCCGTACGACGAACGCGACAAACCCGACCCCCGCTCCGTCTACGCCCGCAGCAAGTTGTCCGGGGAGGAGTTCGCCCGCCAGCTGACGCCCGATCACTTCGTCGTTCGTACGGGCTTCGTATTCGGCGGGGGCAGCGACTTCCTGACGGGAGCTGTCGCCAAGCTCGAGGCTGGGGAGACGGCCGGGGGATTGAGAGACAGGATCGGCACACCGACCTTTGTGCGCCACCTGGCCGCGCGGATACTGCCGCTCATCTCAACCGGTCTCTTCGGGACCTATCACTTGGCCGGTCCGGAGGCCACGACGTGGTTCGACGTCTTGACTCGGGTCAAGGCCATGGGGGGCTTTCCAGGCGAGGTCGTGGCGCAACTCGCGGACGAGCTTGGACTGCCCGCCCCAAGACCTCGCAACTCGGCTCTGGCTAGCGTCTACGCTGATGCCGCAGGTATGCAGCCGATGCCTCCGCTCGATCAGGCTTTGAAGGAGTTCCTAGATGCCAGGTGACGACCAGACCCATTACCCCGACGGGCTGAAAGGCGATCTCGCGCGCTTGTTCTCAGCGCGCGGCCTGCTGGAGGGAAAGCCGACCCCCGCACGCGCCCTCGAAAGGGTGCTGACGAGACCGGGACCCCTGGCGGTCGCCATCTACCGGGTGGGACATTCGCTCTGGCTGAAAGGTCATGAGACTTCGGCGGAGTTGCTGTGGAGATTGGGTCTCTTTCTGACGGGTGCCGACATCCATCCGGGGGCCGAGATCGGGGGCGGACTGCGTCTTACCCACACCAGCGGCGTGGTCATCGGTCGCGGCGTGAAGGTCGGTTCGAACGTGACCCTCCTGCACGGCGTGACCCTCGGCGGCTCGGCCAAGGGTTGGTTCGACGGCGTCTTCGCCGACGGCTACCCGGAGATAGGCGACGGAACCGAGATCATGGCGGGCGCCTGCGTGCTCGGACCCATAAAGATAGGCAAGGCATGCTTCATCGGCGCCAACGCGGTTCTGGCCCGCGACCTCCCGGACGGGGAGGCCTACACGCCCGGTCGCGAGCTCAAGGAGCTCAAGCTCAGGGTCGCTGAACTGGAGGACAAGCTCCACGAACTCGGCGGCGAGCAGGCCTGAGCGCCCACTGAGCGCCGGCCTGAGCGCGAGAGAGCCCTTGCTAGACTCGCCCGGAACCCTTGGGGAGAGCCCGTGCCCGCATCCGTAGACAACGCCACAGTCAGGACCTCAGAATCGCCGCGGCTCCGGCCGCTGGCGAGGATCCGCGACATCTGGTCCTTCCGCGAGATCCTGGTGAACCTGATCCGCAAGGAACTCAAGGTCAAGTACACGAAGTCCGTGCTGGGCGCCGCGTGGTCGATGCTGAATCCGCTCTTCTACCTGGCCGTGTTCTCGTTCGTCATGAAGGTGCTCGGACGGGGGATCCCCGACTTCCCCGTCTACCTTCTTTCGGGGGTCATCGCATGGAACTTCTTCTCGGGCTCGCTCACCCTCGCGACGCGCTCCATCATCGACAACACGAGCCTGGTGAAGAAGGTGTACTTCCCCAAGGAGATCCTGCCACTGGCCGCGGTGGGGACATCCCTCGTCGACTTCCTCCTGCAGTACGGGGTGCTGGTGCTCTACATGATCGTGACGGGCTACCACTTCCTCGGCTGGAACACCCTCCTGTTCGTCCCGGCCACCGTCGCCCTGATGGTGGTGACCGTGGCCATCAGTCTCTGGGTCGCCGCAGTGAACGTCACCTACCGCGACGTTCAGCACCTGCTGAACCTCTTGTTGCTCGCCTGGTTCTGGCTGACGCCCATCGTCTATCCCGGGGCGATGCTGCAGACGTACTTGTCGGCCCACGAAGGCATGGGGATCAAGCTCTTCTACCTCTACTTCTTGAACCCGATGGGGGGCATCGTGATCGGGTTCCAGCGGGCCCTTTATGCCGTGGTCGCGCCGCTCGATGCGACCGGAACACCAGTACCCGTGCTTCCAGACCTCTCCCTGTCGACGTTATGGATGATCCTCGGGCTGGTCGTCCTATTCGGCCTTGTGCTTCTGTTCTTCTGCTGGCGCGTGTTCTTCAACCGGTCGGGCGACTTCGCGGAGGAGCTCTAGATGTCCGTTCCCGCGGTCGAGATAGACCACATCGAGAAGCGCTTCCGGCGCTACAAGCAGAAGCCGACCACGCTCAAGGCGCGCATGACGAGGCGCGGCATAGAGGCCGAAGAGTTCCTGGCGCTGTCGGACGTCTCCTACAAGATCTTGCCGGGGTCCACCTTGGGCCTGATCGGCCCCAACGGTTCCGGCAAGACCACGCTCCTCAAGATCATCGCCGGGATCCTCCGTCCGTCGGAGGGAAGCGTCGTCACGCGGGGTCGGATCGCTGCCCTGCTGGAGCTAGGCGCCGGGTTCCATCAGGAGCTGACCGGCCGCGAGAACGTCTATCTGAACGCGTCGATCCTCGGTCTGTCCAAGAAGAACACGGATGCGGTGTTCGACGACATAGTGGCGTTCGCTGAGCTGGAGGACTTCATCGATACGCAGGTGAAGTTCTATTCGTCGGGGATGTTCGTCAGGCTTGGGTTCGCCGTCGCCGTCCACGTGGACCCGGAGATCCTCCTTATCGACGAAGTGCTCGCCGTCGGCGATGTCGGGTTCCAGCAGAAGTGTCTCGAGCGCATCAACAGCTTCAAGGACGAAGGCCGCACCATCATCCTGGTCACCCACGTCGTGGATCAGGTACGCCAGATCTGCACGGAGGCGATGATGCTCACGAAGGGTGTCGTACACGCGTCGGGAAGCGCGGACGACGTCGTGCGGGAATACCGGAGACTGCTGCTGCAGAAGGATGTGTCCTACGCGATGCAGCAGGAGACCAAGGCCGTCGAGGTCACTTCGGTCCAGTTGCTTACGACCGACGGCTCCGCCGCGAAGGAGATCCGCCCGGGAGAGGGGCTCAAGATCATGGTGGACGTGGAGGCTCACGCGAACGTAGCCGACCCCGTCGTGTCGCTGGCGCTCCATGACCAGCACAACGTCTACATGTACGGTTGGAGCACAGCTGATTCCGGGGTGGATCTCGGATCCGTTTCGGGCAAGCGCAGACTGTTGTTCGAGCTGGGAGCCTTGCCCTACACGAGCGGCAAGTACTGGCTCACGGTCGCCGTAACCTCGGAAGACCACAGCGTCGTCTACGACCTGCAGGAGCAGCGATACACGTTCGATGTGCCGGCACAGAGTGACAATCCTCCGGTGGCGTACATACCTACGACCGTGACGGTGGAGGCGCTTTGAGGATCGCGATAGACGCCATCCCGGCCGTCGACAAGAAGAAGACCGGCGTAGGTTGGTACACGCACTATCTGATCCACTGGCTCCCGGCCGTCGACCAGGAGACCGACTACACGGCTTGGTACCTGCACGCCCGCGATCTATTCAACAAGCACCGGTTCTTCGAAGACCAGGAGAATCTCAGGGAACGCGGCATCCCCTTTCCGGCGCGAGTGTGGCAGAGGCTCTCGAACCGAACCGGCATGCCTCGGGTGGAGTGGACGACCAGGTTCGACGCCTTCTTCGCGCCCAACTACATCCCGCCCGCCACGCGGACGAAGGGTCTGGTCGTCACCGTGCACGATCTGGCTTTCAAGATCCTCCCCGAGACTGCGCCGCACGCGAACCGCTTCTGGCACAGGTACTTCGAGCAGTCTCTGGCCCAGGCGGCCGAGATAATCACGGTGTCGCATGCGACCCGCAACGATCTGTGCGAGATCTACGACATCCCTCCAGAGAAGGTGACCGCGGTGTTGTCCGGAGTGGATCTGGACGTGTTCAAACCATCGAGCGAAGCGGACATCGAGGAGACCAAGGAAGAACTCGGTATCGAGGGGCCCTACCTGCTCTTCGTAGGTGGGCTCGAGCCGCGCAAGAACCTCCGCATGCTCCTGCGCGCCTTCTCCCAACTGCCCGAGGAGTTGCGGCCCACGCTGGTGTTGGCCGGTGCCCCGGTTCATTGGATCCCGGGGGGCCCCGAGATAATGACGTCGGCTCTGAGAGCACTGCCCGATGACGTGAGCGGCAAGGTGGTCATGACCGGCTACGTATCCGAGAAGCAGAAGGTCGCGCTGCTGAGCGGTGCCGAAGCGCTTGTCTACCCTTCCGTTTACGAGGGATTCGGGATGCCGGTGCTCGAGGCCATGGCTTGCGGCACGCCCGTGCTCACGTCGAACGTCTCTTCCCTTCCGGAAGTCGCGGGAGATGCGGCGATCCTGGTGGACCCCTATGAAACGAGTGCGATAGCGGATGGGATGCGCGAGCTTCTGACAGATGAGGAGCTGCGCTCTCGTCTGAGCGAAGCCGGACTCGCCCGAGCCCAACAGTTCACCTGGGCGGAGACGGCCCGGCAGACGGCGAAGGTGCTCCACCGAGCGGCGGATAGGACCCGATGAAAGGAAGTAGAGGCATGCTTATCGCAACGATCCTCGTGTCGGTCGCACTCGCGGCCGTCGCGCAGCTGACGCTCAAGGCCGGGATGGACCGGGTCGGAGAGACCAACGGTACAGGCGAACTGCTCATGGGCGCGGCCAAGACGCCGCTCGTTTGGTTCGGTTTGGTGCTGTTCGGAGTCTCTGCGCTGGTGTGGTTGGTGGTTCTGTCGAAGGCGCCGCTTTCCTTCGCATACCCGTTCGCGTCCCTCTCGTATGTCTTGATCATCCTGGCGGACCGATTCATCCTGCATTACGAGGTTCCGCCGCTGCGCTGGGTGGGCGTGGCCTTCATCATCGCCGGCATCCTGGTGATCGCAACGACCATGGAAGCCTCGGTCGGGACCAAGGGGTAGCGCTCTGCCTGTCGCGGATCCCGCAGACGTAGATGTCGTAGTCGTGAACTACAACTCCGGTGAGCACCTGCTTCGATGCGTCGGATCCGCGTTCCGGTCGGCGGGCGACGCCTCTGTTCGCGTGCGGGTGGTGGACAACGACTCCCAAGACGGAAGCGCGCAGCGCGCGGAAGAGGCCTTCCCCGAGATAGCGCTGATATCCAACCGAGACAACCGGGGCTTCGGATCAGCGTCCAACCAGGGCATATCTGCTGGCGATGCCGACTGGGTATTCCTTCTCAATCCCGACGCAGAGATCGCTTCCGGGTCCCTCGGCGATCTGCTGAAGCTCGCGAAAGAGCGCCCCGATGCGGCAGTTCTGGGTGTGCTCGTTCGCGACCCCGATGGAAGCCTCTACCCGTCTGCTCGCAAGATCCCGACCCTCGCCGAAGCGGCCGGGCATGCGCTGATCGGTCCCTTCAAGAAGGACAATCGTTTCTCACGCGCCTACACGATGGATGGGTGGGACCGGACATCCGAGCGCGAGGTCGACTGGGTCTCGGGTTCCTGCATGCTCGTTCGCCGCTCGGCCCTCGAGAGGGTCGGCGCGTTCGATCCCACCTTCTTCATGTACGCGGAGGATGCCGATCTGTGCACCCGTATGCGCGAAGCCGGATACGGGGTGCTGTTCACCCCGGCGATGGAAGTCGTTCACGATCACGGTCTGTCCACGAGGGGCTCGAGGCGCATGATCTGGGAGCACTCGCGCAGCATCTACCGCTTCTTCGACAAGCACTACGCCAAGGGCTGGCGGCGGGCGTTCCTGCCGATCGCCTGGTTGGTGCTATGGCTCCGAGCGGCGATAGTCTCTCGCAGGATGTGGCGCCCATGAAGGCCGTAGTGCTGGTCGGTGGCGAAGGAACGAGACTCCGGCCCTTGACCGAGACGATCCCGAAGCCCCTGCTGCCGTTGATGGGGCGCTCCTTCTTGCACCACGTGCTGGATCACCTTGCCGCGCACGGGGTTCACGAGGTGATCCTGTCCTCCCCATACCTGGAGGAACGCTTCACGCCCTTCATCGAATCCCGCCACGGCGATCCGCTGATCACGTGGATCACCGAAGAGTCACCGCTGGGCACCGGGGGAGCGGTGCTGAACGCGCTGGGGAACGTGGAAGAGACCTTCTTCGTCCTCAACGGTGACATCCTCACCGACCTGGACCTGACGGCCATGGCGGCCGCCCATGACGCTTCAGGAGCTTCGGTCAGCATCTCGACGATGCACGTGGACGATGCCAGGCCGTTCGGTCTCGTCATCACCGACGAGACGGGGCGCGTACTCGAGTTCCGAGAGAAGCCGGCGGACCTCATCCCTGGCGACATCAACGCCGGTACCTATCTGATCGATCCCGACGCTGTCGCCGATTTCGAGCGAGGAGTGAACACATCCATAGAGCGAGACGTGTTTCCGGCCGTCATCGGACGGGGCGACCTGGTTCGGGCATTCGCATCCCAGTGCTATTGGATGGATCTCGGTACGCCGGGGAAGTATCTGCGGGCCCACTTCGACATCCTCGAGGGGAAGGTTCGCGGCGAAGAGTTCACCGCCCCATATCTGGAGGGTGCCGAAGTTGATCTGACGGCGAGTCTCGGCCGGTGGGTCGTGGCGGGCCGAGGGGTCGTCGTGGGGCCTCGCGCGCAGATAGAAGACAGCGTGTTGCTCACAGGCGCCTCGGTTGCCGCGGGTGCCAAGGTAAGGGATTCGATCCTCGGGCCGGGAGCCAAGGTGGGTGAAGGCGCAATGGTCGTGGGCACGGTTCTCGGCGAAGGTGCCGAGGTTTCGGCCGGAGACTCGGTGGCCGACGCGCGCATCTCGACGCGTACGGAAGCCCCCTGAGAACCCAAACCCGAGAAGTTGCCCGACCGATTCGCTATCGTAGAGGCCTCTTCCCCATGAGAACGATACGGGTGTTCCTCGCTCTACTCCTGGTCCCGCTAGTGGGTGTCGCCTCCGGGCACACGGCAACGGCGGCCGGTTCCTTCACGTTCTACGGCGGTGGGTACGGCCACGGCGTAGGGATGTCTCAGTACGGCGCGCTCGGCATGGCGCAGGACGGCTGGACGCACGAGCAGATACTCACCCAGTTCTTCTCGAACACCACCGTCGAGCAGTACGCGTTCCCCCCCTCCATCCGGGTCGGTCTGGTCCAGGGCACGAAGATCTTCCACCTGCGCGCGCGTGGCGGCCCCGTCGATCTGCACGTTGGCGGTGTCACGGGCGCGCTTGCCGGAACCATCCCTAACGGTGCGACCTGGAAGGTGCGCACAGTGAGCGGGCAGTATCGGATCCTCGACGGCAAGAAGCTGGTCGGAGGTCATGCGTGGGGCGGGCCGACGGAGGACTTGGTGGCCACGTATCCCGGTCGTGGAGCCATGCTTCAGATAAAGGAGTCGGGGGGCATCACGTATAACCGAGGGCATATCGAGTTCAACATCTACGGAGACAACAACAACGGCCGCCTGATCGCGGTCCTGGACCCGCAGGAGTACCTCTACGGCCTCGGGGAAGTCCCGAGCGAGTGGCCCACCCAGGCCCTCCAGGCACAGGCGGTTGCGGCCAGGACCTACGCTTTCGAGATCGCCAAACGGAAGGGTCAGCATCAGGCTTGGTGCAACTGCGCCGTATCCGATGACACCCGTAACCAGGTCTACGTCGCATGGGCCAAGGAGGGCGGGACCAACGGGAGCAAGTGGGTGGCGGCGGTGGACAAGACCGAAGGCGAAGCCGTCCTGTATCAAGGAGGCCTGATCCAGGCTCAGTACGCCTCTTCGGACGGTGGGTACTCAGAGAATGTCGAGAACGTTTGGAACGGCGAGGCTCTGCCGTATCTCCGAGGCGTTTGCGACCCCGGGGACTACACACCGGACAACCCGAACCGCGTATGGCAGAAGACCGCCACCGCGGCCGCGGTTACGAGCGCGCTGAGCGCAAAGACCGGCAACATCGGAACCGTGACCTCCTTCAGCAACTACACGCGCGGGGTGTCGGGGCGCATCATGACGGTCAAGGTTGTGGGAACGAGCGGCAGCCACTCGATCACCGGCTACGACCTCAAGGTCGCCTTGGGGCTGCGCGACGACAGGGTCTGGATCAACTCTGACAAGACGGTAACCGGCCCCATCCGGAGCAAGTACGACGCGGTCAAGTGTCGACCGGGGCTGCCGCAGTCTCCGCAGATGGCTGTGGCGGGAGGCACCAAGCAGGAGTTCGTGAACGGCACGATCTATCTCTCGGCCTCGACTGACGCCCATTGGGTCAGCGGAGCGGTCCTGGACTTCTACGTGACTCAGGGAGGCCCGGGCGGTAGCCTCGGTTTCCCCACGAGCGACACGGAAACGGGCGATGACGGGCGCACCACGGCAACGTTCGAGCATGGCAAGATCGTGTGTCCAGCCGGCGCCGGCGCCTGCTCGGCGGTCTGACCCCTAGATCACTTCTCCCGGTTCGGGCGCGTCGCCTAGATACTTCCCGCCTCCCAGAGGCGGGTAGCGATACTTCGACAGGAAGTCCTTCGCGACGGCGAGACTCGGAAGCTTGCAGGTCTGTACGTTGTGCCACGAGACGAGAGCCATCGCGCCCCCGTTCGGGAGCTGCCCGTATCGTCCTTGGTCCGGATAGTCGTACGGCGCGACGACAACGTGATCGCTGTTCTCAGGCGTCGCCCCGACGAAGGTCTTGATCGCGGACACCTCGGGTGAGTCGGCCACGGAAGGCGCGTACCAGATCTCCACCGCACCGTGTTCGAGTGAATGGATGGCGGTCGCGAGGTCGGCGGGCGCCTGAGCGTACGTTCCGGCCGGAGTCGTCGTGCCGGAGTGCGGCCCGGACGCGGGCGGGATCGACGGGTAGTCCTTCAGCGGGGAAAGTCCTGCATGCGAACGATCCATCGTGTCCTCCGGCTGGAACGGCCCGACGTTCGTCACCTTGTCGCAGCCCGCGGACTTGAGGGCCTGAGCCAGGGTCTGGGGGGCAGGGGACGTTGACGGGGCGGCCGTCTGGACCTTCTCGGACTTCGAAAGAGCCATCACGGCTCCGGCGGCGAGGATCAGCAGCACCAGAACCACACCCAACGTTCGAGTTCGACGGCGGCGTTTGGAGGCTCTTGACTCGGCCTTGTCGTGCTCTTCCTGCGCTCGATGCTCTCTGCTCTTGCGGGCGTTGGCCATCTTCGCCTCTCTAGGAGTCTCAAGCCGGCAAGTCTATCGATACTCGAGGAAATCGGTGAGGTCGACCTCGGGCCTCGGCAGCGGAAGATCGTCGGGGGGCCACCCGATGGCGATGGCCCCCATCGGGAGCCACCCTTCATCGAGGTCCAGCGCTTCTCGTGTCTCCTCCTTGCAGAACAGAGTGGAGGATACCCATGCGCTGGCCAGTCCCTGCGCGTGCAGACCGAGCAACAGATTCTGGATCGCTGCGCCGGCCGACAGTAGGAACATCTCTCGCTCGGCCTGCGAACGCTCGGAGTCCGGATAGGGATGGGAGTCGTCGGTCCTGACCAGTGGAACCATGAGGGAGGGGGCCGTTCCGAGGAGCACGTCGGACGCGGAGAGACGTCGCTCGATCGTTCCGATCGGGGTGCCGTCGGACTCCAGGTCGCGCCTCCAGGCAGAAGTCATGGCACCCAAAAGGGCGCGCCTTCCAGTCTCCGTGTCCACGGTCACGAACAGCCAGGGTTTCGAATGGTGTGGCGCAGGCGCGGTGCAGGCGGCGCTCACGGCCTCCTCGATGGCCTCGCGGGGCACGTTGCCGGGGCCGAAGGAACGGATCGTCCGGCGAGTGGAGATCGACGTGAGGGGTGAGAACCGGAACATGTCTTCGCCGGGTGGGCGAACGAGATCGGCTGCAGTTCCGTGCGGGGTCGCCGGCATCTGGAGGCCGCGCACGATCACCGCTGGGACACGGTCCGCCTTCCCCATGGCCAGGCCGCTGGCGGCCGCGATCTCATCGGCGACGGCCACGATCGTGGCTTCGAGGGCCCGCCCGCCCGCGTCTGCGGAACCACGGAGGTCCACCAGAGCGGGGATCCCGGAGCAGCCTATCGCCACATTCACGAGTCCGTTGCGCCACGGACGGCCGAACGTGTCGGTGATCAAGACGGCCGCGTCTGTACCGGTGTTCTCCAGAAGGCCTTCCCTGATGCGCTCCGCGGAGGCGTCGGGGTCTTCGGGCAGAAGAGAGACCATGCCCGCCTCGATGTTCGACTCGTCCACGCCCGCGTTCGCGCAGACGAAGCCGTGATGGGTCTCCGTGATGACGATGTCGCCTCTGCGAGCAACCACCCTGCGGGTCTCGCGGGCGATCAGCGCGTCGCGCTCGCCGGGCGATGCCGCAACGACGCGTCCCTCGGCCTTGGACACCACCTTCTGGGTCACGACCACTACGTCGCCGCTGCGGAAGCCCGCGGCAAGAAGGGGCTCGGCCAGGATGGCAGCGATGTCGTCGCCCTCTCGGAACTCCGGAAGCTCTGTGATGGGCAGGATCTCGAGCGTCACAGGAGGTCCAGCGCGACCCGAGCGATGCGTTCGGAGGCCTCATCGCTCACCATCATCGTGTCGCTGACGGCGACTCGAACGCCCGTCGCCTCGATCTGCGGGGCGAGGTTCCGGTCCTGCTCGTCGATGACCCAAGCGGAAAGGAGGCCTTTGTAGCAGCGAGCGGCTTCGGCGGCCGTCACTCCGTAGCCGGCCGCGGGCATCAACTTGTCCGCCATACCGCGCACGGGGGCGCCTCCGACGATGGGGGAGATGCCGACAACGCGGTCCCGCCTGGCTTCCAGCGTCTCTCGGATGCCCGGAACGGCGAGGATAGGGAAGATCGAGGCTATCGGGTTCGAGGGGCAGATCAAGATGACATCGGCTCCCTCGATAGCTGCCAGCACACCTTCGGCGGGTGTGGCTGCGTCGGCTCCCTCGTATCGGATGTCGCGCACGGGCGGAGAGGCGCCGTGCTGGACCCAGAAGGACTGGAAGTCCAGGTCCCAGTTCTGTCCGTCCGGCGTCGTCGTTCCGATGATCGTCGCGATCCGGTCGTCGCTCATCGGAACAACAGACGGGCGGACGCCGAATCTCGCAGATATGCCTCTCGTTGCTGCGCTCAGTCCGCGGCCTCGAGGCTCTGCCGAGAGCACCCAAGTCCTATATAGGTGGGTTGCCATGTCGAGGTCGCCGAGGCCGAACCACGCATCCGGAGCACCGAACGATCGCAGTTCCCCCGTGGTGCGGAAGGTCTCGCCGGCCAGACCCCAGCCGCGTTCGCGGTCCATCACCCCCGCGAGCCAGTAGGTCACCGAGTCGAGGTCGGGCGATACCCACAACCCGTGAAACTCTCGGTCGTCGCCGGTGTTGACGATGACGCTCAGGTCCTCGGGGGGAGCCACGCGGACCACCCCACGCAGGAACTTGCCCGCACCTATCCCCCCCGCCAACGCCGCGATCTTCATAGGCGCATAGCGTAGTAGGCTCGGACGCGATGTCCGACCCTGCCCACCTTCAGCGTCGCGCGCTGGCCCGCGCAGAGTCCGGGAAGCCCCTGTCCGCGGGCGAGGTCGAGGCGCTGCTCTCGTGCGGTGGAGAGTCCCTCGGAAGGTTGATGTCCCTGGCCTGCAGGCTCCGTGAACTCGGGCACGGCGACACGGTCACGTACTCGCGCAAGGTGTTCATCCCGCTCACGATGTTGTGTCGCGACCACTGCCACTACTGCACCTTCGCGAAGCCGCCGGCGAAGCTGGACTCGCCCTTCCTTTCTTCGGACGAGGTCGTTGCCGTGGCTGAGGCCGGTCGGAAGCTCGGCTGCAAGGAAGCGTTGTTCACCCTCGGCGACAGGCCTGAGGCGCGATACCCGGAGGCTGCGCGATGGCTCGAGCAGCGCGGCTTTGGCTCTACCCTCGACTATGTGCGCGCCGTCTCCGTTCGCGTCATCGAGGAGACCGGGTTGCTGCCACATCTGAACCCGGGAGTCATGACCTGGGAGGAGATGGCCCGCTTGAAACAGGCGTCCGCCTCGATGGGGTTGATGCTAGAAACCTGCGCGGATCGTCTTTCCGAGAAGGGCGGACCGCACTTCGGCTCTCCCGACAAGGTTCCCTCCGTACGCCTTCGCACCATCGAGGATGCTGGTCGCCTCTCGATCCCATTCACGACGGGGATCCTGGTCGGCATCGGGGAGACTCCCTACGAGCGAGCCGAGTCTCTGCTGGCGCTGCGCGACGTGCACCGCAGATACCGTCATATCCAGGAGATCATCGTCCAGAACTTCCGAGCGAAGCCGGGGACCGCGATGCATTCGGCCGAAGAACCTTCGGACGAATCCTTCTTGGCCGCGGTGGCGACGGCCCGTGTCCTGTTCGGACCGGCGATGAGCGTGCAGGCGCCCCCCAATCTCTCCGATCCCTGCTACCCGCGGCTCCTCGACGCGGGCATCAACGATTGGGGTGGCGTATCGCCCCTCACTCCTGATCACGTCAACCCGGAGGCGCCTTGGCCGAAGCTGGAGGCACTGGCGGCGAAGACGGCCGAACGCGGGCTGCGGCTTCGCGAGCGCCTGGCTATCTATTCTGGTTACGCGAGGCGACCAGATCCGTGGCTCGCGGGGAAGATGCGCGCGCCCGTCGAAGCCCTGATGGACGCCGACGGACTCGCTCGCCCGGGCCAGATCCCCGAGCCGGTGGTGTGGCAGGACCCCGACGTGATGTGGAAGCCCAGGGAGATCGCGCTCACGTTCGCCAAGAGCGCCGATGCCGGACTTCGCGATGATTCCGCAGATGTCTACGGGAGCTTGGATCTGCCGGATCTGACTCGCGGTTGGGCAGAGGCCGTCGTTTCGCCGGTGAGACTCTCGAGTGAGATCAAGTCAGGACTGGCTAGGGCAGACGCAGGAAGGGCCGTTACGGATGACGAAGCGCTCGCCTTCTTCCGCGCCGAAGGGGAGGAACTTGAGGCGCTCTGCGAAGTTGCCGACGGCCTGCGGGCGGAGGCGGTGGGGGATGACATTACCTACGTGGTCAATCGCAACATCAACTTCACGAACGTCTGCT
>Ga0315283_10001594_pt1 | contig 18334 bp, 9 predicted proteins | sample YL17G09_0_MG_FD_204541 | JGI IMG/M metagenome (GOLD analysis project Ga0315283, IMG submission 204541) | Sediment microbial communities from Yellowstone Lake, YNP, Wyoming, USA - YL17G09_0 | ecosystem: Environmental > Aquatic > Freshwater > Lake > Sediment | place: USA: Wyoming | collected... | reverse complement strand
GCCAGACCGACGACAATGCTCTTGTTGCCGAAGAACGAATAGTTGAGCTCATCACCGGCGTAGGCGACGTCGACATCCGTGAAGAAGTCCGCCAGGTCGAGCGTCGTATAGACGCCATCCTCGTTCATCGTGATCTCGGCGATGGGCTTGGGGACCGGCCTGTGGTTCTTGTGGACCACGGTGACATTCAGCGTCGAGGACACCGACATCTTGGTGCTGTCGTTGCCGCTGCCCGTGTCCGTTGCGGTGAAGGTCAGCACGACCGGTGTCGCCGGGGCGAACAGGTCGGACGACCTGAGGGTGACCCTGGTGTCAACGTCGATCGTCACAGCGATGCTGCCGTTGCCCGATACGCTGTAATTCAGTGAATCGACCGAGGTCGGGTCGAAGTCGGCGAACACCGTGTTCAGGTATACGCTCGTGACCAGCGTGTCGTTCTCGTAGATGGTGACATTGGCCATCGGGTCCGCAACGTACGGCGCATCGTTGACGTTCACCACAAACAGCACGAATGTGCCGGTGGCCTTCTCGTTGAAGGCATCCGTGACGCTCACGGTTATCTGATGCGAGCCGAGGTGGTCCTGCGTCGGCGTCACGGAGATCTTCCCGGAGGTCACATTGACCGCAAATCCCGTTATGAACGGGGCGCAGGTCGCGTTGAAGGTCAGGAAATCACCGGTGTCGTTTTGCAGGTCCGCATCGAAAGCGAATGGCGCAAGGTCCAGCGTGAACGGCGTCTCCTCGTACGCGGTCTGGAGAGGTATCGTGGCCAGCGTGGGCTTCAGGTTGGCGATGTGCGTGTAGCTCTCGAGCTTGGTGGTCTCGTTGGTGTTGACGGTGGTTCCGGCCAGCAATGACCACCAGCGGGTCTGAACGAACGGGGATGTCCCGGACGAGGAGGCGGCGCCTTCCGTCCAACCCCAGTTGTCGACCCCGCTGTCGGCGAGCTCGAAGCAGTCGAAGGTGACCCCGGCGGCGCTCTTGGTGGTCATGGAAGCCGCCACGGTTACGGTGAACGTGTAATCGTCCCACCTTGTTCCGGTATAAGCGCGCGTGCCCCATGCCGGATATTCGGGCCACTCCTTCGTGCCGGAGTAGCTGTCCGTGATATTGGAATCCACGTTCCATGCGGCGCTAAGGTCCAGCGGGAACTTGAGGGAATTGAGGGCAACGTCCGTAGTGAGCGTGTGGGTCTCGTTGCCGGACCAGTTGAACAGCCTGTAGTTCCCGTCCGTTCGTATGCAGCCGTACCTGTAGGCCATGGCCACGGTGGCATTGACCAGCGAGAAGTCCGAGAGATTGCGGTATCGGACGCCCGTCTTCGAGAAGGTCGCCGCCACGGAGCCGTTCGACTCCACCCAGCCATTCGTCTCGCCGGCCACGCTCACGTCGAAGTGATACGTGCCGTTGAGCCACTCGAACTCGGTGAACGTCATCCTGTATTTCTGGCCATCTATAGCCGCCACGGTGTCCGAAATGACCTGGTCATCCTCCGTGAAGTTGAGGTAGAGGGTGCCGTTGACATCCGTCATTCCGGTGGAGTAGGTGACGGTCTTGTCCATCTTCCACGTCCACTTGTCGCCCGGAGCCCACCTTGGAGCCTTCGCGACGGACGTGAGCGCATTCCCTTCGGTCCCAAATGCCGCCCCCGCTGATAGAACAGCGGCGAGAAGCAGTCCTACAACCAGCCCGATAGCCATAATTTTTCTCATCAGTCAGACCTCCTTTTTCAACGAATACACCTTGCAGTAATCATGTAAGAGCATAAATACCGTGCGCCACGGCCCCTCTCAGAGGATGAGCATTCCGCCCTTGATGACCGGATGGAAACCGCCCATGTTGGTTGGCTGGTTGCTCATGTCCTGGGGAGCCGCCGGGGGGCTCACGAGGACCGTGATGGATGTGGAGGCCTGTACGCCCCACGAATCGGTCACGGTGAGCGTGACCGTGAACCTGCCTCCCTTCATGTAGATGTGGTTCACGACGCTGCCTGACGCTGTCTGTCCGTCGCCGAAGGTCCACTTCCAGGTGGTGATATAGCTGCCGTTCTGGCCCTGGCCTCCGCCCTGTCCGGTGGACCTGCTGCCGTCGAACTTTATGGACACGTTCATGTCGAAGCAGTCGTTGTTCGCAGGGGAGGTGATGACGGCCGTGGGGCCGGCGTTCATCATTACCATTCCGCCCATGGGGTTGAAGAGCTTGCCGCCGCCGAGGGGCTGGTTGGGGATGTTCTGGGGCGATGCAGGCGGGGAGATGTACAGCAGTATGGTCGCCGTGCCGGTCTGCTGGTAATAGTCCTCGACAGTCAGCTTGACGGTGTAGGCACCGGCCTTGACATAGGCGTGGGTGACCTTCACTCCCGTGAGCGTGGCGCCGTCGCCGAACACCCAGGTGTATTTCACTATGTAGCTCTGGTTGTTGCCCGAGGAGCCGCTGCCGTCGAAGCTGATGTTGACACCGGTCTCGAAGAAGGCCTTGTTGGCCGGAGCTGTAATTACTGCGCTGGGGCCCATGCTCAGGAAGACCATCCCGCCCGTTATGGGGTTGAAGAGCTTCCCGCTGCCGAGGGGCTGGTTGGGGACGTTCTGGGGTTGGGCAGGCGGAGCTATCAAGAGCACGATAGTCTTGGATGCAGTGCCCTGCGCTGCATCGACTATGGACAGAGTGACATCGTATTTGCCACCCTTCGCGTACGAATGGTTGACTTTGGCCCCAGTGGCGGTCTGGCCGTCACCAAAGGTCCACTTGTAGTTGGTTATCGGATAGGTCTGGTTGTAGTAGGAGGGGCCGCCGACGGATTGGGAACCATCGAATGATATCATCACGCCGGTCTCATAGAAAGCGTTGTTGGCCGGGGCGCTGATTGTCGCCGTTGGGCCGGCGTTCATGAATACGATGCCGCCCAGGATGGGATTGAAGAGCTTTCCGCCGGTCATCGGCTGGTTGGGAACATTCTGGGGCGCTGCGGGCGGGGCGATGTTGAGCACGATGCTCTTGGATGCCGACGCCTGCGAGTAATCGATTATAGTCAATGTGACATTGTACTTGCCGGCCTTGGCATAGGAATGGTTGGCGCACGCGGTCGTCGCGGTCTGGCCGTCACCAAAGGTCCACTTGTAGCTCGTTATCGGGTAGGTGTAGTTGTAGACTGGGCTGCCGGTGGACTGGGAACCGTCGAAGTAGATCGAAACACCCGTCTCGTAGAGGGCGTTGTTGGCGGGGGAGCTTATGACGACCGTCGGGCCCTGTAGAGCCGATGCGGGCGCAAACGCGCACGACAGGAAGAACAACCCTACCAACACTGTAAAACCGAGCTTTGCAATTTTCATTTTCACACCACCTGATTGAGATTCAAACGGTCACAAGACTATATAATATGATTTGTCTTCATTCTAAGGGCTTATATATCTTTCTGTATCAGCACCCTACTTGGCCGCACCCTGCCGCAGCGTCGGCGCTCCGTCGAGAACATAATATCTCACGCGCATCCCGGCCCTCTCGCGCCTCACGAACGCACGATCCTGAAGCGTCTCCATGTGGTAATTCACCGTCGCTGCGCTGACATTCAGGAGGCCCGCAATGTCCTTCTGGGAAATCCCCGGCGTCTCGCGTATCTTGTCCATTATGACCCTCTGGACATCTGTCAGGCCGCTTGTGTCCTCATCCGGGACCCTCATTTCCACGGGATAGAAACGGCGATAGACCCCGTCCGGCCGTGATTTGACGATGTTCTCTGTCTCCAGGCGCTTGAGGTGATAGGCCAGCGTCCCGTTGTTGAGCTTCAGCGCGCTGCGGATGGAGTTGTAATGGTCGCCGGGATTGGCGACGATGTACCCGTGAATCTGGCCACGTGTATAATTATCGAGGACCTGGTCCTGCTGTATCTTCGAATACAACAGCGAAAAGAGCGGGAACAGCATGTAAAGCCCAATTTCAGTTCCGCCGAGGAAACCTGCGAACCCGATGACGACGACAAGCATTATGCCGAGCAGCCAGAAGGGCACGTAATTCGTCGCCGGCGCAGGAACGGACCTGGCCTTTATATGCAGCTGCATCGAGGACGTTCCGAGCAGACGGCCCGTCGCGCCCTCGGTCACGTTGATTGTTATCTTGTAGTCCCCCGGCTTTGAGTACGAATGCGATGCGCTCGACCCGGCCGCACTGGTTCCGTCCCCGAAATCCCAGCTTATTCCATACGAGCCGGAAATATCCGGAGCGTTCAAGGTCAGCTCCCTGCCGGATTCGAGCCTATAGACGCCATTGGAAAGGCTCAGGCCAGGCTGACCCGACGGGACGACGATCTGTGCTTCGGGAGGCGCCAGGACCGTGAACTTTTTCGTCACAATATTGGAATATTCGCCATTGCTGACCGCGAGCGAAATGTCGAAGCTGCCGGCGCTCAGGAACCTGTAATTCAATGCCGTCGTAGGGCCGATGGTGCCGTTGCCCATCTTCCACCGGAAGGTCAACTGGTAGCCCCAAGGGTCCGTTGAGTTGGCGCCTGTCAAACTCAGCGTATCGTTGACATACAGCTGTGCACCGCCGCTGACGACCGTGATGACCGCCGTGGGCGCCGCTGGCCAGCGTTTCACGTTGATATCGACAGACGCATTGGCGCGTGCCCCGGATGGGTCAATAATCGTCAATTTCACAATATGGGAACCGTGTGTCGCATAGATGTGGTCCGCCGAGCTTCCGTTCGCAACCGCCCCGTCCCCGAATTCCCACGAATAACTGAGCTTGTCCCCGTCAGGGTCGGAGGATGAATTGTCCGTGAAATGGACCGACGAATTGACAAAGACAAGACCATCCGCGCTCGAGCTGTTGAACAGCGGAATTCTTGCAATCGGAGCGTGATTGGGATTCTTGATGATTATCGCACAGCCCGCAAGCGCGGACGCCTTTCCGTCGCTGACGTTCAAGGATATCGAATAATTGCCCGCCATTGAATAGGTATGGGCAACGGTCATTTTGTTGCCTGTATTTCCATCCCCGAAGTTCCACAGGAACTGAAGGTTGTCACCGTCGGCGTCATAGCTCCCGTTGGCGCTGAACGTGATGCTCTCGTTGGTGAGGAATACGGTTATGCTCTTTGGAGAGCCTATCATGGCGACGGGCGGCGTGTTGGGTTTCACGACGTTGATGCTCACGGAGGCCGTCGTGTTCAAGCCGGGAGCGTCCTGCACTTTCACCGTGACAAGGTAGCTACCGGATGCAACATACCAATGGGTCGCATCACGGTTGCCTGCGGATGCGCCGTCGCCGAACGTCCATAGATAGGTTAGAACGTCCTGGTCCGGGTCGTAGGAGCCTGCGGCGCTGAAATTGACGGTCTCGTTGATTAGGAAAGACGCGCCGTTCCCCGGAGACGCAAGAACTGCGATAGGTGCGCTATTGTGTTTCTTCACGATTACCATCAGTGATGCTGAGGCGGCCAGTCCCTTCGGGTCCGTGACCGTCAGCTTGACGGTGAGATTCCCTGCTGAAAGGTATTTGTGGCTTGGGGATGCGGATGTTGAATTGGCGCCGTCTCCGAATTCCCACAGATAATTGAGGGCTCCCTGCTCGGGGTCGCTCGAGCCGACGGAGCCGAACTGCACGGTGTCGTTGATGAAGTACTGGGAATTGTTCTGGGGCGCCGATATCACGGCCACGGGCGGCCTGTTCTTCACGATGTTGACGAATATCGAGGCGGCCCCGGACATGTTGTCATTGTCGAAAACGGTCAATGTGACCTTGAAAAGACCCTCGGTGGAAAAGGAGTGGATGGCATTCGCATAATAAGCGTTCGACGTGTTGTCCCCGAAATTCCAGAAATACGAGACAACATAGCCGTCCTGGCCGTCGTTCGAGCCATTGCCGCTGAACGAGATGCTCTGGTTGGGCTCGAAAACGCTGTTGTTCTGAGGTGATGATATCACTGCGATAGGCGGGAGCGTGCCCCTCGGGCCGGTAACGGCACCCGTCAGGCCGGCCGGTACCGCCGCTATGAAACAGAGCAGAAATGCCACTGCTGCTACCTTGACATTCGGCGCAGTTCTCGGGCTCATGGTAGCTAAGATGTGGATTTGAAGGTATTTAAAAAGTATTGTCCAACGTCTAAAAGGTATAAAACCGGGTAGCACGCAAAGCGGTCTGTGAGAATAGAGCAAGGCCACAAGGCTAATATCTTGCGGCCTTGTCCCCTCCGTAGACGACCTTTGGTCGTCTCGGCCGCAGACGAGCAATTGCTCGTCCAGGCCCAAATGACCGAATGTCATTTCGGGCCGAGAAGACCGGCGCACCGGTCTTCCACGGTGTGGCTTTGTCCCGTTCGTCTAACCGATGTCCATGACCACGACGTCCCTCACCGAGCGCATGCTGGTGAAGGGCAATACGAGCCTCCCCTGGGAGTCCGTCTTGTACAGGCGGGGCTCCACTTCCTCGGCGGGGACCACCAGTACATGGTGCAGCTGGCCGGTCTTGGTGTCCACGACGAAGTTCTCGATCATTCCAAGTATCTTGCCATCGTTGGTCATCACTGTCTTTCCGCGAAGCTCCGTCACGAACCTCTTCATGGTCTTCACCTATCGGTCTTTTCCTGTATTGGGTTATCGGATTGATAAACCTAACTATTCACGCACTCTTGCGGCCTTGTGGCCCTGTGGCCTTGTGGCCCGTCCGTTTTTCACCTGTAACCGGCGACATCGTCCTTCTTGCGCTTCAGGCCGCCTGAGGTGAGCTCCTTTTCGATGTCGAGGTAGTATTTCATGCCGTGCTCGTCTATCGACGGCTTTATGGCGGCAACAGCCATCTCGAAATGCTTCTTCGACACGAGCTTGGCATCCATGTTCTCGCGCATCGCGCTCAGCGCCGCCTCCCTCACGAGGGCTTCGATGTCCGCACCAGTGTAACCTTCGAGGCGGCCCGCCAGCTCTTCGAGGTCAACGCCCTCCAGAGGCGTGTTGACCGTGTGGACCTTGAGGATTCCCAGCCTTGCGGCCCTGTCGGGCGGCGGGACCAGTATGAGCCTGTCGAACCTTCCCGGCCTCAGAAGCGCCGGGTCGATGATATCCGGACGGTTCGTGGCGCCGAGCACGACGACCGCTTCAAGCCTCTCCAGTCCGTCCATGATGGTCAGAAGCTGGTTGACGACCCTTTCGGCCGCGCCCGCGTCCGTGGAAGAGCCCCTGCGCGGGGCCAGGGCATCCAATTCGTCCAGAAAAACAATGGACGGCGCTGTTTGCTTGGCTTTCTTGAATATCTCCCGGATGGCCTTCTCGGATTCGCCCATCCACTTGGAGAATACCTCGGGCCCTTTTATCGAGATGAAGTTGGCATTCGCCTCCGTGGCCACGGCCTTGGCAAGCATCGTCTTTCCGGTGCCGGGCGGGCCGTAGAGCAGTATGCCGCGAGGGCTATGGACCCCGAGGCGCTTGAAAGATTCGGGGTGCTTCATGGGCCACTCCACCGCTTCCCGCAGCTTCGATTTGACGTCCTCGAGCCCGCCGACGTCTTCCCACTTGACGGCGGGAATCTCCATCAGTACATCGCGCAGCGCGCTTGGCTCAATCTCTTTTAGAGCGTCCTTGAAATCCGCGGCTGTGACCTTGATCTTCTCCAGCACCTCGACCGGAATGGGCTTGTCGAGGTCGATATCAGGCAATAGACGCCTCAGGCTCCTCATTGCCGCCTCCTTGCAGAGCGCGGCGAGGTCCGCACCCACGAACCCGGGCGTAATGCCGGCAAGATGCGGGAGGTCCACGTCCGTCTCGAGGGGCATTCCTCTCGTGTGGACCTGAAGGACCTCGAGCCGGCCGTCCCTGTCCGGAACGCCTATCTCTATCTCGCGGTCGAAGCGGCCCGGCCTTCTGAGCGCCGGGTCGATATCGTCGACCCTGTTTGTGGCCGCGATGACTATCACCTTTCCGCGGCCGGTCATGCCGTCCATGAGCGTGAGCATCTGGGCGACCACACGCCGCTCCACCTCGCCGCGCACATCCGCGCGCCTGGGCGCTATGGAATCTATCTCGTCCAGGAAAAGGATGGAAGGGGCCGCACGCTCCGCCTCCTCGAACCTCTTTCTCAGGTGCTCCTCCGAGGCCCCGTAATACTTGTCCATTATCTCCGGCCCCTGTATTGTGAAAAAAGCCGCGCCGGATTCGTTCGCGACGGCACGCGCTATGAGCGTCTTGCCCGTGCCCGGTGGGCCGTGCAGCAGGACGCCTCTCGGCGGGTCTATGCCCAGCCTTTCGAACAGCTCGGGATGCTTGAGCGGGAGCTCTATCATCTCGCGGACGCGCCTGAGTTCGTCGTTGAGCCCGCCTAGGTCCTCGTACGTCACGGAGGCGGTCATCACCCTGCCTTCCTTCTCGGCATCCTCGCGCACGGTTATCTCCGTGGTCTCGGCTATGATGACTATCCCTTTGGGCATGCTGCCCGTGACCTTGAACGGGAGCGAGCCGCCCATTATCGCCATGCCGGGGATGAAGACCATGTCATCCTTCGTGAGGGGCCTGCCCATCAGACCGCGCTTGACGACGGATTCGAAACCGCTCCCGAAGCGGATCTTGTTGCCTTCCGTGAGCACGGGCGCGAGCACGACGCTTTTGGCAGGCTTGCCGTCCGCCTTGGCCACCTCGACCTTGTCGCCTATGGAAACGCCGGCGTTCTTGCGCGTCAGACCGTCTATCCTGACGGTCCCCTTGTTCTCGTCCTGTGTCTGGAACATCCGCCAGACGACGGCCGCAGTCGTATGCTTCCCGCGTATCTCGACAATGTCGCCCGGAGAGACCCCGAGGCCCAGCCGGCTGGCGGCATCGAGACGGGCCCTGCAGTGTCCGACGTCGTCCTGCTGATTCGTCGGAGCGACCTTTAGGACGATGCTGTCGACCATCGGAACTTCCCCGGCGCTGCATACCACTCATCGGTTATTTCCTTTTTCATCGTGTAGAAAGCATATGCGAGCTTCCCGTTCCACACACTCCAAAGTTGCACCGTGCTATTTATTCGCAACTTTCCCGTTCAATTTTCAGGGTCCGGAGCGCCCTTTTTTTTCACTCGCCTGGTCTGCCGCCGGATGGCCTCATCCATGGAGAGCTCGCCCTTCACGACGGCTTCCGCAAGCCCGTCCGAGATGGTGACGGTGCCGTCGCTGGCGAGGCGGCTGAGCCTCTTGACCTCCTTGAGCTCGCCTCTCGTGGGCACTGTCTCGATACGGTGCTTCACGCGGGGTCCCCTCGACAGGGCTATCTCCATCGCCGCCCTCGTGTGGGGCTCGTCGAGACCGTGGCTCGTGGAGCGCTCGTTGATCATCTCCACTGGATAGACGAATTCGAGTAGCATGTTGATGATCCGGTTGCGGTTGGGCGGGTCGCCGTGGCCTACCCTGAATCGTACGTCCCGTGCATTGTGGGTGCGAAGGATGCTATTTATCTCCTCGGGCACCTCATGTGGCCACACTTCGGCCGTGTGGATGACCGCACCATCCCCCAGAACCGCCACACCCGTCCTTTTTCCGGGGTCGATGCCGAAAATCAGGCTGTCGTATTCGCTCTTCCCGGCGAGCGCTTCCCCGGCCAGCTGGACGGTCATCTTCACGGAAGCCTCGTCCAGGCCCGAGATGACGAGGCGGGGCCTGAAATCGACCCTCCATTCCTCTGCCGCCGTGGTTATCACCACGCCCACGCTTGACGGGATGGGGTCGCCCGGTGTGAGCGTCAGGAACGCCTTCTTCGAGGCCCGCAGCAGTTTCACAAGCTCGTAGTAGACCGAGAAATCCTCCGTGATGACTGCTATCATCTTCAATTCGGTGCCGCCTCCACTGATGTGACACTGTCAATGATATGACGCTCAGGGCCGGCGCCGGCGCTTGGCCTTCTCCTTCTCGATCAGCTCCCCGCCCCTGGCGAGGCCGCGCTTGGCGAGCTCGGCACCCTTCTCGATGACCCGCCCGACGGTATCGGCGCCCCTTTCGATGAGGTGCCTGACCGCGGGGTCTCGGCCCGCAACCTCGCCGAGCTTCCTCACGCCCCGGTCAGCAAGGTTCAGCGCCCTCTTTCCCCCGCGCATGACGGTCTTTGCCACATCCTCGACCTCATCCTCGAACTTCTTCTTCTTCCCAGCCATACCATCCCTCCTGTCGAATCGATATTGCCCTGCGGCCTCAATAGCCTGGCGGTCGCGTTCGTTCTGTGACGTCTATTCTTTGCGCCGCCTGACTGCAAACGTGGCAAACACCAGCGCTCCGGCGACCAGGACGGCCTCGAAGCCCGGTGTCGTGGTATCTGCCTTCTTTGGCTTCGCCTTCACTACCAGCGAGAGCTCCGCATAGCTGTCGGTCTTTCCGTCCGAGACCGTCAGCCGTATCTTGTAGGTTCCCGGCTCCAGCGCTTTCGTGACGCTCTTGGACGTGCCTATCGTGCCGGAGCGGTCCGAGGTCCACGTGTACTCCAGCTCGTCCCGGTCCGCGTCCGTGGCCTGCCCCTCGAACTGGATCGCGGTCCCCTCGACGAAGACCGAGCCCTCTCCGGGGCTCATTATCCTCACCTTGGGGGCCCGGTTGACATCAGTGACCGTCAGCGCCCACTGGAGCGTGGTGTTGAGCTTGCCATCCGACACTGTCACAGTGAGGACGTACGTTCCCGACGAAGTATAATCCGGGATGTAAGTGAACGATTTCGATGTGCCGAACTTGGTCTCTCCTATGAACCATTCGTATGAAAGCCTGTCGCCGTCCGGATCGACGGCGGAAACGGAGAACGAGGCTGTCTCATCCTCCCTCACCGTGACGGCATCCTGCTGGGGCGTCCAGGACCGTATCTCGGGCGCGCCGTTCCTCCTGATGACCTTGACGGCCCACTCGATGGACGCAGTATCCATCAGGTCGGAAACCGCGATGCGAAGGACCCTGGGATTGCTGGAGACCCAAGCGGGGTGGTAAAGGTAGGATGGGCCGTAGGCATCCGCGAGCCTTTCGCCATCAAGATACCAGTTGTAGTAAAGGTCGTCCCCGTCCGCATCCGTGGCCGTTACCGCGAACTGTTTCACATCCCCCTCCGTGAGCGTGACGGGGCTGTCAGGGCTGGCGCTCTGGATGATGGGTGCCCTGTTCGTCTCCAGGACGACAGCCTGCAGGTAGCTCGTTGCCTGATGGCCTCCGTTGTCGCGGACCCTGAAGGCAGCGCGGAAGGTCCCCGCCGCCTGGTAGACGTTGTCCGTGATGCCCGAGGTGCCCGTGTAGTCCCAGGTCCCGTCCCCGTTGAAATCCCACTCGAATATCGTGAGGGGGCCATCGGGGTCCGCTGCCCGTCCCTGGAAATGGACCAGCTCGGCCAAATGGACGCGGATGTCGGGGCCGGCCCGCGCGCGCGGGGGCAGGTCAGGCGGGCCCAACAGGATGAACGACACCCATGAATCCGCCGCCGCACTTGCATAGGCGACTTCGACGCCGTCGGCCGAGACCCGGACGCGGATGCGCAGCGCAAGCGCTCCCTGGGCCTGCACGTTGAACCTCGGAAGACTGATGGTCGCCGTGAAAGGAACGCTCTCGCCGGGCTTCATGGTGATTGCGTCAAGGACGGTCCTGTTCACCTCTTTCGAGCCATTGAAGGCCGTGAGCTCGAGGCTCACGGTCCGGCTGGCATTGGATATCGTGTTGCGCAGCATTCCGCCAACCTTGGATTTTCCCTCGACGGTCAACTCCACTCCCTGCGGTGGGGCGTTCCACGTACCTACCTCGCGCCAGTCGCCGCTCCCCCCGTTGGAGGGACAGGGTCGGGCCGATGTCTGGTTGCCCGCTGGTGGCACGATGTCCAGACCTTCAGGATATAGATGGAAGGTGAGCTCCTTCGTCACGGTCAGGGAGATGCCCATGGTCACCGTGGTACGTCCCTCCGCCGCCCCGTTGTCCTGCACCGTCAGCCGGACATCGTAATTGCCGGCACCCTGGTATGCATGCTCTGCCGCCGGGCTTGTGCTCAGGCCAGTGCCGGTCCCGTCCCCGAAATCGAAACTGTTGTACACGACATATCCATCGGAATCGCTCGAACCCGAGGCGTCGAATGTGATGATATCTCCGGTCCTTGCCTTGGACGCGGAAGCGTTGAGAACGGCCAGGGGCTCGGTGTTGGTGCCCGAGACCACGATGGTCGCATTGGCCTCGTTGTTGGATTCGTTGCTCTCGTTGACGGCGTTGTCCGAGTCCACCTGTGCGAAGATCCTGTGCCTTCCTGCCGATGAGCGCCAGGTGTAACTTCCGGTGTCCTCCCCGCCTCCGGGAACGGAGATGTTGGCCCGCCCCAGGTAGGAGTTGATTCCCGGGGGACCGTCGTAGAATGCCACGTCCGAGTTGGCCCCCGTTGTTCCCAGGTTCCGGACGTGAGCATGGATGATGACATCATCGGCGGCCTGCGGGCCGGATGTCGAGAAGGATATGTCCCCGGAACCGATGGCGAGCTCCGGTCTCAGCAATCCCGCCGGGACCGCCATCACCGTGAGGTTCATCGCATCGGCCTCCCTTCCGTCCGCCGTTATCGTTCCCGAGAAATCGTAGCTGGTGTTCTGGGTGACGGAAGGCGCGAACGTCACGAATGACAGGGCGGGCGTCAGGTTCACGCATGCGCCTGATGTGCCCGAATAGTTCAACCAGCCCAGTATGTTCCAGCCCTGCCCCTGGGAGACCGGCCCCAATATCGTTGATTCGGCAGTCGCACCGGGGCCGGTCAGGGTCACGGACTGCGGCTTGCCCCAGCCGTTGGGTATGGAGGCGTTGAAGAACAGCGAATCCTGGTCCGTCGTGAATTCCGTCCGAGTCCAGTTCATTGAGAGGTTGAATGCTGCCGAGCTCCCGCCGCCCATGAGCGACGGGCCGCTCCAGTTGGAATTCCTCAGGTCGAGCGCTCTCCTCACCGCACCGTAGGCGTCCGCGATGCCGAAACCGTAGGCGGTGTCGTACTTGGGATCAAGGCTCGTATTGTAAGGAGTTCCGCGTGCCTCCGCAGTCTCTCTCAGTATCTCCTTTACGTCCTTCGGCGTGAGCGATGGATTGGCCTCGTGCATAAGGGCAACCAGACCTGCTATGTGCGGACAGGACATCGACGTCCCCGACATCGAAACATACCCGCCGGCGGTCCTCGCCATGACGGACATGATATTGACACCTGGTGCGGAGATATCGGGTTTGAGCTCGTCCGTGCGGTTGAGGTCCCCGTCGCTCGCCCTGGGGCCCCTGCTCGAGAAATAGGCAATGGTGTCGTCGCTCCTTGGGTACGTGTTCCGGTCGTCCGTCGCTCCGACGGTTATCACGTCGTCCGCCGCCCCCGGTGCGCCGAGGCCCACATTGTTCGGCCCGTCGTTCCCGGCCGCCACCACGATGGCGATCCCCGCGCGGACTGCGGTGTTGGCCATCTGGGACACCGCATCGTTGCCGTCGCTCGCGGACTGCGTCCCCAGGCTCATGCTCAGAACGGTTATGCAGAATTCGCTCTGGTGCTCAATGCACCATCTCATTCCCTCTATGACCTTGCCGCCCGAAGCGGTGCCCCAGGCGCTCATGACCTTGATGTCGAGGAGACCGGCGCCGGGCGCCATGCCGGAATACGTGTGGGCAGCGCCTCCCGTTCCGACCGCAATGCCGGCGCAGTGGGAGCCGTGGCCGTCGTTATCCTCGGGATTGCCCGTGACCCACACGGAGCCGGAGCAGTCGTATCCGGCGACATACTTGGGGTCGGTGGTCCCTGAAACATCGTCCAGGTCGTCCAGCGAATCGTGGAACCTGTCATCCACGCCGGTGTCGATTATCGCGACATTGCATCCCTTGCCCGTAATCCCGAGCGTGCTCCACACGTCGTTCGCATACGCGGTGGAATTGCGGACGCGGAGCGCACCGACGGATATATCCAGAACGGGCCGGAACTCGCACTGGTCCTCCACCATTACGACGCCTGGCAGCCTCGAGATGGCCCCAAGGTCCTGCACATCGACATCGTACAGGACCAGGGTGTCGATGTACTGCGCATCATGCAATCCGCTTCCGAAAGATGAGAGCGCTTCAAGGTCCCGCGCACCCGGCCTGCGGCTGTAATCGACGAATATGTTCACCTTGGAACCGGCATCGCGGGCGTCGAGAAGGTCATCGATGCCGTTGCTGTCCAAATCGCGGAACCATGCGGTCCACCACCCAGAAACGTCGATGGACGGACCAGAATCGCTGCCGGCTGATGAGAATGGCCATGCATCCTGCGCATCGGAGCAGAAGAAAGGCACAACTGATTGGGGCGCCACCAGCACGAAAAGCCATAGAAAGGCATACAGGGCTCGCATCGCTTCACTCGGGCGACGTTATCGGTAGCGACCGGATAATAGTTTTGGTCGGACGCCCATTATTTTCGACCCTGTTCAGGGGGACGCCCGGCGGGCCTTCTCTATCTCCGCAATGAGCTGGGCGATGGCGCTCCGAAGCTCGCGCCTGACAGGGTCGTTGGACCTGCCCTCGAATTCCATTGCCCTTGCTAGGATGGCCTCGGCCTCTTCGATGTAATCCGGCTTCACCTTTCCGCGGATGACCATGAAATCCTGGATGTTGTCAATGCGGTCCATCATCTTGATGAGGACTGCCTCGGGTGTCCGGAGCTGTTTGACATCAAGCTCGCCGTGCTTGGTGAGCTGCTTCACCAGGGAAAGCACCTGCGTCCCGAATTTTTTCTTTATCTGCGCCGGCCTCAGCCCTGTGTCCTCGAGGGTATCATGGAGAAATGCGGCGGCCAGCACCCTCTCGTCCCGGATGCCCAGCGACCTGAGCCTTTCGACGACCCTCGCCGGATGGACCAGATACGGGACCTTCGACTCTTTTCGCCGCTTCAGGGCATGAGCCCGTGCCGCGGCATCCAGGGCGCGGAGCAGGAACCCGCCGGTTATCTCAGCGCTTTCCTTTTTTCCAGGACCCGCTTTTCTTCGCTGCAACCTTCCTCCCTCCTTTCTTTCCCGGTTGGGATTTAGCAACCTTCCCTTTGACCGCTCCACGCTTGCCCGTCTTTCCCTTGACGACCGCCTTGGATACCGTCTTCTTCGCCGCCTTTCGCTTGACGGATACAGCCATGACCGCTCTCGAGAATGGCTTTTTGGGATGTTTCTTCGCTGCCGCTGCTTTCTTGGGCGCTGGTTTTTTCACCGCAACAACCTTCTTGGGCTCTGGCTTCTTGACCGCAATGACCTTCTTGGGCTCCTTCTTCGGCTCGGGCTTCTTGACGGCCGCTCCCTTCTTGGGCTCCTTCTTCGCCTTGGACGCTGTCTTGCATTCCCCGTCCGTGCACGTGCAGCCGCAGCGTTCCTCCTCCGTGAGCGCGTCCACTTCCGGCTTCCCTTCGCTCCCGTCGGGCTTCGACTCGCAGGTGTGGGCGCCCTCGCCGTCCTGGCCGCAATCGCAGCCCTTGTCATCCCCGCCGCCTAATCCTGTCTTCATTGCGTCGCCGAGCCCCTTGGCCATCTGCGTGAGCGGGCTGTCCGGGCCGGTGAAGGCGTCCTGCATGGCCTTCATGATGCCGTCGGGGCCGCCCATGGCTTCCAGGAGGGTCCCGAGCATCTTCATGGCAAGGTCGAGAATCGTCTGCGGGGCGTTCTCGAGCGCGTCCTTGAGCCACTCGGCGTCACTCAGAGGCGCCTCGTCCTTGAGCGCCCTCAGGTGCTGCGTGTAGTAATCCTCGAGCCCGCCTCCCGAGACCCCCCAGACACGCACCCCTTCGACATTGAAGGGCAGCTCGTCGTTCCTGTCGGCCAGCATCGTGTAGACAGTGCATGTCGGCGTTTTCGACACGAACAGTATCTTGTCATCCTCCTTCTCTTCGGTCATAGAGGGGTTGCTGGACTTGACCATGGCGTAGCCGATGGTGGCGTCCGCATTCATGTAATTGGTGGACTTGTAATCGATTACCTGCTTTTCGCCCAGAATCTCCACATTTATCTTTCCCTCGCGCCGCGATACCTCACTGAACCGCTCGCCCCTGAAATCCTTTTCCGCCATGATTCCCGCCTCCGATGATTACAACGGTGTACCTGATAATCCCGCCCGGTTAAATGCTTGCCGCAGGAGGCCGTCGGACACGTTCCTTGGGGAGCCTACTTCTTCCTCTGCTCCGATTCACCTGCGCGCCCTTCGGCTTCCATGGTGCGGTCCAGAAGGGTCTTGGTCTTGAGCACCGCCTGCACGGTGTCCTCCGACGTGACCTGGGTCATCTTGGCGCTAGAGCGCTGGCCCTCCGTCACCTTCTTCAGGTCGTTCTTGAGCTCCGCAAGCAGGCCCGTCACCATGAGCGTGGATGCGCTGGCGGCGAAGAACTCGAGTATGTTCTTCTCCGCTATCACCCGGGCTGTGATGACGAGCCGGTCGTCGCGGCCCTTGGCCTTGCCGTAGTACCAGGCCTCGCCCACGAAGCCGGTGCTCTCGTCGAAGAACTCGCGCACGAGCTTCACATCGTGATTTTGCACTGCGCTCTTTCCGAGCTCGAACGCTTTCCTCGGGTCTATCCCCGTCGGGATGGCGAACAGCTTGGAATCCTTCTTGTCGAGCTCATCATCGATCATGCGCTTGAGCATGGCGATGTTGATGTTCTCATCCGTGAACATGATGGGGCAGACGACGGAGGCGAGCTTGCGCGGCATCGTGATGCTCTTGAGCGTGCCGGTTCCGTCCTTGTAGGTCAGGCTCCCGTCGATGTGGGACTCCGTGCATATCTGCGGGTCCAGGTAGAATGCCACGGTCTTCTTTTCCTTCGGGTCAAGCTCCCCCAGCAGTATGTCGTCGCCCTTGCAGTCGTAGGCGGGCTCTATGCGGTCCAGCCGCAGCACGTTCTCGTTGTAGATGAGCTTGAAGGCCGTCTTCGTGATGACCGTTTGCGCGTTGTTCTTCACCGCCACCTTCAGGCGGATGAAGCCCTGGTAGAACTCGAGCTCGCTGGCTATTGTCACATCGGGCTTGCCGGACGCCTCGGCCGCCGGGCCCTCGGGCTTGTAGGCGCCCAGGCGCGTCAGGAACTTCTTCGAGCCCGCCAACTTGGCGGCATCACCGTCCCAGGCGGGCAATATCGCGGAGAACTCCGCTTCGATGGAATGCATGCAGTCCCGTATCTCGCCGCGGAGCGCCGGCGGCTCCGTGCCGCATATCACGACGGCGAGGATGATGTGCTTGCCCTTGGAGAGCAGAATTTTGTTGTCGCCGTATTCCATGGAGCCCAGCTCGCCGCCCTCGCCCTTTCCGAGGCTCTCCTTCACGAAGTCCTGCACGGCCTTGAGCATCGACGTCATTATGTCGACGTCCATGTCGGCCTTGAGGCTCCTCGTCGTGTGCTGGATGAGCCTGCCGTCCTGGTACATAAGGAATATGTCCTCGACGGCAAAGTCCGCGCAGGCCGTGGGCAAAGGCTTGGACTGGGCTGGGGCAGGCTGGGCCGTCTGGACCATGCCGGGATGCTGGCCCTGGGCACCATAGCCCGGTCCCGGACCGTACGGCCCCGGCGCCATCGGGTAATTCGGCTGCTGCTGATAGGCCGGATACATCGGCTGGGCCGCCCTCGCTCTCTCAGCTGCCGCCTTTTCAGCCGCCTCCTTTTCCGCCTTCTTCCTGCTGCTCCTGCGGCCTGCGGCATAGCCTCCTCCCGCAAGCACCACAACGAGGAATATTACGAAGCCGCCAATGCAGAATTCGGTCGGAATGTTCATCCCTAAGATGGAAATTTTATCGCCATTTCCTCTCGAGATGGTGAAGTTCGTCTCGACGACCTCGGTCTCTACATTGTTGTAATATGACTTGACACGGAGCGTATGCTTGCCGTCGGGATATTTGTCATCGTACGCTTTTAGTTGCACAGAGAAACGCCCATCATTCCTGCTGTTGACCTGGGCCTCCTCCCATGGATCATTGTCGATCTGGTACCATACGTATGATTCGCCTTTCGTGGCCTCGATCTGGACGTTATAATTGTCGCCAATCGCATCTTTAGGTGGATTCGTTATGCGGACGAACGGTAGTGAGCCGCCCGAGAACGCCTTGAAGAAGCGCACCGTCACGTTGGCCGAATTCCCGGCATTGTCGATGGCCCTGATGACCATGCAGTTCCAGCCTTGCAGGATGGGTACATTCAAAGTCCAGTCCCCAAGCTCGGCTTCGATTGGCGGCATTGACGTTATGACATAGCAGTCCTGCCATGTGTTGTTGTTGAGATTGAACATGACCTTCATCACACCGGATGCGTCCGTGGCGGTGACTGTGACATTGATATCGTTGTCCCAGTCGGGATAGGTCACGTTTGCATCGGGTATCTTTACTCGAATGGTCGGGGGGGTGGTGTCCGTCGATAAGGGC
>Ga0315283_10001592_pt1 | contig 18338 bp, 17 predicted proteins | sample YL17G09_0_MG_FD_204541 | JGI IMG/M metagenome (GOLD analysis project Ga0315283, IMG submission 204541) | Sediment microbial communities from Yellowstone Lake, YNP, Wyoming, USA - YL17G09_0 | ecosystem: Environmental > Aquatic > Freshwater > Lake > Sediment | place: USA: Wyoming | collected... | reverse complement strand
GTCGTGATGGCGGTGCACGACCTGACGCTGGCCGCCCGTTACGCGACGCACGCGGTGCTGCTGGGCTGCGACAAGGTGGAGGCGGGTCCCGCCGCGCGGCTGCTCGACGCCGAAAAGCTGTCGCTGCTGTACGGCCAGGCGCTGATCGCGGTGGCGCACCCGCGCGGACCCGCGTTCCTACCGGCGTAGCGCGCGGTCGCGATTCGCGCGCGCTTCGTCGAGGGTCGCGCACAGCGCCTCGACACCGGCGACAAAGCGCGGGCCGGAACGGTGCAGCAGGTCGCCGTTCGCGACGAAGAGGTTGCCGTAGCGAACCGCCGGCACGCCGGAGAGCCGGTTCCATTCGTCGAGCCAGCGCGGGCGCGTGCCGTCGTCGCTGCCGCCCACGATCACCTCCGGCCGCGCCGCGACCACCGCCTCGAACGACACCGACGGCGCGGGCAGGGTCTGTGCGGAAAAGACGTTGGCGCCGCCGCACAGTGCGATCGCCTCGGAAATGAGATGCGCGCCGCCGATGGTCTGCAGCGGGTCGTTCCACACTTCGTAGAACACGGAAATCGCCGGCGCGCCGGCGTAGCGCGCGGTGAGCGCGGCCAGACGCGCGCGCAGCGCTTCGGCATGGGCCCGCGCGATCGCCTCCGTCCCCGCGAGGATGCCGAGCGCTTCGATGTCGCGGGCGATTGCGGCGATCGACTTGGGGTCGCTGACGAAGGTGGTCGCGCCGCGCGCGCGCAGCGTCGCGAGCTGCGCCGGCATCGTGTACGGCCATGCGATGACGAGATCCGGCGCGAGCGCGACGATGCGCTCGAGATCGAGCGCGTTGGCATCGCCCACGCGCGGCAGGGCGCGCGCCTCGGGTGGCCAGTCGCTGTGCGCAACGGCGCCGACGACCCGCCCGCCTGCGCCCGCCGCGAACAGCAACTCCGTCGCGTGCGGCGCAAGGCTCACGATGCGCTGCGCGGGGCGGGTGAGCGTCACGACGTTGCCGGCGTCGTCGGTCGCGGTGATCGCGCCGTGGGCGCCGCCCGCCGCTGCCGGGGCGGTGGCGGCCATCGCCGCGAGGCACAGACGACGGACGAGGCCGCGCATCACGGCAGCCAGCGGAGCCCCGCGAAGACGGTCGCGCCGCCAGTCGAGAAATCGGCGGCGAGCTGGTAGTTCTTGTCGAACACGTTGTCGCCGCGCAGCAGCAGCGAAAGGCCCTTCGCGAACGGCCATTCCAGCGTCAGGTTGACGATGCCGTAGCCGCCCATCGTCCGCCGATTCTCCGCGTCGTCGTAACGCAGCGACGACGCAACGTACTCCACGCCGAGCTGCACCGGCCCCGCCTGCTGCAGCACCCGGATCGCGCCGTGCTCGCGGGCGCGGCGCGGCAGCAGCTTGCCCGTGGCATCGTCCTTCGGATCCTGCAGGTCGAGCGATGCCGTCACCCGCGTGTCGCGCCAGGTGAGATCGAGGCCGAGCGTCACGCCCTGCAGCGTCGCGCTGGCGACGTTGCGCGGCAGGCAGTTGAAGTCGGCGTCGCACTGGAAGACGATCAGGTGGTCGACGGCGTTGTGAAAGCCGACGGCCCGGGCTTCCCAGCGCGCGTCGCCGGAAGCTGCCGTCCAGTACACGCCGGCCTCGTAATTGCGCGAGGTCTCGGGCACGAGGTCGGGGTTCGAGAATCCCGGGTAGTAGAGGTCGTTGAACGACGGCGCCTTGAAGCCGGTGCTGGCGCCCGCCGTGACCCGCCACGCCGGCGACAGCTTGTAGCCGAGCGCGATGCCGCCCGTCGTCTTGCCGCCATACTGGTCCGAATCGTCGCGCCGCAGGTTGGCCTGCAGCGCTGCGTCGCCGTAACGCAGCTGGTAGACGCCCGTCGCCGAGCTGGTGTTGCGCTGTGTCGTCGCAAACCCGGCGTCGGTCGCGAGATGCTCGAGGCGCCGCTCGAGGATCACGCCGAGGTTTCCAAGCGGAAGCTTGAAGTCGTTTTGCCAGAGGTACTGCTGCTGCGTGGTCTTGAACGGAAAGTTGCCGAACGCGGTTTGCGATTCCGAGTCGTCGCTGCCTTCGCCAGCGGTGAGCTGCGAGGTCCAGACGTCGTTGATCCGGTTGCGGCTCACCACCGACCACGCCTGCAGTGTCGTGATCGTGCGCTCGTCGAAGCCCGGACCGCCGTCGTACTGGCTGTCGAGCCGGTTGCCGAGGTACTGGAAGCCGAGCTCCTGGCCCGTCGCCCAGGTCCAGTTGGCATTGGCGGACAGGTTCTTTGTCGAGTAGCCGTCGCGGTCGTCGTTGTAGCTGAAATTGTCCGGATTGACGATCGCGTTGAAGCCGTCGCTGCGTCGCCCGCCGGCCTGCAGCGACATCCGCAGCGGGCCGTTGGTGGCGGAAAAGCCGACGGAGCCCGACGCCGTGTTGTACGTTCCGTAGCCGGCGGAGACATTGGGCGTGAAGCCGGTACCCTGTGGTTGCTTGGTGAAGACCTGCACCACGCCGCCGATGGCGTCGGCGCCGTACAGACTCGACGCGGGACCGCGCAGGATCTCGATGCGCTCGATCTGGTCGAGCGGTATCGCCTCGAACGTCGTCGATCCCGCCGACGAGGATCCCACCCGCAGGCCGTCCACGAGCACGAGAGTCTGGCCGCGGTTCGCGCCGCGCAGCAGGGCGCCTGACACCGCGCCGGGCCCGCCGTTCTGGATGATCTCGACGCCGGGCTGCCGCTGCAGCACTTCGGTCAGGCTCTGCGCGCCGCTGCGCACAAGCTCCTCGCCCGAGATGACGGTGATGTCGGCGAGCACGTCGGCAATGGGCTGCGCCGTCCGCGCCGCGGTGACGACGACGGGGTCGAGCGCTCCCGCCCTCGGTGGGGCAGGGCTTTGCGCGTGCGCCGCGGTGGCCGCGGTGAGCAGCGACGCGAGCGCGCAGGCGCCCAGCGGACGAACGAAAAAAACGAGCGCGCGGCAGCGCGCGTACGGCAGGGCTGGGGCAACCATGGACAGACTCCGCGTGACACCGTGCGTCCCCGCACGGTCGTGCCTACAGGAAGCAGCGCGGAGGGCATCGCACGTGCGATGGCGGCAGGCGGCGGCGGACGCGGGAGGCGAACGCGGGCTTGCCACGCCAGCGACGGCGGCAATGCCTCCCGCAATGCGGTCGCCGGCCCGCGGTGTTCTCTACCGTGGGCCGGTTGCAGGCCGGTCTCCGGGCTCGCCGGTCTTGTCCGCCCGCCTTCCCGTCCTGGGTGGACAGTGGCATCTGGGGCGAACCACACCGGCTTACCGTTGCGGGGGCAGCTGCGGCTTTCACGCGCCGCATGCGTCACGCGGCACCGCATTCCCGTTTCACCCGCCGCGGATCGACTCGCGGCGGACACCTGCGGACGGGATTGTAACGCGAGAGCGATGTGCCGGGGTGGCGGGCCGGGCATGCGCCCGGCGCGGAGCAGCGGAGCGGCGAAGGGAGCGGCCCCGCCCTCCGGGCCTCGTGGCTACAGCATTTCCTTGAGGTCGACGTGCCGGCGCGCGATGTAGATTTCCATCGCCCGCTTCGCCCCGTCGGGGTCCCGCTTCGCCACCGCCTCGACGACGTCGCGCGTCATTTCCTCGTGCGAGGCGGCGATCGCGTGCCAGCCGCCGATCTTGCGCGAGATGAAGAACCAGAGCCGCAGATGGAGATTGAAGATCCGCGGCACTGCTTCGGCGACGAACGCGTTGCGGGCGGCCGCCGCCAGCACCTCGTAGAACCGCCGGTCGAGCGTCACGTAGCGGTCGATGTCGTCGTCCTCCGTCGCGCGCACGAGTTCCTTGTGCAAGTGGCGCAGTTCCTGGATCTGCTGCGCGTCCGCGCGCGTCGCCGCCAGCCATGCGGCGTAGCCGTCGAGGAGGCTGCGGAACTCGTAGATCTGCTGCACGCTCTGCGCCGTGATGTCCGCGACGAACATTCCCCGATTGGGCATATGCTCGACCAGGCCTTCGATCGCGAGGCGCTGCAGGGCCTCGCGGATGGGGGTGCGCCCGATGGCGAGTTCCTCGATCAGCGTCTTTTCCGCGAGCACGGATCCCGGCAGCAAGTCGAGCCGCGTGATCTTCGTCACCAGCAGCTGATAGGCCTTCTCCGCCAGCGAGCGCGGTTCGGTGCCGTTGAAGGCGATGACGATGGGGTCGGGCGCCATGACTTGCGCGGTACTAGGCCGGGGCCTGCGCGCGGGCGGTGGCCGCGAACTGCCGCTCGAGCACCGGGCGGTCCATGCGTTGTCCGATGAACACGATGTTCTCGTTGGCGCGCGCCGCCGCCGGCGAGATCTCCAGCTGACCGAGGGAATATTGGACGAGGCAGGGCGTGCCATCGATGCGCATGAATCCCTTTGCCCGCCACACCGCATCGGGCAGGGCGCGGAAGAACCGCTCGACGCCGGCCCGATCCGGATTGGCGGGTGCGGCGAGCACGAACGACTCCGCCGGCGCGCTCGCGTGGGGATCGTGCGCGCCGTGGTCATGGTCGGGATCGTGCGCGTGATCGTGCGCGCGTGCCGCGCCGGTGCCGTTCTGACCGTCCGGGCGGCCATCACGCCCCTCGTCCGCCGCCGCGCGCGCGCTGCGCGCAACCAGCCCGTCCCCGCGCCGGTTGAGCAGGTAGTCGGAATCGACGTCGGCCTGCTCGGCGAACAGGACGTCGGCGTCCGGATTGATCTCGCGGATCTCCTGCCGCACCTGTTCCAGCACGTCGGCCCGAACCAGGTCCACCTTGTTCAGCACGAGGATGTCGGCATGTTCGATCTGCGCCTCGTAGAACTCGCCCAGCAGCGTGACGAGCTTCGAGAACTTGGCCGCGTCGACCACGGTGACGAGCGGGCCGATATCCATGTGCAGCTGCGTCGACGCGTCGGCCAGCGTTTCGGTCAGCTCGCCGGGCTGCGCGAGCCCGGTGGCTTCGACGATGATCCGCTCCACGCCGGCCTTCGCGGCGAGCTCCTCGATGGCCAGCAGCAGCGAGCCCCTGAGCGTGCAGCAAAGACACCCCGAGTTGAGTTCCACGATGTCGACGTCGTTGCCGCGGAGGATGTCGCCGTCGACGCCGACTTCGCCGAATTCGTTGACGATGACCGCGGTCTTTTCGTTGCGGCGTTCGGCGAGGAGGTGCCTGACCAGCGTGGTCTTGCCGGATCCCAGGAAACCGAAGAGCAGGTTGACCCGCATCGCAGCGTCCTACCCCGGCGCGCGGGCGGCGCGGCGCGCCGGCGCGCTGCGCTCCTCGGCGGTGAACGGCGTCCCCGAGAAATTCATCCCCTCGACGAAGATGTCCTGGAACTCCGGCCGCGCGGCCAGCGCGACGTGCTCGATTTTCCGGGCCAGGTCGAAGGCCCGCAGCCGCTCGGTTTCCGACAGCAGCGCCATCTGCGCGCCGATCGCCGCGGCATTGCCCATGTAGGTGATGCGATCGACGGGCAACTCGGGCAGCAGGCGGATGCGCACGGCGCTCGCGGTGTTGATGTAGTTGCCGAAACCGCCGCACAGCATCAGCTCGTGCAGCCCGTCGTCGGGCAGGCCCATCACGTGCTGCAGCATCACGATGCCCGAGTAGATCGCGCTCTTCGCGAGCTGCAGCTGGCGGATGTCCGCCTGCGTGATCGAGATGTCCTGGTCGCGGCCGGCGGCGTCTTTCCAGACCAGCACGAACTGCCGCCCGCCCTCGCCGTCGACGATCCGCCGCCGGAGCTCCGGCGCCAGCGGGGCGGTGCCGCCGCGGCGCAGCAGGCCATTGGCGTCGAGGACGCGGGCATCGAGCATTTTCGCGCAGGCGTCGATGAGCCCGGAGCCGCAGATGCCGATGGCGGGGGCGTCGCCGATCACGGCGCAGCGGACGTCGTCGTCGATCGCGACCTTCTCGATGGCGCCCAGCGCGCCGCGCATGCCGTTCCGGATCTGGGCGCCCTCCAGCGCGGGGCCCGCCGGCGCCGAACACGCGTAGAGCTTGTGCTTGCTGCCCATCACCACTTCGCCGTTGGTGCCGATGTCGACCAGCGCACGGATCTCCTCGCTCTCGTAGATGCGCGTCGCCAGCACGCAGGCCATGGTGTCGGCGCCGACGAACCCCGCGACGATCGGCAGCAGGCAGACCTGCGCGTTGGGCACGCTCTTCAGCGGCAGGTCGCGCGCCGGGTACACGAGGAGCGTGGAGACGACGGGCGCGTACGGCGCGAGGCCGACATAGGAAACGTCGACGCCGAGGAAGATGTGGTGCATGCAGGTGTTGCCGACCACCACGATCTTGTAGACGTGCTCGGGGGCGACGCCGGCCTTGGCGCAGGCTTCCTTGATGAAATCGTTGACGCCGTTGAGGATCTTGGCGCGCAGCGTGACGAGCTTGCCCTCGTCGAACTGGACGTAGGCGATCCGCGACATGAGGTCGCCGCCGTATTGCGCCTGCGGATTGAGGCCGCCGACCGCGGCGAGCTGGACGCCGGTCGCGAGATCCATCAGCGTGCCGACGACGCTGGTCGTGCCGATGTCGAAGGCCATTCCGTAGCAGTGCGCCGACGTGTCGCCCGCTTCGACGTCGATGATCCGCGAGTTGAACGTGGTGACGGTCAGATGTCCCTTGTCGCGGCGCAGGGCGCCGGGAATCTTGCGCAGGACGTCGAGCGGCATGTCCGGGTGCGTGTCGGCGGGCAGGCAGGCGAGGATTTCGCCGGCATCGGAGGTCTGATGGTGCTCGCCGGTCGGTGTCTTCGCCCGGATGACGTGCTTGGCGACGCCCGAATTCAGGGCGAGCCGCGCGTCGCTCAGGTCGACGTCGCCGGCGAGAATCTGGTGGCCGGATTCCGCCTTGGGCGGCATCGCGCGCACCGTGCAGTCGTCGATCAGCCGGGTCTGGCAGGCGAGGCGAAAGCGCTCGTGGACTTCCTCGTAGCCGAGCTGCAGCGTGTCCTGCACGGTCGCCGGGGGAACCTCGCCGGACAGCACCTTGACGCGGCAGCTGCGGCAGCGGCCGCGCGACCCGCAGGTGGCCTCCATGTCGACGTGCGCCGCGCGCGCGGCGTCGAGGATCGAGGCTCCGGCCGCCACCCTGACCGTTCGCGCCTCGCCGGCCGCGGTCTCGAAGCGGACCTGGAACTCGGTCGTCATTGCCTTGGCGCCCGCCCGGCCGCCCCGAAGGGCGCCAAGCGCCCCCCTGGGGGGAGACGAGCACAGCGAGTTTCGGGGGCCGTCATCTCAAGCCCATGCCGCCCGCGGCTCCTTGACGAGGCGCACGGCGAGCTTGACGGCCTCGACCGCGTCGCGTCCCCAGCCGTCGGCGCCGCAGTCGTCGGCCCACTCCTGCGAGGTCGGCGCGCCGCCGATCAGGATCTTCACCTTGTCGCGATGCCCGGCCTTCTGGAACTCCTCGATCGTGACCTTCTGGTAATACACCGTCGTCGACAGCAGCGCGGAAAAGCCGACCAGGTCGGCCTTGTGCTCGAGTGCGGTGGAGATGAAGCGGTCCGGATGCACGTCGGTGCCGAGGTTGATGACGACGAAACCCGCGTTCTCCAGCATGATCGTCACGATCGACTGGCCGATGTCGTGCATGTCGCCCAGCACCGTTCCCATCACGAACGTGCCGGTCGGCTTCTCCTTGTTGGCGGCCAGCAGCGGCCGGATGAGCGCGAGACCGGCCTTCATCGCACGCGCCGTGATCAGCATTTCCGGGATGAAGATGATCTGGTTGGTGAAGCGGTCGCCCTGCAGCGTGAAGCCGGGAAAGAGGCCGTCGTCGAGGATCACGCGCGGGTTGATGCCGGCGGCGATCGCCTCGCGCGTCCGGACGTCCGAGTGGCGGTGGTCGCCTTCCTCGACGGCGACCCACAGCGAGGTCCAGTCCCAGCCGGCGGGCACGCGCGCTTCCCACCCGTCCGGAATCTTCAATACCGGTTCGTCAGACATGCGAGGACTCCTGGATCATTGGGTGTGGAGGATGGTCAGTTCAACGGATACCTGCCGTAAACGCCGTAGTCCTTCACGGCTTCGAGCATCGCGATGATGTTCTGGATCGGGACGTCGGCCAGGATGTAGTGCGACGGGGAGAAAATGTAGCCGCCGCCGGGACCGAGGTTCCTGATGACGTCGTGCACGCCGCGGCGCACGTCCTCGACCTGGCCGCGCGGCAGCAGCCGCTGCACGTCGAAGCCGCCGACCAGCGCGAGATCGGCGCCGTATTTCTGCTTGACCGCCACCTGGTCCTTCAGCCCGCCCGTCGGCTGCATCAGCCCGGAAAGATCGGCACCGAGCTCGACCTCGTCGGGGAGGATCGGCGAGTAGTCGCCGCAGGAGTGGATCTTGATGAAGAGGTCGGGGTTCTCCTGCTTGAACTGGTCGAACATGTACTTGAACCGGGGTTTCGCGAGCTGCCGCCACGCCTTCGGCGACAGCATCATCGCCTGCTGGGCGCCGACGTCGTCGCCGACCCGGATCATGTCGACGCCGAGCTTGACCGCGTTGCGGCCGAGCGCCGCGTAGTATTCGGTGAGACCGTCGAGCACCCCGTTGACGAGCTCGGGCTCGTCGTACATGTACAGGAAGAAATTCTGCGTCCCGACGATGTGGGCGTACGCCGCCTCGATCAGCGTCGACGACAGGTCGACGATGATGAAGTAGTCCTTCTGGTACTTCTCGCACAGGGATTTGATCGGGTCGAGCAGCCGCGGATCGGCGGGATCGGGCCACTGGTAGTTCCTCAGCTGCTCCAGCGACGTGATCGGGTGGCTTTTCGGAAAGTTCTCGGGAACCACCTTCGCCGGCCCCCAGAACTCCTGCGTCTTCCTGAACTCGATCTGCTCTTCCGGCGTGCGCCCCTCGAGCCCGCTCTTGCCGTAGCCGACGCCGAAGGGGCTGATCCAGGTCTCGCCGATGTTGATGTGGCGATGCGAGAACTCGGCGTTGATGCCGATCTGGTAGATGATCGCGTCGTTGCCGAGCCGCAGCTCGAGCGCGGGATTGTGTTTCAAGCCGGTGCTGGCGTCCTCGATGCCGAACACGCGGGCGATCTTTTCCTTGGCCTCGTGCTTCATCCGGTAGAGGGTGGAGACGCGGTCGACCGGCTCGTGGCGCAGCGTGCGGATGAACCGCTCGCGGGGTGACAGCTCCTTCATGACGATGCCTCCGTGATTTCCGTTTGGCGCGCCGCCTTGGCCGCCGCGGCCTTCGCCGTGGCCATGTTGGCGCGGGTGTACTTGAGATACTTGACCGAGTATTCGTCCGCGCCGGTGAGGGCGTTGGCGGCGAACATGAAGTCGTTGAACTGGCGCGGCGGGTTCATGATGGGGTCGATCATCAGCGAATCGCAGCCGGCCAGCACCGACAGCGCGACGAACGTGAAGTTGAGGATCTTGCGCTCCGGCAGCCCGAAGGAAACGTTGCTGTGGCCGCCGAAGATGTGCACGTCGGGGTGCCGCGCGCGCAGCGTCCGCACCGCGTCGAGGTAGTGGCCGCCGAAGTCGGGGCCCGCGCCGATGGGAAAGACCAGCGGATCGAGGTAGCGGTCGTCCACCGGGATGCCGCCCTTTTCCATCAGCGCCATGCAGCCTTCGAGATTCTCCACGCGCTGCTCCGCGTTCTGCGGCATGCCGCTCTTGCCGCTCGCGTTGGCGAACAGGATCGCGTTGCGCTCCTTCGCCATGTCGACCAGCACCTGGCGGCCGGCTTCGAGATTGACCGAGTTGATGGCCGGCCGGCCTTTCTTGCTGTCGTGGGCGTCGAGCCCGGCCCGGATGGTCGCCGGGTCGGACGAGTCGATCGCGACGACCGCATCGGTGATCGACTGCGCGGTGCGCACCAGCCACGCCATCCACTCGAAGCGCTCCTCGGGATAGACCGACATCTCGTCGACGCAGAGATCGATGATGTGCGCGCCGTGCAGTTCCTGGTTCTTGATCGCCCACCGGATGTAATCGAGGTCCTTGCTGCGGCAGGCCTGCGCGATGTGCGGGATCATGAAGTTCCGGCGCGTGTTGGGGTCCTGCGGGATCGTGGAGGTGACGTCGAGGACGCGCTGGTTGCCGTCGAGATCGGTGTAGCCGATGCCGACCTTGCCGTCCCGGTCGATCACTTTCGGGCTGGTGATCCTGATCTTGCGCGTCGCGTTGAAATTCTCTCCGATCACGATCAATCCATCGCCTGCGGTCTTCATTCGGTAGCCCCTCTGGTTGAGTGTGCGGATGTGCGGGTGGCGGGAGTCGCTGCGTCGCGGGTGCGCGCCTCCACGGTTGCGGGGGGAAGGCCGCGCGCCCGTGCAGGAAGGGGCGCGATGCCGATCATCCCCGAGCGGGACATCTTGGGCTGCATCGCGCAGCTCTCCATCAGCGTGACGGGTATGTCCGCCGCGCCGAACAGCGCGAACAGGCTCACCTGCTCCTCCAGCCGCCAGACGCACGTCGCATCGTCGATCCGGTAGCTGTAGCCCGGACCCATGCGCGATGTGATCCGGTGGCCGCGCCTCGCGGCAGCATCGCGCAGGAGGCCGCGGAACTGGCGTGTCGCGTCTTCGATGCACAGCCACGCGGCCGTTTCCAGGAGCAGGGCGTCGAGGAGGTCGCCGGCCTCCGCCAGTTCGACGACCCGCGCATCCAGTCGGGGCCCAAGCGTCAGCACGAACGCGACCACGTCCGTGCAGCCGGCGAGCACCTTGGCGAACGCCGCGCACTGCATGCAAACGTCTCCGGCCAGGTGCAGCATGTCGCCGTCGAGACGCCTGACCGGCACGAAACGGTACGCAACGCGCGGCGCGCACAGTTGCGGCGCAACGCGCGCGGCGGCCTCCGCGGCCGCGACGATCGCCGGGCGCACCCGGCTGAAGTCGGAGTAGCCGTGGATCCGCAGGATGCGCTCGAACTGGACGACCGGCGGCAGCGGCAGGAACGACGCCACGTCGTCGGGGGTGGAGCGTGGCACGGGCAACGACGGCTGCGATGCGATCACGCGCGGCGCCTTGGGCAATGTGGACTGCACAATAATATATTGTTCATATATAAAGGTCGACCACGCTTCATTCACCTTGGGTCTGGGCGAGGGCCTGCTTGCGGATCGCGTCGTACCGACCTTCGAGTTCGGCGGCGACGGCCGTGGCGACCTCGGCGGCCGACCCCGGGCGTTCCTGCTTGTCGCCCTTGCTCCAACCGTTGATGTAGGCATCTGAATCTACTAGATTTTTCTTGACTGCGACGATGTCGATCAGTTCCTGGAAGCGCTGGCTCAGCATTTCCTTGTGGCTGGCGCCGGCACCACGCGCGTCGACCTGGGACGGAATGTCCTGCCAATACAGTATCTGGTACGTCGCCATGGACGGTTTCTCCAAAAAAAGTGAACTGACGGGTCCGACTGCGTTAATATATTCCTAATATTCAAAAAACGGAAATGGCTTGGCCCCTGCTCCCTTCCGCGCCTTCGTCGCTTGGCCGATGCCCCGGACATCGAGGTCTGCGCGCGGCGGTCACCGCCACGACCGTATGGCGAATGGCGTGGCGTCCGCGCGCCTGCGACGGCGGCCCCTCTGCCAGGGGAGAGCCCCGCTGCCGATGCATACCACCTTCCTTCATCGAGCATGGCTGGCGCGCTGCAGTTCGGCGACCATCCAGCGATCGCCGTCCCGCCGTCAGGAGCGACAATGAGCAAGCGTTTTCCGATCCCCGCCTTCGAGTACGAGCAGCACAAGAACATGGAATGGGTGCCGCCCCTGCTGCTGTCGGCCGCGGAGCAGGCCCGGCTGCAGCTCGCGGCGAAAGCGGGAGACGAGCGGGCCCTGGGTTGCCATGCGATCGACGCGGCGCCGGCCTTCTACGACCGGTTCGAATTGCGCGGCCCGCACCGGCACGTGCGGATGTGCCTGCTGCCCGAGCGCGAAGTGAGCGTCGTCGGGCGCTCGCATGCCTGGGCGATCCAGGGGGCGCTGCTGGTCGACTCGGTGGACGCGGAGCGATGCAACGTGCTCCACGAATGGAAAACGCCCCGCCCGATGAACACCCGGCTCGGCCCGGAAAACGGCGTGACGCTGCCGGGTGGCGCCGTGTATGTCGTTTGCTCGCATCGTTACGCCGACTACTGGATCGTGAACCGGACGCTCGTGGCGGGCGCGGCGGGCCGCAACGGCTTCGATGTCCTTTCCGCCGCGGACGACGACATCAACGATTTCCACGCCTGCAACCTCTCCTTCAGCTGGCATCCGTGAAGCGACACAGCGCATGCCGCGTCCCCTCGCCGTGGTGAACCGGCGCCATCGCCCCGTCGCGAGCGAGACGGTCGTCATCATTGGCGCGGGACAGGCGGGCGCCCAGGCCGCCATCACGTTGCGCGAGCAGGGCTTCGGCGGGCGCGTCGTCCTGCTCGGGGACGAAGGTCTGCCACCCTATCAGCGGCCACCGCTGTCGAAGGCGTTTCTCGCCGGCCAGCTGAGTGTCGACCGCCTTTACCTGCGACCCGCCGAGTACTACGCGGCGCAGGGCATCGAGCTCAAGCTGCATGCGCAGGTCGAAAGCATCGATCCCCGGGCCGCGCGCATCCGGTTGTGCGGCGGCGGACGGATCGGCTACGATAAGCTGTTGCTGGCGACGGGCAGCCGCGCGCGAAAGGTGGAGTTCCCGGGTGCCCGGGGACCCGACGTGCATTACCTGCGCACGCTGCAGGATGCGCTCCGGCTGCGCGAAAGCGTCACCCGGGGCCGGCGCATCGCGATCATCGGCGGCGGGTACATCGGCCTCGAAGTCGCGGCGAGCGCGGCCGCGGCCGGTGCGGCGGTGACGGTCGTCGAAGCCGAATGCGGCCTGCTGACGCGGGTCACCACGCCGGCGATCGGCGAGTTCTTCGCCGCTGCGCATCGCCGGCACGGCGTCACCGTGCTGTGCGGCACGCGAGTTACCGCGGTCCTCGGCGGCGAACGGCTTGCGGCGGTCGAGACCACCCGCGGGAACGTCGCTGCCGATCTCGCCGTGGTCGGCGTGGGTGCGGTGCCCAACGCCGAATTGGCGCAGGCCGCCGGCCTGCTGTGCGACAACGGCATCGTCGTCGACGAATACTGCCGCACGTCGGACCCGAACATTCTTGCCGCGGGCGACTGCACGAGCCACCCCAACCGCTCGCTGCGACCGCGACAGCGGCTGCGTCTCGAGTCGGTGCAAAACGCCGTCGACCAGGGCACGACGGCTGCGCTCAACATGGCCGGGCAGCCGACGCGCTATGCGGAAGTTCCGTGGTTCTGGTCGAACCAGTACGACTACAAGCTGCAGACGGCCGGGACGTTCGCCGGCCACGACGAAATCATCGAGCGGGGCAATCGCGCGTCCGGAAGCTTTGCCCTCCTGTATCGCCGGGAAGGCGTGTTGCTGGGTGTCGATGCCGTCAACATGCCGCGCGAGTACATGATGGCCCGGAAAGAGCTCGCGCTGCAGCTCTGCGAACCGCGTGCCGACGAACCGCAGGCGGCGGCGCCGCCGCGCGCGCTCGCGGCCAGCCGGCGCGCGGCCTGAACCTTCCTGACCGACACCCCTCTCGTCCTGCCATGCCCAGGATCACCTTCGTGCATTCCGACGATTCCGCGACCACCGTCGAAGCGCGCCCCGGCATCACCGCGATGGAAGCGGCGCGCGCCAACAATGTGCGGGGCATCAAGGCCGAGTGCGGCGGCGAATGCTCGTGTTCCACCTGTCACTGTTACGTCGACCCTGCGTGGGCCGATCTGCTGCCGCCCAAGCGCAACGAGGAAGCGGACCTGGTCGAGTTCGCCTGGGAGCCGCGCCCGACGAGCCGGCTGTCCTGCCAGATCCTGCTGACGGAAGCGCTGGACGGACTCGTGCTTCACGTTCCGGCGCGACAGCTCTGATGCGGACCGGCCCGAGGCCCGTGGAGGTTCCCGATGCTGTCGCCTGACGCCGTGCTTTCCCTCGCGGTGACGCCACACGGTGTCGACCGGACGGGGGGCATCGTCTGCTTTTTCAAGAATCGCCAGTTCGCGTGCTGGGACGTCGCCAACGATACGATCCTCGCGGGCTATCCGCGCGACATCGAGGCGGAATGGCCGGGATTGATGGAATCCGTGCCCGGGCGCAAGCTGCGCGGCGCGCTGCACGTGCCGGAGTGGAGCCCGAACATCTACTTCCTGTTCGAGGGCGAAACCCGGGCCGTCGTGTGGGACACGGCGGCGAAGGCGGTCGAGCCGCAGCGCGTCGACATCAACGCGCTGCTGCCCGGCGCGCTGGCGAGCGGGGACTTCACCGCCGTCGCGGGGGAACTCGCGAACGGCGAGCGGGTCGTCTACGGCTTCAAGGGCTTCGACTACACGCGCTGGACCGTCGGCTCGTCGTTTCCGGTCGCCGAAGACCCCGGCTTTCCGCGCAAGATCGCCGACGGCTGGAAGGATGGTCTCGTGCTCGCGCCCCGCGCCGGAGTCTACGTCGACTGGCCGAACCGGAGCACCGCCCACTCCAATCGCAAGCTCTACTTTTTCATGGGCGATCTTTACCTGCGCTGGGACGTGCCGTCCAACACCCGCAACTACCGTCTCGATATACTAGCCGGCTGGAAGGGCTGGCCCGAGTTTGCCTAGGGCGGCCCCGCGCAGCAGCAGCCGTCGACGGCTGCCGTGCCCGCATCAACGTCAGTCGAGGCTTGCGTGAACGACCCGATCAGCCAGCTGCTGGCCCACCGCGACGTGTTGCTCGCCGACGGGGCGATGGGCACCAATCTCTTCCTGCTGGGACTCGCCAACGGCGCGCCCGGCGAGCTGTGGAACGTCGACGAGCCGCAGCACGTCCGCGCGGTCTATCGCGGATTCGTCGATGCCGGGTCGGACATCATCCTGACCAACACCTTCGGCGCCAACGTCTTCCGTTTCACGCTGCACAAGCTGCAGGGTCGCGTCCGCGAGCTCAACGTTGCCGCGGCGGCGCTCGCCCGCGACGTCGCCGACAACGCCGGACGCAAAGTTGTCGTCGCGGGGTCGATGGGGCCCACCGGCGACGTGCTGGCGCCGCTGGGGACGCGCACGCCGGCCGAGGCCGAGGAGGCCTTCCACGAGCAGGCGGAGGCGCTGCGCGACGGCGGTGTCGACGTGGCCTGGATCGAGACCATGTTCGCCGAGAACGAAGTCGAAGCCGCGGTCCGCGGCGTGCGGCGCGCCGGCCTCCCGTACGTGCTCACCATGACTTTCGACACCGGCGGCCGCACGATGATGGGCACGCGCCCCTCCGACGCGATGCGCAACGCCAAGGCGCTGGCGGCGCCGCCGGTCGCGTTCGGCGCCAACTGCGGCGTGGGGCCCGCGCAATTGCTCGATTCGGTGCTCGGCATCGCGCAGGGCGCCGAGCCGGGTGACGTCATCGTGGCGAAGAGCAACTGCGGCCTCCCGGTCATGGGCGACGACATGAAGGTCCGCTACGACGGCACGCCGCAGGTCATGGCCGCCTATGCCCGGCTCGCCCGGGATGCCGGTGCGCGAATCATCGGCGGCTGCTGCGGCACAACGGCGGCGCATGTCCGGGCGATGGCCGAGGCGCTGGCCGCAACGACGCGGGGCGGCCCGCCGACCTACGAGGCGATCGAGCAGGCGCTGGGCCCGATCCGCAAGGTCACCACCCGACCGGACAAGCCCGGCACCCGGCGCAGCACCGCCCGCGCCTGACGCCCGGTCGAATAACGCGCAGCCCCCATGACGGCCCGGCATATCTGGACCCTGCGCCGCCCGTTATCATTGTTGGAAAGAAGGACTCGTGGACCGTCCGGTCCACGGCCAACAGGGGGAACGACATGCATGCGGCGCTCGCGGTCGGCACGGATCAACGACAGCAGGTCGCCGACTTCATGGCGAGGTTCACGCTCGAGACCACGCCGGGGTCGGCCGCAAAGCTTCCTGATTTCCGCGAGCACCTGCGTCCGGGCTGCACGGTCTACATCACCTTCCTGCCCGGGGCCCACTTCGACGCGACGGTCGCAGTCGCGCGGCGCCTGCGCGACGAAGGATTCAATCCGGTGCCGCACCTCGCTGCGCGCAGCGTTCCGAACATGGCGGTCTTCGAGCAGCATCTGCAGCGGATCACTGCGGAAGCGGGCGTGACGCAGGTACTGCTCATCGGGGGCTCGATCACCAATCCGCTGGGCGACGTGAGCGACACGATGCAGCTGCTCGCCACCGGCCTCCTCGACAAGTACGGCATCCGGAAGATCGGCGTCGCCGGTCATCCCGAAGGCAGCCCGGACATTCCCGACCAGGCGATCAAGGCCGCGCTCGCGTGGAAGAACGATTACGCGCGGCGCACCGGTGCCGAGCTCTACCTCGTCACGCAGTTCTGTTTCGAGGCGGAACCGATCATCAGGTGGGATCGGCTGATCCAGGCCGAAGGGAACACGCTGCCGATCCACATCGGAATTCCCGGGCTCGCCACCGTGAAGACGCTGCTCGCGCACGCGCGGGCATGCGGAGTCGGCCCATCGATGCGCTTCATCAGCCGGCAGGCGATGAACGTCACCAAGTTGCTGACGGTGTCCGCGCCGGACCGCCTGGTCTGCGCGCTGGCTGCCTACCAGGCGAACGACCCCGGCTGCGGCATCAAGGGCGTGCACGTCTATCCGCTGGGCGGCCTCAAGAAGTCCGCCGAATGGTCGTATGCGGTGGCCGATGGAAGGTTCGAGCTGAGCGCCGACGGCAGGGGTTTCGCGGTGGCGCAGGCCACCTCATAGCACGGCACTGCACCGAGGGCCTTGCCGCGGAAAACGGCGGTATGATTCCCCACCGGCAACCGTCCGCACGAGCCGCATTCGCGATGGAGCAGCGATTTCCATGAGCAACGACGAGACGCGAGATCTGCCCGACGCCTGCCCGGTCTCGCGCCGCGAGTTCATGCGGATCACGCTGTCCGGCTCGCTGGTCGCGGGCATGACGCCGGGCCTCTCCGGCGCGGCGATCCAGACGGTGGCGGGCGACGCCTATCCGGTCGTCGATGTCGCGCCACTGGATGCGATCAAGGAAGCAGCCCCGGTCGCGTTCACCTATCCCGACAAGAATTCGCCCGCGGTGCTGCTGCGCCTGCGCCAGCCCGCGCCGGGTGGGGTCGGCCCCAACGGCACCCTCGTCGCCTACTCCGGCCTGTGCACGCACAAGGGGTGCCCGGTGGCCTGGCGTCCCGAGAGGAACCTGCTGATCTGCCCCTGCCACTGGAGCAGCTTCGACCCGGCGAAAGCGGGGCAGATGGTCATCGGCCAGGGCAGCGAAGCACTGCCGCAGATCGCGTTGCGCGTCAGCGGCAGCATGGTGCAGGCCGTCGGCGTGACGGGCCTCATCTACGGCCGCGAAACCAACATCCTCTGACCCATGTCCCGGGTCCCGTTGCCGCCGCGCGGCGCGCAGCGTTTCAACACCGTCTGCCAGTTCTGCATCGTCGGCTGCGGCTATCACGTCTACAAGTGGCCGGCGCAGCAGGAAGGCGGCGCGGCGCCCGATGCCAATGCGCTGGGCCTCGATTTCCGCGCGGTGCAGCCGGCGCTGGGCACGTGGATATCGCCGCACCAGCACTCGGTCGTCACCGATCGTGACGGCAGCCGGCACAACGTCGTCATCATTCCCGACCGCGCGTGCCGCGTGAACGAAGGCATGGCGTCGGTGCGCGGCGGCGGTCTCGCGCAGACGCTGTACGCGCCGGACCGGCCCACGCGCGCCCGGCTGTCGACGCCGCTGCTGGACGAAGGCGCCGGGCCGGTGAAGGCGTCCTGGGCGGATGCCGTGGATCTCGGCGCGCGCGTCATCAAGGCGGTGATCGATCGCTGGGGACCGCACGCGGTCGGCATGAAGTTCTTCGACCACGGCGGCGGCGGCGGCGGCTTCGAAAACAACTGGGCCGTCGGCCGTTTCTTCTTTTCCGGGGTGGGGACGCGCACGGCGTCGATCCACAATCGCCCGGCCTACAACAGCGAAGTGCACGCGGCGGGCGACGCCGGCGTTGCGGCGCTGACCAACTCGTACCTCGACGCGGAGCTGGCCGATACGATCGTGATCGTCGGCGCCAACCCGTACGAGACGCAGACCAACTATTTCCTCGCGCACATGGTCCCCAACCTGCAAGGGGGAACCGTGCCGACCAAGCGCTCGACGTTCCCGGGCGAAACGGTCGAGGCCGCGCGCATGATCATCGTCGACCCGCGGCGCACGATGACCGTCGCCACGGCCGAGGCCGCGGCCGGCGCCGACCGCGTGCTGCACCTGCAGATCGAGCCGGGGTCCGACATCGCGCTGCTCAACGCGATCGCGCGCATCGCGCTGGAGCGGCGCTGGTACGACCCGGCGTTCATCCAGGAGCGCGTCGAGTGGCAGACGTTCGAGGCCTACCAGCGGTCCAC
>Ga0315283_10001591_pt1 | contig 18346 bp, 12 predicted proteins | sample YL17G09_0_MG_FD_204541 | JGI IMG/M metagenome (GOLD analysis project Ga0315283, IMG submission 204541) | Sediment microbial communities from Yellowstone Lake, YNP, Wyoming, USA - YL17G09_0 | ecosystem: Environmental > Aquatic > Freshwater > Lake > Sediment | place: USA: Wyoming | collected... | reverse complement strand
GGTCGATGACCTGTCCTACATACTTCCCAGTATTATTTGCATAGTCATAGACATATTTTGCCTTTGCAGCCTGCTGGTAATCAACCCAGAAGTATGTATAATTAAGCTTTCTGACATCAATCTGCTTTTTACCGTTGAATCTCTCTTCGGGCGGGTAGTACATTTCTTCCAGGACAGCAGCAGTTGTTTCCTCTTCCGGGTCGATACGTTCATCCCAGTTTATTACGGGAGGATCTACAGGATTTCCTTCTTTATCGACAACAAAGTATTCACGATCCGGCACCTGTGCTTCACCAAGTTTTGTTCTTAGTATTGAATCCCGCACATAATATACGAACTGACGGTACTTGTTGTTTGTTATTTCTGTCTGATCCATCCAGAAAGCTTCAACAGTCACAACTTTAGAAATACTGTTCTGAGCAAAAACAGCATCCTGGTCACTTGGCCCCATTGTAAAACTACCGGCAGGGATAAAAGCCATTTCAAACGGTTCGGGTTCGAAAAAATTCCTTCTTCCCTCGACCCCTGTCAGTTCTCCATTATTTGATGACTTACAACCACCCAGCAAAATTATTATTACCAGAGCTGAAAGGATTACCTTTTTCATAATTTAGAATTTTGTATTGCAAGTAATATTTTTAACTTTTTTATAAAAAACGTATGCTTTTGTATTTTGTTGGGCTTTTACCCATACTTAAGCTAAAACAATAATTTACAAAGAATTCATGCGACCCGCTTGTGTTTTGTCTGATATCTGAAGTCGGGAAATCATAAGCGTATCCGACCCTGATACCATTAAACAATTCTATCCCAACAATTCCGACCAGTGCATCACCGGGTCTGTAAGAAACGCCACCCCATGCTTTTTTATTGTATCTGATCAGGGAAGTTACTGAAAATTGTATAACCTTACCGTCAGTATAGGTATAAAAAGAGGGAAGTAATTCGAAGGATGGATTCGTAAGCTGAAGTATATAGCCAGCTGTAAGGTAATAATGTCTGCTTATGTATGATTCTCCCTTGGAGAATTTGATTTTTGGCTGGTTGATGTGAGTGACTGAAATACCTGCATAGTATTTGTCAGTCCTGTAATAGGCACCCAGTCCCGCATCAAAAGCTATTGAACTCTCTTTGGTTTCGGGTATCAGAGGATCTCCTGCAGGAGGCGTAAAAATATCCCCTGAAGGAATAACCCACTTCGGATCGAGAGTCATATTAAACATGCCTGCATAAATTCCGGCACCAAGCTTACCCTTACCAATTTCAGCTATATATGAATAAATGAAAGAAAGATTTATGTCTTTATTAAAGCCAATATTGTCACTTTCAACCACTAATCCTACCCCGCTGTTTATTTTAAATGGTGAAACAGGTGCACTTATATTAAAAAGGGTTGTGGACGGAGCACCCTCAAATCCAACCCATTGCTGACGGTTGAGGGCGGTTGCACAGATCATCCCCGAAGTACCTGCAAATCCTGGATTAAATGAGAGTGTATTGAACATGTAATTACTTGTCAACGGATCCTGCTGGGAGAAACAGAAGTATGTCGGCAAAACAAAAAAAAGAGTTATTAAGTGGAGTCTTTTCACTTCATTTAAAATAGAGGAATAAGCACATCTATTGACCATGTAAAATAAGCAAAAATCTTAAAAGTAACCAAATGGTCTACCTATTAAATAAAACTTTTTAACATTCAAGTTCAAATATTCACAAAGAACATGCCGAACATGCAATTCTAAACGTAAAACAAATTAAAATATTGGAGTGTTCAGGATTTTATTCTGTTTGAAGCTTTGACCCACCTGTCGGGAACTTCATTCCTGTTAGCTTTCAGATAATCATCATGGGAACATGCCACATAGATATTTGAATTATTCTCATCAGTCAGCTCGATCCACCATCTTTCTGTAAGGTTGCTTCTGACAAAGATCAGATCCTCTTCAAGGTCCGTTATCCTTACATGATATTTTATAAAGCGTCCTGAATTGCTGTCGCTTAACACCGGGCTCTCATACTGTTTCTGAGAGAAACCCTCCAGGAAAAACCAGATTATCTGTGCAGCAAGACCTGAAGTCTGGAAACGGATATCCAGGCCAGGATTTACCTCAAAAAGTCCGAAAACCTTCAGCTTATCTGATATTCCGGCATATCTCGACAGCAGACAGATCTCCTCACCGTAGAAACCGTTTGGGGAAGGGATAGCGGTTCCGGGGGCGTCCGACTGTCTGACTGAAGATATATCAAATATTGCTGCATCAGAATCCCTGAAAAGTGGTTCCGTAAGGTATATTGCCTGCCGGACATCACCTATCCTTATCAGCTCCGAATGCCGTCTGATAAACCGGTTCAATACCTGCTGATCATTAAGATATGTCTGATAACCTATATTTATATATTGACTGAAGGTGCTCTTATGGTTACTAATGATAGTATTCAGGTAGCTGAGGGATTCCGGAATATCAGGAGTATTGCTGTAATCAATTCTTGGATCGACGGCCGCAAGGATATAGTTCTTTTTCAAATTGCTGAAAGATCTGTCGATGGCGGGGACAAGAGCGCTGCTTCCTCCGATTATCAGAGGAAAGATATCTTCTCTGAGAAGATTGCAAAGTATATCAGTCAGGCCTGCCAGGGTATCGTTAAAAGTAGCACCCTGCCTCATATTTCCCAGATCAATTATTTTGGTTTTGCCGGGTATTCTTGCAAGCTTGTATAGCTGCTGCCGTATAATGTCGGGAGCATCAGATGATCCGGTGCTTGGGGAATTTCTTCCGTCGGGCACTCCAATAAGAGCAACCTTGAATCCTCTTATATCCTTTGCCTGGACGTTTTCAGTATTGATAGTTATATTATGGGGGAAACCCGAATTACCAGTAAGAATATCAAAACCGGGTTTCTCAATACATACGGGATTGAAATAATCATTTAGGTCAAGCATGTTTTAATCGGAACTTTTTTTTGTTTTTTCACTTTTTTCAATGATCCTGATACAATCCTCCCTCGTAATTTTTTCCAGATCAGTACCTTTAGGAAGGCGGTAGTTTTTACCCTCCATAGCAAGATATGGTCCGTATCTCCCGTTCAGGAGCCGGATATCATCAAAATCCCTGAGCACTTTCTTTTTTTCATTCTCACTCTTTTCCCTTATAATTTCAGCTGCTCTTTCAACAGTTACAGAATATGGATCATCAACAACTTTATTCAATGAGTAGAATTTATTCCTGTACCTTACATAAGGGCCAAACTTCCCGATGCCAATGACCATTTCGTCGCCCTCATATAAGCCAAGCGACCTTGGCAGACGAAACAGGTTAAGGGCTTCTTCGAGCGTTATAGTTTCCAGAAGCTGATTCCGGGCGAGGCTTGCAAACCTTGGTTTCGTATCATTATTCTGGTCGCCGATCTGCGCTACAGGACCAAATCGTCCCATTTTTACAGATATCTGTTCCCCTGTTTCAGGATGGATTCCAAGAATTCTAACTCCTGTTTTTCTGTTTTTTTTCTCGAGAGACTCTTCAACAGTTTTATGAAAGGAGGAGTAGAATTTATCGAGCATTCCTGTCCATTTAAGTTTACCGTCTGCAATTTTATCAAACTGTCCTTCAACCTCCGCAGTAAAATGGTAATCTACAATCTCAGAAAAATTCTCTATCAGGAAATCATTAACTATCATTCCTATATCCTGTGGAAACAATTTTGACTTCTCTTTTCCAACAGCTTCAGTTTTTAAAGAAGACAGGAATTTCCCGTTTGAGAGTGTTATGATTTTCAGCTGCCGTTTTTCTCCCGGACGATCCTCCCTCAGAACATATCCCCTGTTCTGAATTGTTGAAATTGTGGGGGCATATGTTGAAGGCCGTCCTATACCCAGCTCTTCGAGTTTTTTTACAAGGCTGGCTTCAGTATAGCGCGGCGGGGGGGAAGTATATCTCTGGGAAGCAGAAATGGTATTGTAATAAAGCTCCATACCTTTTTTTACAGGTGGAATAATAGATTTTTCCTCATCACCATTTTCAGTATCAGTCGATTCTGTGTACACTTTAAGGAATCCGTCAAATTTTACTACTTCACCTGTGGCTGAGAAAGTGACCTGGGAATTATTCATCCCGATGGTGATGGTTGTTCTTTCCACTTCAGCATCAGCCATCTGAGAGGCGATGGTCCTTTTCCAGATCAGCTCATAAAGCTTTTTCTCATTCTGGTTACCGGTTATTGTAACTGTATCGGGATAAGCCGGACGGATTGCTTCATGAGCCTCCTGCGCACCTTTTGATTTTGTTTTAAACTGGCGGGTCCTTGAATATTTCTCTCCGTACCCGGCAATTATTACTTCTCTTGATTTTGCGAGGGCAAGTTTAGAAAGGTTTGTTGAATCGGTCCTCATATAAGTTATTTTACCGGACTCATAAAGCTTCTGTGCAACAACCATAGTCTGTGAAACAGAGAATCCAAGCTTCCGGTAAGCTTCCTGCTGAAGCGTGGAGGTTGTAAAGGGGGGTGCAGGAGATCTCGTACCCGGTTTTACAGCGACATCAGCAACCCGGAATTCTGCAGCATTGCAGAGTTCAAGAAACTTGACAGCATCCTTTTCACCAGGAAATCTTTTTGCAGCTTCTGCCCTGATCTGGTTGTTTTCAGCTTCAGAAAGATGAGTTTTGAAAACTCCGTTTATTCTGAATGAGGATTCAGATTTAAAAGCAATGATCTCCCGTTCCCTTTCAACAATAAGCCTGACAGCGACTGACTGAACCCGACCTGCCGATAAGGCTGGCTGGACCTTCTTCCATAAGACAGGGGATATTTCAAATCCCACAAGCCTGTCAAGAATTCGTCTGGCCTGCTGTGAATTTACCAGGTTCATATCAACCAGTCTGGGATGCATTATTGCATCTGAAATAGCATCTTTTGTAATCTCATGAAATACAATCCTTTTTGTTGTGTTCAGATCGAGGTTTAGAACTCTTGCCAGATGCCAGGCAATAGCCTCTCCTTCCCTGTCTTCATCAGAAGCTATCCAGATATTCCTCGATGCAGCAGCAGCTTTTCTAAGTTCACCAACAACTTTTGCTTTTTCTTTGGGGATTTCATATTGGGGAGAAAAATCATTCTTGATATCAATTCCAAGATTCTTTTTGGCAAGATCGCGGACATGACCGAAACTTGATACTACACGGAAATCTTTTCCAAGAAATTTCTCGATGGTTTTTGCTTTAGCCGGCGACTCAACAATTACAAGATTTTCGATCATATCACGAGGATTTTACTCTTTTAAAAACACGACAAAGTAAATCATTTAGGTTTCAAACTTCAAAATAAACAGTCAAGATTCTTTATTAATTGCTATTTTTGGACCAAACTCGCTAAATATATGAGAAGCGAATCATCAAACAGAAAATATCTTATCTGGTTCTGGGCAATTTTTTTACTTCCTTTTATTACAGTTATAGTTTTATTCATTCTGATTTCAAAAGGGAAGCTTGGCCCAATGCCATCGTTCAGAGAACTTGAAAACCCTGAATACAACCTTGCTGCCGAAGTCTATTCTGAAGATGGTGTACTTCTCGGAAAGATAAGTATAGAAAACCGTACCTGGACTGAATACAAGGATCTTTCTCCCTACCTTGTTAATGCCCTGGTTGCAACAGAGGATATAAGGTTTTACAGGCATTCAGGGATTGATATCAGGGGATTGGGCAGGGCTGTTGTTCGCACTATTGTGCTGGGTCAGAAAACCGGCGGCGGGAGCACTATCACCCAGCAGCTGGCTAAGCAGCTTTACCCCAGGGACACAACCAGGAAGTCCGCCATTGTAAAAAAGATACGACTTGGAGTGTCAAAATTCAAGGAGTGGCAGACAGCTGCAAAGCTTGAAAGAAGCTATACAAAAGAAGAGATCATTACCATGTACCTGAATAAGTTTGACTTCAGTTATAATGCTATCGGTATAAGATCGGCCGCGCGTGTATATTTCAATGTAACTCCCGATTCACTTAATCTTCAGCAGGCTGCAGTGCTTATTGGAATGCTCAAAGCTTCGACTAAATATAATCCTTATAGAAATCGCGACCTGATGCTTCAGAGGAGAAATGTTGTCATATCCCAGATGGCCAAGTATGGTTATCTGCATCCTAATACTGCAGATTCGGTTATGCAGCTTCCTATAGAACTCGATTTCAGGCTGGAGGACCATAATACAGGCCTTGCAACATATCTCAGGGAATATTTAAGGAACACTATGAGACGGCCTGAACCTGACCGGAATAAGTATATCAGGGAATCTTCATATGAGGATGCTCTCTGGGAGTGGGAAAATAATCCGCTGTATGGGTGGTGTAACAAAAACAAAAAGCCTGATGGGTCCAATTATGATGTTTATAAGGATGGACTGAAGATTTATACAACGATTAATTCCCGGATGCAGCAATATGCTGAAGAAGCTGTTGCAGAGCATCTTTCAAAGGAGGTTCAGCCCGATTTCTATAAGCGTGCAAAAAGTTTCAGGAATCCTCCCTATTCCAACGACCTTTCGAAAAAAGAGGTTGAGGAGCTGATAATGAGATCGTTAAAAGAAAGTGACAGGTATTATGCAATGAAAGCACGAGGTGTGCCGGAAGACTCGATAATGCTTGCATTCAATACAAAGGTTCCGATGAAAGTTTTTTCGTGGAAAGGAGGAGCTGAAAGAGAAAGAGATACAATAATGACACCTTATGATTCTGTCAGGTATTATAAATTCTTTATAAGATCAGCATTTCTTGTTGAGGATCCTAAATACGGATATGTGAAAGCTTATGTCGGAGGACCCGATTTCAGATATTTCAAATGGGATGCTGTTACTCAGCAGAAAAAACAGGTGGGGAGCACAATAAAACCTTTCCTGTATACAATAGCGATGCAGAATGGGTATACGCCATGCGACGAAGTTGAAAACATTCCGAGGTCCTTTGATCTGCCCAACGACTCTGTTCCATGGATTCCAAGAAGTTCTGGGCCAAAAGAGTATCACGGGAAAATGGTGACACTTAAATGGGGACTTGCCCAGTCTGAAAACTATATCTCGGCCTGGCTGATGCAGCAGTTCAGACCTTCAGCCGTAACCGACCTGATGAAGAAGATGGGAGTGAGAAGCTTTATTGATCCTGTTCCGTCAATTTTCCTCGGGACCTCAGATATAAAACTTGAAGAAATGGTTGGAGCATATGGAACCTATGCAAATAAAGGAGTATATACGCGACCTATGTATGTTACACGGATAGAGGATAAAAACGGAAACATTATTTCCAGGTTCACTCCACAGATAGAGGAGGTACTCAGTGAAGAACAGGCTTATCTGATGCTCGACCTTTTACAGGGAGTCGTATTATATGGTTCAGGAAACAGGATGAGAAGGGAACCATACTTGTTACTGAATCAGATTGGTGGAAAAACAGGGACTACCCAGAACAATTCGAACGGATGGTTCATGGGAGTCACTCCAAACCTTGTAGGAGGTGTCTGGAGCGGGTGGGAGGATCAGTCTATTCACTTTGAGACACTTACTGAAGGACAGGGAGCCAATATGGCCCTTCCGATACTTGCACTCTTCCTCAGAAAAGTCTATAATGATCCTCAGTTTGGAATAATGGAGGCCGACCAATTCGAACGCCCGTCAAATTTCAATATCGAAATGGATTGTGATAAGGCAAAAAAGGAGAGTTCGAGAAGGGGAAATTATATGAGGGAAAAATATTAGAACGGAGCACGACTTACAACATGCACCGTGAACTGTAATCTCAGCTGAAAAGAGAACGGACCAGCGCTTCTACTTTGCCAACAGGAATTGCTTCGATATCCGTCCCTTTTAAAGATAGGTTCCTGTGGAATTTTGATATATAGATTTTTCTGAATCCCATTTTTGCAGCCTCCTTTATTCTTTGTTCTATACGTGAAACAGGTCTGATCTCACCTGACAGGCCAACTTCAGCAGAGCAACAAATATCTTTACCTACAGGAATATCGAGATTAGAAGATAATACAGATGTTATAACGGCGAGGTCAATTGCAGGATCATCTACCTTTATGCCTCCTGCTATGTTCAGAAAGACATCTTTTATTCCCAGTCTGAAGCCGGCTCTCTTTTCAAGAACTGCCAGGAGCATATTCAAACGCCGGATATCAAATCCGGTAGAACTTCTCTGAGGGGTCCCATAAACAGCGCTGCTTACAAGCGCCTGTATTTCAATAAGAAAAGGTCTTATTCCATCGATAGTGGCGGCAATTGATATTCCACTGATAGGTTCATCATGCTGGTTAATAAACATTTCAGAAGGGTTTGCAATCTCCCTCAGGCCACTTTCTATCATTTCGAATATAGCAAGTTCGGAGGTAGATCCAAATCTGTTCTTCACAGATCTGAGTAAACGGTAAACATAATTGTTGTCCCCCTCAAAATAGAGAACGATATCAACAATGTGTTCCAGAACTTTAGGTCCGGCCAGTGTCCCATCCTTTGTAATATGTCCGATAAGAAATACCGGGATACCTGAAAGTTTTGAAAACTTCAGAAGCTGTGCAGCGCATTCCCTTACCTGTGAAACGGAACCAGCCGATGATTCGAGAATTCCGGTTCGTACAGTCTGTATGGAGTCAATTATTATTAATTCCGGTTTAAGGTTGTCAGCCTGAACAAGTATGTTTTCAAGATCGGTTTCATTGTAAATATAACATTTAGGATTCTGTTTCCGGAGTCTTTTTGCCCTCAGGCTTATCTGTTCCTCACTCTCCTCTCCCGAAACATAAAGCACACATTTTTCACCTAATGCAAGGGCAAGCTGTAAGGCAAGGGTCGATTTTCCAACACCAGGTTCACCACCAAGAAGTATTAAGGAGCCTGGAACAATACCACCTCCCAGAATCCTGTCGAGTTCCGGTATTCCTGTTTTCTGTCGGTGGCGCTCATCTGAACTTACCTCATCAAGAAGTTCAGGCTTTCTTTTCTCCCTGCCTGAAAGCAGAGAGGTTTCATGGGCTGAAGATGATGCTATTATCTCTTCATGGTATGTATTCCATTCCTTGCATGAAGGACATCTGCCTATCCATTTCGGCGAATCCGCACCACAATTCTGGCAGACAAAAACTGTTTTGGTTTTAGCCATGATTCATTTTGCCCCCTGCCCCCTAAAGGGGGTTCATAAGAATTTTCATGTTAGCCCCCCTTCAGGGGGGGGTGGGGGGCAAAACCTCCTGAAGGGGAACGATATCAATATTATGGACAAATATAAAAAATCCTAGAGGTTCTTTTCTTTATGGTGTTTTCCAAAAATTATAAAGAAAGATACTGTTCCGACCAAAATGACAAACAACAGCTGCGATTCATGAGTAAGAAATGCATAGATAAGTCCGTCTTCAATTTTAACTCCTTCCACAAAAGCTAAACCGCGGGATATTATATAATGAAATGCCCCAAGGCCGCTTTGTACAGGTGCTGACATTGCCAGCCCTCCAATCACAAGGAGGAAGATACTGTCGCCAAGTGTAAGATGGGATGTGGGTTCAATAGCGAATACTACTACCCATGTCATAAGCGTGTAGTTGGCCCACATGAAAATTGTATGAAAAATAAACTCCCACTTTCTCTCAAGATTTGTAATTGATTTCAATCCATTAGTAATTCCCCTTGCCAGGTCGAAGAACTTACTGAAGAACCTTATTTTACGAATGTCTTTCCTGTACCAGATCAAAAAGAACAATGAAATGGAAAAGGCAAGAAAGATGATTGCCCATATAATCCATGTAAATCCAAACAGGCTAAAAAACTTTTCCTTAATTGGCTCAAAAATACTTACACTCAGGAACTGATTTATCTGTTCGCCGCGGGTAATGATAAGAGCAATCATAATAACAAGCAGTGATATGAAATCAATAGTCCTTTCTATAACAACCGTCCCTATGAGCTGGTCGACAGGGATCTTCTCTTTCCTGCCAAGTGAAACACATCTGGTTATTTCCCCGATCCTTGGCAATGCAAGATTGGCAAGATAACCCGTCATCAAAGAATAAAATGTTCCTAAGAATGATGGTTTGAAGCCCAAAGGCTGAATAAGGAGCATCCAGCGTCTGGCTCTGCTCAGGTATGCAAACAATCCGAAAAGAAGTGAAAGAAGAACCCAATTATAATCAGCCTTACCCAATCCCTCAATCAGCTTCCTGAATTCGACATTGCGGAAAGCGAACCAGAGAAGGATAACTCCCAATACCAGAAAAGATAAAAATTTAAAGGATTGAATCAGGCCTTTTCTCAATTCAGATCAGTTTATTTGTTTTTGTATCAGGAAAAATAATTGCGGGCCTGAATGATTTTGCCTCCTGAAAATCGATAGTGGCATACGATATGATTATTAAAACATCACCCACAACCACTTTTCTGGCTGCAGGGCCATTCAGGCATATTTCACCTGATCCGCGTTTCCCTTTGATTACATAGGTCTCAATACGCTGACCATTATTAATATTAAGAACCTGGACTTTTTCATTCTCAACTATATTGGCGGCGTCCATCAGATCCTCATCAATTGAAACGCTACCTATATATTGAAGGTTTGCCTCAGTAACTGTAACTTTATGTATTTTCGATTTTAGTACTTCTATAAACATCTCAGACTGTGAAATTAATTATGCTGCAAATTTAAGTATCCTTTTTATCGATTACAAAGGAATTTCAATATTATCTATAAGTCTAATTTCCCCGGCTTTAACAGCAATACAGCCAAAATACCGCATCCCCTTCTTCATTTCAGATTTTATTTTAACCGTTTTCAGTTCTTTTTCATCGACAATATTGAAATACTCCACTTCAAAACCTTCTTCATTTTCTATGTTTGTTTTCACGAAAACCGTCAGATACGGGATATCATGCTCATGTATCATTCGGGAAGCTTTCGAGATGGTTGTGTAGATTATACTAGCTTTTCCCCGGATCCTCCTGTCCAGAAGGCGATTTCTGCTGCTCATTGCCAGTCCGTCTTCTTCGCGGACAATCGGATTCCCTACTATTTTTATCCTGTTCCCGGTTTGTCTGACAAGATCTCTGATAACAGCAAGCTGCTGAAAATCTTTCTGTCCGAAATAGGCAATATCGGGCCGGACAATTTCAAACAGCCTGCTTACAACTTGGGCAACACCATTGAAATGTCCCGGACGATGTAATGCCTCCATAACCTTATCCAGATTTCCGAAATGAAATTCCCTTGTATCTTCCTCAGGGTAAATCTCTTTATCATCGGGAGTAAAAACCATATCATTTTCTCTGAGAACTTCGCGCAGCATTATCAGATCCTTGTCAAGAGTTCTGGGATAATTCTTCAGATCGTTTTTGTCATTGAACTGAGTGGGATTCACATAAATGCTCACAATAACCTGAGGACAAATGGATATTGCATTCCGGACCAGAGAGATGTGCCCGGCATGAAGTGCACCCATTGTGGGTACAAATCCCAAAGGTGAAAGGTTGACACTTTCAATAAATCCTTTCAGCTCTTTTACTGAAGCGACTACTTTCATTCTCTCATTTTTATGCAAACCTAAATGAAATTAACCTATTAAAAGTTAATACCTGGATAAAATAAAAATAAGATGAAACAATAATTCCGGCAGAGAGGTATTGATTATTTTGTCAATTTTTATTATTATCTTTGCAGCTTGTTACGGAATGGTATATCCAGGAAGGTAAATGGAAAGCAAGAAAGTATTGTTCGTCTCTCAGGAAATCACTCCATATTTAGGTGAAACAAAATTATCGAAGATAGGAAGATATCTCCCACAGGGTATTCAGGAAAAGGGTAAAGAGATCAGAACTTTTATGCCAAGGTACGGGAGCATTAATGAACGAAGGAACCAGCTTCATGAGGTGATACGGCTTTCAGGGATGAATCTTATTATTGATGATACTGATCATCCGCTTATAATAAAGGTAGCTTCTATCCAGTCAGCCAGAATGCAGGTCTATTTTATTGACAATGACGACTATTTCCAGAGAAAACATACTGTGTCAGACTCGGCGGGGAAAGAGTTTGAAGACAACGATGAGAGAGCACTCTTTTTTGCACGGGGTGTTATTGAGACAGTAAAGAAACTCAGATGGGCCCCCGATATAGTTCATTGCCACGGATGGATGGCTTCTCTTATTCCGGTATACCTTCGAAGCATATATAACGATGATCCTCTATTCCACAATTATAAAATAATCTATTCTGTCTACGACAATGACTTCAAAACTCCATTCAGGACAAGCTTTGCCGATAAGCTCAGGTATGACGGAATAGATGGAGAGAGCCTTAAAATAGTAAAGAATCCCGATTTTATAAATGTGTCAAAGCTTGCAATTAAATACTCTGATGCAGTTATAATAGGAAGTGAAGAGATCAATGAGGAATTGTCGAAATACATTAAGACAGTTATTAAACCTGTACTTGCCTTCCAGGATGAATCTAAGTACATAGATGTCTATAATGATTTTTACGACAAGCTGCTTTCCTCGTAACCTTCTGTTCAGGTACTGCAATAATTGGTTTCACTTTCCCGTTTTCAAACTCATATTAACTTAATACAGGTTTGTATATTCCTGATATAAAAAAAATTGTGTATGTGCGGAATAGTTGGTTATATCGGATCTAAACCTGCCCGTGAAATTATCATCAGCGGATTAAAGCGTCTCGAATACCGTGGATATGATTCTGCAGGGCTGGCCATTGTAAATGGAGAAACGAAGGTTTTTAAATGCAAAGGAAGAGTACAGGACCTGGAGGAGATTGTAAACCAGACTGATTTCAACGGTACAGTCGGCATGGGACATACAAGATGGGCCACCCATGGCGAGCCCAATGAGCTGAATGCACATCCGCAGGTTTCGTATAAGGGCAATTTTATTGTTGTCCATAACGGCATAATTGAGAATTATGCTCTTATTAAAAAACATCTGGAAAGCCGAGGCATCCAGTTCAACAGCCAAACCGACACGGAGGTTCTTGCCAACCTGATTGAACACCTTTACCTGGAAGGGGATCTTACTGCCGAGCAGGCTGTTACACTTGCTCTAAACAGGGTTGAAGGCGCTTATGGACTTGTCATTATATGTACGAAAGAGACTGACAGGCTCTATGCAGCCAGGAAAGGAAGTCCTCTCGTTATAGGGGTCGGTGAAGGAGAAAACTTCATCGCTTCCGACGCTACTCCGATTGTAGAGTATACCCAGAGGGTAATCTATCTGAAAGATGATGATTTGGCAATTATTAAAAAGGATGAACTTATCCTTAAAACTATAAGGACTGGCAGTAGGGAACCTGAGGTTAAGGAGGTTGAACTCAAGATCGGGGAAATTGATAAGGAAGGATTTGCTCATTTTATGCTGAAGGAGATTTATGAACAGCCAAGGGCCATTCATGACACTTTCAGGGGCAGAGTGCTGCCCGACCACAGTGGTATTATGCTTGGAGGCTTGCATAGTGTTCTTGAATCCATAGCCCAGTCTGAAAAAATCATAATTGTTGCATGTGGAACCTCCTGGCATGCAGGATTGTTAGGCGAGTATATATTTGAAGAATATACCAGGATCCCTGTCGAGGTTGAATATGCATCTGAATTCCGTTATCGAAATCCAATAATAAAAAAAGGAGATATTGTTATAGCGATAAGTCAGAGCGGTGAAACAGCTGATACTCTGGCCGCTGTAAAGCTGGCAAAAGAACGCGGGGCAAAAGTCCTTGGTATCTGTAATGTAGTTGGTTCAAGTATACCTCGTGAGACTGATGCAGGTGTTTATACCCATGCAGGTCCTGAAATTGGTGTGGCGTCGACAAAGGCGTTTACAACCCAGGTTACAGTGCTTGCAATGATGGCCTTTGAAATAGGGTTCCTGAAGGGTGTAATATCATCAGAGACTTACAGAGAGCTTATAAATGAGCTGATTTCTATTCCGGCAAAAATAGAGAAAGCGCTTACAATGAACGAACAGGTGCTTGATCTTGCAAAAAAATACATGCAGACCCCGAATGCCCTGTATCTGGGCAGAGGGTATCTTTTCCCTGTGGCACTTGAAGGGGCTCTCAAGCTCAAGGAGATTTCATACATTCATGCAGAGGGATACCCGGCCGCTGAGATGAAACATGGTCCTATTGCTTTGATAGATGAAAACATGCCGGTAGTTGTTGTTGCAACAAAAGATGACACTTACGAAAAAATTATAAGCAATATTCAGGAAATCAAAGCAAGGAAAGGGAATGTTATTGCTATTGTAACTGAAGGGGATGAATTGATCAGAAAAATGGCCGATTTTGTAATTGAAGTTCCGGATACACTGCCTGCATTTGCAGGAATCCTTGCAGTAATTCCGCTTCAGCTTTTATCCTATCATATTGCTGTACTCAGGGGTTGTAATGTTGATCAGCCAAGAAATCTTGCCAAATCCGTTACTGTGGAATAGAAGATTTTAACTCCTATCTATATGAATCAGGCACAAAAATTCAGAAGACTCACTTCGCAGGAGATTGAAAAACTGATATCCAACGGCTGCAGTTCAGAAGAGTGGACAAGAATTCAGGTAAAAAATGCATTTGATCCCTCAAGATGCCAGAATGTTGTTTTTTCCGGAGATGTCAGGCTTGGCACCTTTACAAAAATATTAACTGATGAATCGGGGGTAAGCTCCAGATGCGGTATCCAAAATGCACATATACATAACTGTGAAATAGGTTCGGATGTACTTATAAGTAATATCGGTGATTATCTGGCAAACTACCGCATTGAAAGCGATGTAGTAATTAAAAATTGCGGGAAGATACATACCGAAGGTGTTTCATCATTTGGTAACGGAACCGAAGTTGCTGTACTTAATGAAACAGGAGGCCGGTCAGTGAGGATCTGGGATCAGTTGTCGGCCCAGCAGGCATATATAATTGCACTTTACCGTCACAGGATAAAAGCTATCAGGAAAATGGAGGAGATGATCTCCGAGTACTCCAGATCCAGAAGCTCAGATAAGGGAACAGTCGGGAGAGGTTCCCGGATTTTAAGCTGCCGTCATATCAGAAATGTCCGGATCGGTCCCTTCAGCCAAATTGATGGTTGCATAAAACTTGATGAAGGGTCAATAAACAGCTGTATTGAGGATCCGGTCCATATAGGACCAGGAGTGATAATGGAGCATTTCATAGTATGTTCCGGGTCAATTGTAACGGAATCGACACTTATTGATAAATGTTTCATTGGACAGGGATGTGTTCTCGGGAAACACTATTCAGCCGAAAATTCATTGTTTTTTGCCAACTGCGGTGGATATCACGGAGAAGCATGTTCAATATTCGCAGGACCCTATACGGTTACACACCATAAGTCAACACTTCTTATTGCAGGTATATTTTCATTCATGAACGCCGGCAGCGGATCGAACCAGAGCAACCACATGTATAAGCTTGGACCTATTCATCAGGGGATAATGGAAAGAGGTTCAAAAACAACCAGTGATTCGTATGTATTATGGCCTGCCAGAATCGGACCATACACTCTTGTTATGGGACGTCATTACAAGAACATGGATACTTCATCACTGCCTTTTTCCTATCTTATTGAAAGTAATGACGAGAGCATTCTTGTTCCCGGAGTTAATCTCAGGAGCGTAGGAACAATCAGGGATGCACAAAAATGGCCCCAGCGCGACAGGAGAAAAGATCCGGTAAGGCACGACCAGGTAAATTTCAATCTTCTCAGCCCTTACACGATCCGGAAAATGTTTGAAGGGAGAGATCTTCTGATGAAATTAAAATCAGTGTCAGGGTCAGTCTCGGGTTCATATACATACAATAATATGATGATAAAGGGAGCTTCGCTGGAAAGAGGAATAGAACTTTATCAGACAGGTATCAATAAATTTCTTGGCAACTCACTGATAAAGCGGCTTGAAGGTATCAATTTCAAATCGACAAGTGAACTGAAGAAAAGGCTTGCGCCCGATCAATCGATGGGTAAAGGCGAATGGGTCGATATTGCAGGATTGATTGCTCCGAAAAAGGCAGTCAGCAGGCTTCTTGATGATATTGAATCAGAAAAAACAAACTCAATTGAAGGAGTCTCTTCAGCATTCAGAAAAATGCATGGATCATACTATAATTGGGAGTGGACCTGGGCATGCGAAAGAATTGAAGAAGAGGCAGGTAAGTCTGTTAACGATTTCACAGCCGACGATGTTATAAGATTGGTTGAAAAGTGGAAGAAAAGCGTTATAGATCTCGATAAAATGCTCTATGAAGATGCCAGGAAGGAATTCACTCTTTCCTCAATGACCGGATTCGGGATTGATGGCGGGGAAGAGACTAAAAAACTTGATTTTGAACAGGTCAGGGGTGATTTTAATTCGAACAGCGTTGTGTCTGCCATACAGGATCATATAAGGCAGAAAAGTGCTCTTGGTGATGAACTTATTGAACGCATGGGCAGAATAAAGAATTAAATATATCTATCTGCCGGAATACATCTTATCATAATATTTTTCATAATCCCCCGAAATAACTCTTTCGAGCCATTCGTTGTTGGAGAGATACCATTCAACAGTCTTTTCGAGTCCTGCAGCAAATTCGGGCAAAGGAGTCCATCCAAGTTCTTTCTGAAGCTTTGAAGAATCAATTGCATAGCGAAGGTCATGTCCGGGTCTGTCCTTAACATAGGTAATAAGTTTCTCGCAGGCACCTTCAGGTCGTCCCATCTTCTTATCCATTATTTTACACAGGAGCTTGATAAGATCTATGTTCTTCCACTCGTTTTTGCCTCCAATATTATATGTTTCTCCTGTTTTTCCCTTATGGAAGATCAGGTCAATAGCTGAAGCATGGTCTTCCACAAACAGCCAGTCGCGTATATTTTCCCCTTTACCGTAAACCGGCACAGCTTTATTATTCTTAATATTATTTATTGCAAGCGGTATTAATTTTTCAGGAAACTGGTTAGGGCCATAATTATTTGAACAATTTGATACAACAACAGGTATCCCGTAGGTATGTCCATAAGCTCTTACCATATGATCCGAACTTGCCTTGGAAGCGGAATAGGGACTTTTCGGATCGTATGGTGTCTTCTCAGTGAACAGGCCATCCTTTCCAAGCGATCCATACACTTCATCAGTTGAAATATGATAGAATAATTTTTCCTCAAAGTTATTTCTCCAGCTGTTTAAAGCCGCATTCAGAAGGTTAACTGTACCGATTATGTTTGCATAAACAAAATCATCGGGAGAGGATATCGATCTGTCAACATGTGATTCTGCAGCCAGATGGATAATTCCATCAAAGCCGTATTTCTTAAATAGGTCCGTAACAGCCTCTTTATTAACAATATCGGTCTTCTCGAACAGATAGTTGTTTTTACTCTCAATGTCAGTCAGGTTTTCAAGATTTCCTGCATAAGTGAGCTTGTCAGCATTTACAATTCGGTAATGAGGATATTTGTTAACCAGCAGCCTGATTACATGTGATCCTATAAATCCGGCGCCACCGGTAACAAGTATTGTTTTTTCCACTGTCATCATTTCTTGTTTTTTCTAATATAGTTTTCCCAGTCCCATGCGGTTTTCATCGATTCATCAAGCGAACTTGCAGTTTTCCATCCAAGTTCAGTATTTGCTTTTGAAGGATCGGCCCATATCTTCTCAATATCTCCTGCCCTTCGTCCGGTAATCGTGTATTTAAGTTTTATCCCGGTTACATTTTCAAATGATTTAATTGCTTCAAGAACTGAAACCCCTTTCCCGGTGCCCAGGTTAAAAATCTCGTAGTTAGTTTTATTCTTGTTTTCAATAAGCCTTTTTACTGCTGTTACATGTGCTTTTGCAAGGTCAACAACATGCAGATAATCTCTGATGCATGATCCGTCGGGAGTATCATAATCACTCCCGAATACTTTCAACTCATCTCTCAGACCATATGCTGTCTGGGTTATGTAAGGAACAAGATTTTCCGGAACACCTCTCGGAAGTTCACCGATAAGTGCTGTTGGATGGGCGCCTATCGGATTAAAATACCTGAGGGAGATTGCTTTGATTTTCATATCTGCAGCAGCTGTATCCCTTATTATCTCTTCTCCGATCTGCTTTGTGTTGCCGTATGGCGAAACAGCAGGTTGTATGGGAGCATCCTCTGATACCGGCAACCTTTCAGGCTGACCATATACTGTACAGGATGATGAAAAAACAAGATGGGGAATGCTGAAAGCTTTCATTGCTTCCAGCAGATTGATTAAGGAGAGTAAGTTGTTCCTGTAATAATCAAGGGGCTTGCCGACCGATTCACCAACAGCCTTATAAGCAGCAAAATGAATTATCCCG
>Ga0315283_10001590_pt1 | contig 18346 bp, 18 predicted proteins | sample YL17G09_0_MG_FD_204541 | JGI IMG/M metagenome (GOLD analysis project Ga0315283, IMG submission 204541) | Sediment microbial communities from Yellowstone Lake, YNP, Wyoming, USA - YL17G09_0 | ecosystem: Environmental > Aquatic > Freshwater > Lake > Sediment | place: USA: Wyoming | collected... | reverse complement strand
GCATGTAAGGGATCCAAATGGGCAGGCTGATTATACCGACCATCTGCTGTCCCTCGCGCGCCTCAGAAACAGTGGCACCGATGGCTGCCATCAGCGCCGAGACCAGGATAAAGGCCGGGAACATGACAAAAACCACCAGGAGCATTGTCTGCGGTGCAAACTGGATGCCGTGCAGGAAGCTGAGGGTATTCCGGAACACCAGGATGGGGATGATGATGAAAAGCATCCAGAGGAATATTTGGGTCAAACCGATGGCCATATCGCCGATGATTTTGCCGGCCATGAACTGATTCGCAGAGACAGAGGTGATGATCACTTCCATCGTGCGATTTTCTTTCTCTTCCACCACAGCCTGCATCAGGTAACCACCGGTGGAAAACATGGCAACGATGAATACAATTCCGGCAATCATCGGCAGCACCAGGTTGAACCAATTATTGCGGGAGATACTGCGGCTGCCGTCCGGGGTCTGGACAATGACCTCAGCGCCTTCCACCAGGCGGTAGGCGATAACAGCGTCGGTGCTTCTGAGCAGGTTGGCGGACAGGAAAGAGTAGAATTGCCGGCGAGCCGGGGATTTGAACTCACCCATGTGGACAACGCTGATCCGGCCGGCGGACAGGTAATTAGCGGGCAGGATGTAATAGGCCTGGATCTGGCCTGCCTCCAGTGCGGAGCGGGCGTCTGCCTCAGTCTCGAAGGGTAGGATCGGTACAGGACGGTTGGGCGGCTCGGGATCGGGAGCAGGCAACGGGTCCGATAGGAGACCGGAGTAGTCCACGTAGCCTAGCGGGGTAGAGTTCCTTTCCAGCGAGAATACCAGGAACACCATCCCGACCATCACCAGGATAATCAGCGGAACGCTAAAAAGACCTATCAGAATAAAGCGGCGGTTAAAGACGTGGCGCTTGTATTCGTGCAAAGCCACATGCCAGATTTTAATCATGCAATCGATCCTTGCCCCTGCACCACGCGGATAAAGATCTCATCCAGAGTCGGCAATGAAATCTCGAACTGCTCCAGGTTAATATTTTGGGCCACCAGGGTACGTAAAATTTCCTGAGGCTGAGTCCCCGGCGAGAGATGCAGTTTAACCGTCCCGTTGACAAGTTCGATACTCTCGATGCCTTTCAAGGGCGGGATTTTGTCAGCGGTGCGGACCGTGACGGCGTGGCCTGAAAACTGGCGGCGGATGTCGTCCAACGCACCGTAGAGCATGACTTTGCCATGGTCAATCAGCACGATCCGGTCGCATAATTCTTCAACCTGGTGCATCTGATGCGAGCACAGGATGATGGTGACACCCTGCATGTGTTGTTCACGCAAGAGGTCCATAACCAACTGGGTGTTGACCGGATCCAGGCCACTGAACGGTTCGTCCACAATCAGCAGTTCGGGCTGGTGCAGCAGGGTGGAAATCACCTGTGCTTTTTGCTGCATACCTTTGCTAAGTTCTTTCACTTTCTTGGTCTTGTGGGCAGCCAGGTCGAAGCGGTCGAGGTAGCCGGCTAGGCGTTGCTTCACATCCGCCGGGCTGAGGCCTTTGAGTGAACCAAGGTATGTCAGACAGCGTTCGAGGGGAATATCCTGGTACAGACCGCGTTCCTCGGGCATGTAGCCGATGCGGTCTTTCTTGGATTCGGTCATCGGTCCACCGAGAATGGCGACTGATCCGGATTCGGGTTTGAAGATGTCGAGCAACACGCGCAGGCAGGTGGTCTTACCGGCACCGTTGGGACCAAGCAGGCCAATAAGTTCGCCTTTTTCGATGCTGAACGAGACGTCGTCCACAGCTTTGACAGGTCCGAAGGATTTGGCAATGTGGGAAAGGTCAACTGCGGGCATGGAATTACTCCTTGGTATTTTCAACAAACTGCTTGAATTGGTTGCGATAGATCTCAAACACCTTAAGTGTGGGATAAGTCATGCGGAACAACTTCAGCGTGGCTTTGCCTCGGTAAGTCTTATCTATACTTACGTAACCGGCTTCTTCCAGTTTTGAAAGATAGACGGAGAGATTGCCCTTGGTCGGGTCAGTCTCGCACAGGAGGAAGAGGAAGGCAGCGCTTTCCACGGCAGCCAGGATGGCCAGGAAAAGGCTCCGCGATGGTTCATGTGAGGGATGGTTCCACACAAAGTCACGTATAATGCGTGGCCAACAAATTAATCCACTGTCAAAGTTTTCGAGAGGTTGCGCGGGAAATCGGGGTCGAAGCCACGCATCACGCTCATGTGGTACGAGAGCAATTGCAACGGAAGCACAGCCAACAGGGAAGCGATCTCTGGCGTGGACTTGGGGAGGACGATCAGGTCGCTGGCATTCGCCCGCAGACGGGCGTCTTCTTCGCCGATGGCAATGGCACGCGCCCCGCGGCAGGTGACCTCATTTATGCCGCTGACGATGAGCTGCACATCCTGCGGTCCGGCGGCAAACAGGATGGGATATCCCTCGGTCACAGCAGAAAGTGGGCCATGCTTGAATTCAGTCGAGAGCATGCCTTCGCAGTGGGCGTAGGTGATCTCCTTGAGTTTCAGCGCCCCCTCCAGCGCCATCGCATAGGTTACACCATAGCCCAGGCAGTACAGGTCATTCCACACGTTCATCTGGGGGGCGATCGCCGCCACCTGTGGTGTTACCATCTCGAGCGTCTTTTCCATCAGGTCTGGAATGACTGCCAGTTTAGCGGTATCGCGCCCGGCCAAGCGATAGGCCAGGTACAGGAAGGTGACCACCTGGTTGGTAAAGGTCTTGGTGGCCGGGACGGAAATCTCGTAGCCGCAGCACAGTGGCAGGGTGCAGGCAGTGGCCTTGGTCAGCGTGGAGCCGATCACGTTTGCCAAACCAAATGAAGTCATCCCCTTCAATTCAGCCATCTGCAAGGCATTGAGCACATCCTTGGTCTCGCCGCTCTGACTCACAAACAGGCCCACATCCTCGTAGTTGACCGCTGGGGCGTACTGCGGGACGAACTGTGGAGCCAGAACTGGGATGGCGGCGCGTCCGGCAATCTGGGCGAAGTAAACCGCACCCGCCAGGCAGGCGTGGTAACTCGTCCCACAGCCGACGAAATACAATTGGCGTGCCGTACGCATTTTCTCGAGCACGGTCTGAACCTCGGGACTGCCGTCCAAAAGATGCAGTAGTTCGCGTGCCACTTGCGGCTGTTCGTGTATTTCTTTCAGCATGAAGTGCGGATACCCACCCTTCTGTACGGCGTCCATCGTCTCAGTGACTGTTTCAGGGCGCCGCTCGATAACGCTGCCGTCTTTCACCGAGCGCAGTTCAACCCGATCCGACCACAGTGTGATGATTTCTCCATCCTGAATGCGCACGATCTCGCGGGTCAAGGGGAGGATCGAAGGCAGGTCCGAAGAGAGACAGGTGAAGCCATCCCCGAGACCGACGACCAGACCGGAACCTTTTTTGATTGCGTAGAGTTTGTTATCGTTAACGCGCCCAATGACAAAGGCGTAATCTCCTTGCAGGTCGCCGTAGGCCAGGCGGATGGCATCAATAAAGTCGTAACCCTTGTTGATGTAGCGTTCCACTGCGTGGACGCAGGACTCGCCATCGTTCTGCGAACGGACAATGAGGCCCTCAGCCATGAACTGCTGGCGCAGTTCGACGTTGTTGACCACGTTACCGTTATGTGCCCCAACCAGGTCGCCATCCGAATCCAGATGTGGCTGGGAATTAACCTGCGAGGGTTCGCCAAAAGTGGCCCAGCGCAACTGGGTCATGCCGCGCTGGCCGGTCATTTCGGAAAAGTTATACCTGGCGGACACATCCTCCACCCGGCCAACATCTTTGCGCAGGTCAATTTTTCCCCCCGAAATGGTCGCCGCGCCGACCGAGTCGTAGCCGCGGTAAGTCAGGCGTTTGGCCGCTTCTATTAGGATGGGGCCAAGGGGTTGTTCGTCGCTGGTGACAATGCCGAAGATGCCGCACATGTTCGAGAGTTTCTCCTTAAGGGGATAATTGCGTAGGCCAAGTTTATCATATTCAACGAGTCGACCATTCAATTCCCGGTCTTTGTGCTACAATTAATTAATACGTTGTTGGACTTACCATTTTCTGTGACCCACCAAGGAGGTATAAGCGATGACTGGTTTCGTTGGAAATATCGAAGATATGACCTTGAAAAACAATTATTTTCGTGAGGTGTTGTTCACGGGTAAACACGCCCAACTGGTCGTGATGTGCCTGCAACCGGGTGAAGAAATCGGTAACGAAATACACGCAAGCGTTGACCAGTTCTTCCGCATCGAGCAAGGCGAAGCAAAATTCGTCTTCAACGGCTCGGAGGAGCACATCGCCCGCAGTAGTGATGCAGTGGTCGTGCCGGCGGGCACGTTCCATAATGTAATCAATACTTCAAAAGCAGGGCAACTGAAGTTGTATACCGTTTATTCGCCTCCGAACCATCCGGAAGGGACGATCCACAAGACAAAGGCGGAGGCAGAGGAAGCGGAAAAGCACGAACATCATTAGGACCAGCAGCCTATATAAAAAACAATGACCGCAGTCTCCTTCTGAGAGACGAGCGGTCATTGTTTTAAGCAGGTGGAGGATTCAATACCGTGACGGTCAAGTATTTGGATAGTTCAAAGAGAATTAGGTCGACATTGTTATTTCCGGGCGATCACCAGAAGGGTAACATCGTCGTAATTTGGAGCTTCTTCAATCCAATCCACGAGAGTGTTTTGCAGGTGTTTCAACAGGGGATTGGCCGAGGCGGGTGCCGAACCGATGGCTGTTTTTAGGTTTTCCAAATTAAAGGATTCACTCTTTGGATTATTGGCATCTGTCATCCCATCCGTAAAAGCGACCAGGCTCTCACCGGGCGCCAGAGTTAATACCATATCCTTATATTGCGCATCCGGGAAAACACCCAGGGCAATGCCCTTGCCGGGAAGCGCTTTCACCCGGCCGGAAGCCTTTCGCAGGAGGGGCGGGGGGTGTCCGGCAAGTGCGTATTTCAAACTCGAATTTGCCGGATCCAGGATTGCATAAAAAGATGTAACGAAATTCGCCTTTATGTCCTGCTTATAGAGTGCCCGGCTAACATGAGCCAGCAATGCGGCCGGGGAGGCTTCGTGTTGCACTCGCTCGCGTATCAGACCGTGCGTGAGGGCCATATAAAGGGCGGCCGGGGCACCTTTATCGCACACGTCGGCAACGAAAAAACCCCAGCGACCGCCAGGTAACTTGAAAATATTGTAATAATCTCCGGATGTCTCATATGCCGGTTTCCAGAAAGCCGCCAGGCTGTAACCGCGAATCCTCGGCAATTTATCAGGCAACAGGCTGACCTGCACCTTGCGAGCCATATCAAGTTCATGCTTCAGGTGGGAGTGTTGAATCCGGATCTGGTCATAAAGGCGTGCCCGTTCAAGCGCAGCACCAACCTGTCTGGCCCCCGCGGTCAGGAACTGCAGGTCGGATGCGGAGAGCAATTGCCATTCATTCGCAGCAAAGTTCATTACCCCAATTGCCTGATCGTTGCAGATGATCGGCACACTGGCGTGGAACATCAAGTCGTTGTTTTCGCCACTGGTCTTGGCAGCATCCTGCAGGCGGCTGCACTCAACTACGTTGACGCCATGCTTCAGCCTTCCCGTGTTCAACAATTTCTGGCAGCGACATACCGGTGGTCGTGTTAGATAATAACGATCGGACTGTTCCAGGCTGGGAGGCAGGTTGTGTGCGGCTGCAAGGACAAATCCATGCGGAGGAGGGCTCCCCGTAGCCTGGTTGAGAAACCCGTCATCAAACTTGAGAGAGATCCAGGCAGTATTCAGGGTCATCACCCCCAAAAGGGTTTCCAGGATCCCATTGAGCATGGATTGCACATCAGATGCCCGATTGGTCGATTCTGCCAGACGGTTGAGAGCACGTAAACGTGCCATCTCACGCTCCGCTGGCGGGCCCGGAAAGGCATCATGTCTGAGCCCAATTTGTCTTCGGGTGAGAATTGGCCATTTCAGGTCAAATTTTTCGAAGGGATTTTCTTCAATCAGGCCATTCACTTTAAGCCAGGTGTAGAAATATTCCAGGGAGGATCTGACCCTGTTCAGAGAAGTATGGGCTGCTCCCTGTATATGACGCTCGAGCAGATAAGTACGTATGTCCACGTCATCCGAAGCTTCGGGCTTGAAACCAGCCTCTCCTTGATCAGCTTCCCACTTGATATACTCAATTACATCCTGAAAAACACTTGTCTCCCGGGATGTGAGTGAAGTTTCAAAACGCTCCAACACTGCTGGTTGCATAAACCTATGAATTTTCCTGTATCAAATTGCTCGAAAAACTATATCTGCCCATCGGTTATTTCTTCTTAATCACGTTTGGATATTTCAATAATAATTGAATGACTATCTTCGATGGCCGTCAAATTCAACGCGGTCTCATCCCAGATCTTTACCGCATCACCTTCCTGCAGGCGGAGATCATTTATTTTTAGTGAGCCTTCCATACAAGCAAAATAATACATACGGTTGGGAAGTTGCTCCACCTGTATCTGTCTGCCAGCCTCGATTTCCGATACGAATATATTCGTGTCCTGGTTGATCTGGATCACGTCATCCAATTTATGGCCTGAAGCAATCTGCAAAAGTATATTAAGGCGATCCTGCCTCGTAAAGTGATTGGAAACGTAACAAGGCGGTAAACTTCCTGCATTCGGTTGAAACCAAATTTGGATGAAACGGAGGTCGCTGGCAGGCGATTTGTTTGTCTCGCTGTGAGTAATTCCGGAACCAGCACACGCATATTGCATATCACCGCGTTTGATTGTATTCATATTCCCCATACTATCCGTGTGAGTCAACTCTCCTTCCACACAATAGGAGATGATTTCAATTTCGCTGTGAGGGTGGGTTTCAAATCCAGAACCAGGTTTCACCATAAAATCATTGAAGGCAATCAAGTCTCCAAAATGGCTATTCTCAGGATCATTGTAGTCACCGAAGGAAAAGTGAAAACGGCCGGTATGCCACCCTAAATCGCCGAGGTGTATGTGGTCTGAAGGAATTTTAAGTAACATATGCTTTTTCCTGGCTAGCGCATAATACCGAGCTATAAGGATATAAGTATAGCAGATATATTATTATAAATCAAGTCTAATTTATCTAATATGATGACGGCTGATGGTTGGTTTGATAGGATCGTATTTTGCCCCAAACAAAATGACAAACCGGCGATCTCCGAATGGATTGAGACCGCCGGTCAGTGTACGTATATGGGAGACCCGTTCGACTTTACTTCCTTTGAATTTTCTGATATTCCTTCACCTGCCCCTCCAGCCATGCCAGCCAGCCAGCCAGACCCTCCCCTGTCTGGCAGGAGAGTTCGAACTGGGTCACACCAGGGTTGAGTACTTCGATACCCTTCTTGAAGAAATCCATGCGGAAGGGTACGTAAGGCAGCAAGTCAATCTTGTTGATGACAACCGCGTTTACGCCGCGATACATGCCGGGATATTTGTAGGGTTTATCGTCACCTTCAGGGATGGAGGCCACCAGCACACTCCTGTGCGTCCCGAGTTTGAAGTCTGCCGGGCAGACCAGATTGCCAACATTTTCGATGATGACCAGGTCGAGAGCACCCAGGTCGAGCTGGGAGAGTGCCGCTTGCACCATGACAGCATCCAGGTGACAATCACCGCCGGTGTTGATCTGGATGGCAGTCGCCCCGGCAGCCTGTGCGCGGTCGGCGTCGAAGGAGGTGGCGATGTCGCCATTGATCATACCGATGCGCAGACGGCCTTCCAGTCCCTTGGTCGTCTGTTCGATTAAGGATGTCTTCCCGGCCCCTGGCGAGGCCATCACGTTGATGGCAAAGACTTTGGCAGCATCAAAACGGGACTGGTTTTCGAGTGCCAGACGGTCATTGGCAGAAAGGATTTTTTCGATCACGGGGATACGGCGAGGCATGTTTGTTACTCCATCACACTAAAATATTAATAAGATCGCTCCATCTGTGCCACATTATTCTTCGACATCAATCGCTTCAAGGTGGAACTCCTCGCCGGTTTTGACCAGTGTGTGCGTCCCGCCGCAATTCGGACAGGCGAATTCTTCGTTGGCGGGTTGATAGTCTTTCCCGCAATCCTGACAGGTAAGCAGCACCGGTACGCGCCGGAAGTGCAGTGTGGCGCCTTTGGCAATCGTCCCATCGCTGATGATGTCCCAGTAGAACTGGACCGAATCGTCCACAATAGACGACCACTGCCCAAGCACAAGGTACAAATCCGTGATTCGGCCGGCGTTCTGTGCCTGGGCATGGCGAACAGCAATTTCGAGCAGACTTTCGGTGACTGCGAGCTCGTGCATGGGTCAGGCCATTATACAGCAATACGGATATTAGATTTTTCTGCCGTAGGACAAGTGCCCACACAGGCGACCGGAGATTTTAGCCACTTCGGGCAGAAAGCCCCAACGCTCGAAACCGAACTTCTCCAGCAGTTTTATGCTGGGAATATTCGTTTCAAGCAGGATCGCCAGCATAACTTTCTTCCCCAACCGCGGGCACTCGGAGATGGCAGACTGCATCAAAGCCGAGCCGATGCCTTTTCCATGCCAGGCATAATCCACATAATATGAGACTTCCGCAGTCCTCGCCAGGGCAGACCGCCCGCGGTAAGGACTCAAAGACAACCAGCCCAGTACCTACCCATCATCCTCTTCAAAGACATAAATCGGGTATTCGTCTGCAGAATGGGCGGTATACCAGTCGAGGCGCGCCTCCACAGTGAACGGAGTTGTATCCGCTGTGACGGTAAGCGAGGCGATGGCCTGGTTGTAGATTTCAACCAGTCGCGGCAAATCGGCAGGGGTAACACTGCGGAGGATGGACATAATAAATTGCAGGAGCAACCATCCGGCCGCCCCTGCAAGGGATAACCTTACTTCTCGATTTATCCGGGAGTCAAGCGCAGTCGCACTTGCAACCTGACATTACCATTAGACGTCACGGAAAATTCGTGACCTACTTCTCGTAATCTTCCGGAAGCCAGCAGCATAAGACCAAATCACGGGCTGCTTTGACCTCATCCATGCGGCCAAAGGGTGTCTTGTGCGGGGCTTCGTGGAGCAGGTCGGGGGTCGTTTTTGCCTCTACGGCGATCTTGAGCAACGCCTCCACAAAGTCGTCCAGCGTACCCTTGTTTTCGGTCTCGGTCGGTTCGATCATCAACGCTTCGTGGACTATGAGCGGGAAGTAATTGGTCGGAGGATGGAAATTGTAGTCCATCAGCCGTTTGGCCACATCCAGGGCGCGGATACCGGGGGCGTCTGCCCACTGGCCTTCGGTGACGAACTCGTGCATGCAAATACGATCGAATGGGACGGTGTAGACACCCTTAAGGCGTGCCTTGATGTAATTGGCATTCAACACGGCGTACTCGGAAATCTGGCGCAGGCCGTTCGGCCCGTGCATGGCGATGTAAGTGTAAGCGCGCACCAGCATCCCAAAGTGACCATGGAAAGCCTTGACCCGGCCAATCGTTTTCTTGGGCGTTACGAAACCAAATAACGGCGGTTCATCATCTGTGCTTTCTTCGACAATCCCAACCAGAGGGCCTGGGAGAAAGTCTGCCAGTTTTTCAGTAACGCCTACCGGACCCGAGCCCGGTCCGCCACCGCCATGGGGGGTTGAGAAGGTCTTGTGCAGGTTGTAATGCATCACATCAATGCCCACGTCACCGGGACGCATTATTCCAAGTAAGGCGTTCAGGTTGGCGCCGTCACCATAGACCAGCCCGCCGCAGTCGTGCACAATCTTGATGACTTGCTCGAGGTTTTCGTCAAAGAGGCCGAGTGTGTTCGGGTTGGTCAGCATCAGGCCGAAGGTGGTGTCGTCGCAAGCAGCTTTCAGGGCAGCCAGGTCCACATTGCCGCGCGCATCCGATGGGACTACGACCACTTGCAGATTGCTCATGGCCGAAGATGCTGGATTCGTCCCATGGGCCGAATCGGGAATGAGCATCTTGACACGTTTGTTATCGCCGCGGTCCTTGTGATAAGCGCGCATGATCAGTACACCGGTCAACTCGCCGTGCGCGCCGGCGGCCGGCTGGAGGGTCAGCGCGGAAAAACCGGAGATTTCCTTCAACCATTCCTGCAAGGTATACATCAAAATCAAATTGCCCTGGACCGTCTCAACTGGCTGGAGCGGGTGGGTAAAAGCGAAACCGGGCAGGCGGGCAGTATCCTCGTTGATCTTCGGGTTGTACTTCATCGTGCAGGAACCCAGCGGATAGAAGCCACCATCCACGCTATAGTTGTATTTCGACAGGTTGACGTAATGGCGGACAACATCCACTTCGGCCAGTTCGGGCAATGGCAAATCCTTACGGAGCAGGTTTTTCGGCAGTTTAGCAAGCGGCACATCCGGGTCTGGGAAGGTGACTCCGGTGCGTCCGGGGGATGACAGTTCATAAATCGTGGGCTCAGTCATGCTCCACCTCCGCCAGCACGTCAACCAGGGCATCAATTTCTTCTTTGGTATTCATCTCGGTGACGGCAATCAGCATGTGGTCTTTGAGCGAAGGGTAATCCTGGCCCAGGTCATAGCCGCCCAGGATGCCGTGTTCGAGCAGGTGATCGTTGATCTCAACCACCGGCATCGGGCAACAGACCGAGAACTCGTGGAAGAAAGGTGCCTCAAAGCAGGTGGAATAGCCCTTAACCCGGCTTATCTTTTCAGCCGCGTAATGAGCTTTGTGAAAGCACAGCTCAGCCACCTGGTGGAGACCGGTCTGTCCAAGGAGCGACAGGTACAAGGCAGCAGCCAGCGCCAACAACCCCTGGTTGGAACATATATTAGAGATGGCGCGCTCGCGCTTGATGTGCTGTTCGCGGGCGGTCAGGGTCAGCACGAAGGCGCGCTGGCCGCGGTTGTCCACCGTCTCACCGACCAGGCGTCCGGCCATCTTGTGGATGTACTGCTTGCGGGTGGTGAAGAAGCCCAGGTACGGACCGCCGAATGAGAGTGGAATGCCAAGCGGCTGGCCTTCGCCAACGACGATATCAGCGCCCATTTCGCCGGGAGTTTTAAAGAGCGCCAGAGCGGTGGGGTTGGCGGCCACACACACCAGCGCGCCCCTGGCATGGGCGAGATCAATGAGTTTGGTGAAATCGTAAACGCGCCCGAAAAAATCAGGGTATTGGACGATGACCAGGGCGGTGTTCTCATCAATCAGGACTTCGAGCGCTTCCGGACCGGCGTCGAGATCAGCCTTCGGATCGTCACCGGCCAGTTCCAGGCTCATCCCCTGAACGTAAGTACGCATTGTCGCTCGGTATTGCGGGTGAACGGTTGGCGAGATGACCACCTTGTTCCGCTTGCCGCGGAACTGGGCGTAGGCCATGTTGGCCGCCTCGGCCACAGCCGTGGCACCATCATAGTGCGAGGCGTTCGATACTTCCATTCCGGTCAGCGCACAGATCAGGCTCTGATATTCGAAAATGGCCTGCAACGTGCCCTGAGAGATCTCCGGCTGGTAGGGAGTGTATGCGGTGTAGAACTCGCCACGCCGCAGGATGTGGTCCAGCGCGGCTGGGATGTAGTGGTTGTACGCTCCCGCGCCGAGGAAAGAGACCAGGTCCGTGCGGACGTTCTCATTGCCGAGGGAGAGTTCGCCCAGTTCGGCGGCGGCTTCCATCTCGGTCAGCGCAGGCGGCAGGTCCAGTTTTGGAAAGCGGTGCCTGGCCGGGATATCCTTGAACAGGTCTTCCAGGCTTTTCACGCCAATAGCGGCAAGCATCGCCTCCCGTTCTTTGGGAGAATGCGGGATATAGGTCATACATGCTCCTTGGAACGGCGCAAGATATTAATGCGCGCGTTCTTCGCAATACTTGGCATATGCAGCGGCGTCCATCAGACCGGAGGCGTCTGCAGCGTCCACCTTGACCATCCAGCCCTGGCCATATGGGTCGGTGTTTAGAACCTCGGGGTTGCCACTCAAATCTTCATTCACAGCCACCACCTTACCGCTGACAGAGGCGTAGGTCTCTGCAGCGGCCTTGACCGACTCGACCGAGGCAATTGCCTTGCCCGGTGCGAGAGACTCGCCGACGGCGACTACGATTTCAACAAAGACGATATCCGAGAGCTGGCCCTGGGCATAATCACTCAGGCCCGTGGCTCCGGTGGCCGGGTCGAACCATTCATCCGTCTTGGTGTACTTGAGATTGGAAGGAATATTCATCTTGTATCTCCTCAAAGGGTATTATTGGCAAAACAAAAAGGGCGCACGTAGACAGACTGTGCGCCCTCTGTTATCAACCTGAGAGATTCACCTGAGCGGAGGCCTGAACTGAATGCAAAGGCCGCAGCTTAAGGATTGCCCCGTCGGTGTCCCGGAGCGGGGGTGTCATCCCCGCAGGGGACTTTCCAGAGGAACCTGGCGCAGGGTCCTTTTTACCTGAGAGATTCGCCCGGATTTGCCTGTTCCGGGTTTGCCCCTTCGGTGCCTGTATCTTCCAGAGTTGAAGTGACGAAGAATACTGGTCTCTTCCCTGCAACCATATGTTTGTATATAGCATTGTAAGAGCAAGGCGGACGAGAGTCAAGTTAAAATCTAATGGCAGAATAATAAAAACCGGCGCGTTGCAGCGCCGGTCAAATGAAGAAGGATTGATTTACACACCCGTGAGCGTGCCGCGCACCCAGTCACCCACCAACCAGTATTTAAAGTCCTGGCCCTGATTGGTTTGCACCGCGCCGATGATACCGTATATCAGCGCCCCTATCGGCATAAGTACCAATAGCGGGGTAATGACAGCCGCCACCGGGATCAGTACGATCCCTATGATGATCGCTGAAAGTGCGCCTACAATCGCCCACATCAGGCCAATCAGTACGCCGCCACCGAACCACCAGATCAACTGGAACACCATCGCCTGCATGGCATGGTAGGCCACAAAGCGTGAGCGGTCTTTATAGACCAGATATATGATCAGCGCCGCGATCGGGCCACCGAAGCCGGTCACCAGGTTCAAAAGCGTGCTCAAGTGAGCCAGCATACCCCAGGTCCGTTCATCGCCGGGCGCCATGCTCTGGGGTGGGATATATGGATCAGGTGGTATTGGTAGAATGGGCGACTCTGGTATTAATGGTGGAAGAGCGGGCTCAACCGAAGGTACGATAGCTTCAATTGGTTCAACCGGTGGATTCGGTTTTTTTCTGGCAGGCATATTATTCTCCTTATCAAGGGTTTGGATTGTAACGAAGCAAATCTATAATAGTATTACGATATTCCCGCTGGCTGGTTGCAACTAAATAATAATAAAGAAGCCCGCCACACGGCGGGCTTCTTACTCAAGCATATCGACTGTTATACGACCCAGTGCTGATCGCGTAGGAACTTGGTTACGACCGGAACTTCGAAATATTTCCCCTGGTAGGCAAGAATTGCCGGCCAGATCAAGAGCAGCCATACCAGCGGAGCGACACAACCAATCACTGCCCCAATTCCAAAGGTTACGGCAGCCAGGACGGACGAGAGAATGGCAAGAACAATCTCGACAATCCAAACACCGACGTTCACGGCAAGCGCCTGGACGGCGTGAAATTTGATGAACGGCCGGTCTTTCTTCCCTTCAACAAAAAGCATGATAAGCGCAACGATAAAGATCGGGTAGCCAAGTGCGGCCCAGAGTTTATCATCGCTGGTAATATCTGTATTCATATTGTGTCTCCTTAGATTTTAATTGATTGGCAGGATTTTGCGTAATCCTACAGCAAATCCGGACCAATGAAAGAAAATCAAGAATTAGGCGACCCAGCCTTGCTTCTTGATGAAATCAGACAGGAATGGTACCGTCACCCATTTTCCCTGATAGGACTGGATGCCAAGCACAATCGCATAAATACCGCCAACTGCCAGCAAGCAGCCTACCGTGATCGTGCCCAGAATATACAACGGTACTGCGTACGCCAGCGAAAGAACCGCGTTGTACTTGATAAACGGGCGGGCTTTTTTATCATCCATGAAAAGCATGATGACTGCCACTGGCCAGAATAACCAGCCCAGCAACGCCCACAGTTTATCGTCACTTGTGATTTCGGTATTAATCGGTTGTTGAGTCATTAGTTTCTCCTAAGATAAAAAAATCGTTTGGAAGTTTGGAATATTTTACATCTAATCCGGACAAAAAGCAACCGATTTATACAGTTGCTTAAGGATTGGTTTCATTAGAGTTGCGTTAACCATTTCCTAAAAAGGCAGTAGAATTACGGCGTGACTCATCAAGCGCGCATCGTCTTCATGGGCTCCCCGGAATTCGCCGTCCCGACGCTGGAGGCACTGGCGAGATGTTACATACTCGCCGGTGTGGTGACCCAGCCGGATCGTCCGGCAGGTCGCGGTCAAAGCCTCGTCCCGCCCCCTGTTAAATTGGCCGCACTCCGGCTCGGGATTTCCATAATGCAGCCTGAAAAGTTGCGTCTCCCCGAAGCCATGAACCAACTCCAGGCCTGGGCCCCGGATTTAATCGTGGTGGCCGCCTTTGGGCAAATCCTGCGACCGGCGGTCCTTGACCTGCCGCGCTTCGGCTGCATCAACGTCCACGGATCGCTCCTGCCAAGGGGACGGGGTGCGGCTCCCATTCAGGCCGCCATCCTGGCCGGAGACAAAGAGACCGGCATCACCATCATGAAAATGGACCCGGGCGTGGATACCGGCCCGATCCTCAGTCAACGCGCAATCCCGATCGCTCCCGACGATACCGGAGGTTCACTTTTCGCGAAGATGGCTCCTTTTGGCGCAGAACTCCTGCTCGAAACCCTGCCGCGATATATCAGCGGTGAACTCGTCCCGCAACCTCAACCCGATGAAGGGGCAACGTATGCCCCAATGCTCAAAAAAGAAGACGGTTTGCTGGATTTCACTAAGCCAGCAATCGAACTGGAACGCCACGTGCGGGCCTTTAACCCATGGCCGGGGACCTGGTTCGACTGGAACGGTACGCCGCTCAAGATACTGCGCGCCCGCCTCGGCGAGGGGGAAACCCCCGGCACGGGCCGCAAGCGCATTCTTGAGGGATGCCCCGCCGTGGGCACCAGTGAGGGGATTCTCATCCTGGAAGATCTCCAACCGGCGGGAAAAAAACCCATGTCGGGAAAGGCGTTCTTGACCGGGGGGCGCGATTGGCAAAATACATGACCACCAAGTCGCGAAGCCATAAAGGTGTTCGTGGCTTTGTGGCTTCGCGGTAGATAACAAACACGGAGAACAGCATGCCAAAATACGTCGCGGCCATTGACCAGGGCACAACCAGCACACGCTGTATTTTGTTTGACCATGCCGGGAACATTGCCGCTGCAGACCAGAAGGAGCACGAGCAGATCTACCCGAAGCCTGGCTGGGTGGAACACGACGCCCTCGAAATTTGGGAACGCACCCAGCGCGTGGTGCGCGGAGCTTTGGAAAAATCCGGTTTATTAGTGGCTGACATCGCTGCCATCGGAATTACCAACCAGCGCGAGACCACTGTAGTATGGGAACGTGAGACCGGGCGACCGGTTTACAACGCCATCGTCTGGCAGGATACGCGCACAGACGCCATCTGTAACGAATTGGCAAAAGAGGGCGGGCAGGACCGCTTCCGGGCCAGAACTGGTCTGCCGCTGGCAACCTATTTCTCCGGCCCAAAGATCAAGTGGGTCCTGGAGAACATCCCCGCTGCGCGCCAACGGGCCGAAAGGGGCGAATTGCTTTTCGGCAACATGGACACCTGGTTGCTGTGGAACCTGACCGGCACGCATGTCACCGACGTTACCAATGCCTCCCGCACGCTATTGATGGACCTGAAAACGCTCGATTGGGATGAGGAAATTCTGCGCATCCTGGACATTCCCCGCTTGATGCTGCCCGAAATTCACTCTTCGTCGGAAGTTTACGGAAATGCCAAAGGCGGGCTGGGCGGCGTCCCGCTGGCAGGCGACCTGGGTGACCAGCAGGCGGCGCTCTTCGGACAGACCTGCTTTTCACCAGGCGAAGCCAAGAACACATATGGCACAGGGTGTTTCATGCTCATGAACACCGGTGAGAAACCGGTCCTTTCCAGGAATGGGCTCCTGACCACCCTCGGTTACAAGATCGGCAGCCAGCCAGCCGTCTATGCCCTGGAAGGCTCAATTGCCATCGCCGGGGCGCTCGTCCAGTGGCTGCGCGACAACCTGGGGATGATCGAGAGATCCTCCGACGTGGAGGGCCTCGCCCGGACGGTGGAGGATAACGGCGGTATTTATTTTGTCCCGGCTTTCTCCGGGTTGTTCGCTCCCTACTGGCGATCCGACGCCCGCGGCGCCATCGTGGGCATGACGCGTTATGCCAACAAGGGACACATCGCCCGCGCCGTACTGGAGGCAACTGCCTACCAGACGCGTGAAGTGTTGGATGCCATGGAGAAGGATTCTGGCGTAAAATTAACTGCCTTGAAAGTGGATGGCGGGATGGTCTTTAACGAACTGCTGATGCAGTTCCAGGCCGACATTCTCGACGTGCCAGTCATCCGCCCCAAGGTAGCCGAGACGACCGCACTGGGTGCGGCCTACGCGGCCGGGTTGGCGGTCGGGTTCTGGAAGGATTACGATGAATTGCGTGCCAACTGGGGCAAGGACAAGGAATGGAAACCATCCATGCCTGTCGAGAAACGTAATAGTCTCTTTGCTGGCTGGAAGAAAGCGGTAACAAGAACGTTCGACTGGATTGAGTAAAATAATTCAAGGTGAATTACAAAGGGCGTTCTTATGAATCGACAAGACATCCTCACCTCACTCAAGTCCCACTCCCCCTCCGTGCTCATCGTCGGCGGCGGAATCAACGGGGTTGGCACCTTTCGTGACCTGACTCTCCAGGGCGTCGATACCCTGCTCATAGACCGGGCCGATTTCTGCTCAGGCGCCTCGGCAGCCTCCTCACGCATGGCGCACGGCGGCATCCGCTACCTTGAAAATGGCGAATTCCGCCTGGTGCGAGAAGCCGTGCAGGAACGCAACCGCATGATCCAGAACGCACCCAGCCTGGTCCAACCGCTGCCCACCACCATCCCCATCTTTAAGACCTTCTCCGGCCTGCTGAACGCCCCGCTCAAGTTCCTCGGCTGGCTGGATAAACCCTCCGAGCGCGGCGGGTTGGTCATCAAGATCGGGCTCCTCTTCTACGATGCTTTTACCGGTAAAACCCGCGCCGTGCCGGAACATGTCTTCGACAAGCACGCCAGCGCGCTGGAAAAATACCCGCGCTTGAACCCCGGCATCCTTTACGCCGCCACCTACTACGACGGCATCATCCTCTCCCCCGAACGCCTGACCCTCGAACTCCTGCTCGATGCAGAAAAAATAGGCGACCACGCCCGCGCCCTCAACTATGTCAGGCTGGTCAGTATGAATGTGGACACAGTCACGATGCGCGACGAACTGACTGGTTCGACGTTCGATGTTCGACCGCAGTTGATCGTTAACGCCTCTGGTCCGTGGATTGACGCAACTAACGGTACTCTGGGTCTGCCGACGCATTACATCAGCCCAACCAAAGGCTCGCATCTGGTGCTCGATAACCCCGAACTGCGTGAAACCATCGGCGACCACGAGTTTTTCTTCGAGAACAAAGATGGGCGGATTGTGCTCATCTTCCCGTTGTTCGACAAAGTAATGATAGGCACATCTGACCTGCCTATTGACGACCCTGACACTGCCCGCTGCAGCGAAGAGGAAGTGGACTACTTCATCGAGATGGTGGAGCGCATCTTTCCTGGGATCAAAGTCAGCCGCGAGCAGATCGTATTCCGCTTCTCCGGTGTTCGCCCGCTGGCGTTTACCAAAGCTAAAAATGCCGGGCAAATCACGCGCGACCACCACATCCAGGAAGACAAACTGGGGATCATCCCGGTCTACTCGCTGGTGGGCGGTAAATGGACCTCGTTCCGCGCCTTTTCTGAACAAGTGACCGACCGCGCCCTGACGTTCCTCGGCCTGCCACGCACAGCTGACACGAAGAATTTGCCCGTCGGCACAGGGGAAGATTCAACGCCGATCAAAATCGATCCGTATTACACGCGCGGCGAAATTTCAGAGATGGCGGTACGTGAGAAGATTGTCCATCTCGACGACCTGCTCCTGCGCCGCACCTTGCTGGGTTACCTGGGCTTTCTCTCCCGTCCGTTGGTGGAGGAACTGGCGAACGCCCTCGGCGAGTCCCTCGGCTGGGACGGATCGCAGAAAAATGCCGAGGTGGAGCGTTCGCTCGAGATCCTGGCAGACAGGCATGGGATCCGATTATGAACCCGTAGGGGCGGCCATCGGTCGCCCCTACTTTTTTTGATGGTAAAATTCCAA
>Ga0315283_10001589_pt1 | contig 18350 bp, 10 predicted proteins | sample YL17G09_0_MG_FD_204541 | JGI IMG/M metagenome (GOLD analysis project Ga0315283, IMG submission 204541) | Sediment microbial communities from Yellowstone Lake, YNP, Wyoming, USA - YL17G09_0 | ecosystem: Environmental > Aquatic > Freshwater > Lake > Sediment | place: USA: Wyoming | collected... | reverse complement strand
ACGACGCCGCGCCGGGCGGCGGCCACGCCCCGGAAGCGGGTGGGGTGAAGGAATGGTGAGAGAGTGTGTGCGTGGATGTGGGCGGTGTGTTGTGGAGGCGTGTGTGTAAAAAACGGAAAAAAAAAACATGTTTTCATTTTCGGGAAAGAGGGGAGGGGGGACCAAGGAGGAGGAGGTAGGACTTATGTTGGCTTCTAATCGCGGTGGTGGCGTCGCGACTTAGGGTAAGGGCATGGAGACCACCGGTCATTGGACGGGGCGTCGCGCGGGGGAAGTGGGATGTGCCAAGAGTAGGAGGTGGTGTGCAGCGGGGGAGGGTTTTTGTCAACGACAAAAGGTTGGGGAGGGAGAGAAAGGCAGAAACACCACGGAAAAGGGGGGGCAGGCGAGAGAGACGCACGCGCTCGTGATGAAGTGGTAGTGTGTGCGCGTGCTGGCGGCGGTGTAGGCACGGCGCGGCAGAGAGGCGCGATCACACATACCACCGTGCCTCAAAATGAGAGGACGAGGAAGGGCTGGTTTCGAGTGCTTGCCTCACGCCGTCGCCCACACGCACGCCCAGGTACACACACAAACCCACACGCGCGCGCGCAATCTCGATGCACCCCCTGACAGATGGGCGTGGCTAGGAGAGAGAGAAGGGTGGGGCTAGGAAAGGAGAGTAGTGTGCTAGAGAAAGAGGGCAAAATAAAAACTGGACAGTCAACGCGTCGCACAGCGAGCGAGGAGGAAGAAGGAGGAGCCTGAGGGTTCAGAGAAGCGGGGCACGGCAAACACCGCGCACGCAGGTGTTCCCCTCACCCCTTGCCCAGGAAAAGGCCGGGCAAGAGCATGAAGAAAAAGCAAGGGCAGCATGGTAGCCGTGCTACGAAGAAAAAGAGGAGAGAGAGGAAAAAAAGGAAGAGAAAGAGCAAAAAAAATAAAGGGCGCGGGGAAGACCGTGCGAGAGAGAGACAGGTCCTCGCGGGCAGTTGGGGCTCGTGAGCCGTGTACGCACACACGAGGACCTAGAAAAAAAAGCTGGGGGTTGTGGGGAGCTGCAGGCACAGGAAAATGGATGGATAGGATAGAAAAAGAGAAAGGAGCAGAAAGAAAAAGGGGGGGAAGGCAGCAGCCCGCGCCAATTTCGTCCCGCATCACTTCCCGCCTGATCCTCAATCAATGGATGAGAAGGAGGAGGTGGAATGGAAAGGGCGGAGAGGGAAAAAGCAAGCCCCCCTTCGCACCATTTGTCATCAGCTCAGCATCGGCCGGGGCCCCAGCGGCGACCGCATGAGCGGGCTCATCCCCCCGCCGCCGCCCTCCACGGACATGACGCCGCCCGGCCCGATGACCGCCCGCTTGATAGTCAGGGGCTTGCCCCCCACGACCGCCCCGGCCAGGGCCGCGATCGCGTAGTCCGTCGCCCCGGGCGCCTCAAACTCGGCAAACGCGTACCCTTTTGAGTTTCCGGTCGCCTTGTCCATGACCAGGTTGAACGCGGTCAGCGTGCCGTAGGGGGCCAGCAGGGCGCGCACGCGGACCGCGTCCCAGTCGCAGGGCAGACCCCCCATAAACAGCTTGTGCGGGGTGTCCGGGACCGCGGTCCGGACGGCGCCCAGGCGGGAGCCGTCCATGCCCGGGTCGGGCGAGGTCGGGCCGAGCAGCATGGCCGCGGCCGCGTCATAGTTGTTGGGGCGCCGCACGCGCAGGCGGGCGGAGTCCCGGAAGGGCACGCCATCCAGGGCCATGCAGTTGGAGGCCTCCTCCACGGACCGCAGCTCCACGAACGCGTACGCCCGGTCGGAGAAGACGGTGCAGGAGGTGACGGGCGCGCCCGGGCAGATCGTGCCGCCCGCAAGGGCGAGCACAAAATTGACGTGGGCGGCCAGGTCGTCCGAGGTCGTGCCCATGGGCAGGCCGCCGATGTAGACCCGGCGGGCCGGGCGGGCGACGTCGGGCGAGAAGAGCTGGTAGCGGGCCTGGACGGCGGCGCAGGCAGCCCGGTAGTGTTCCAGGGAGGCGGACAGGCGGGCGACCTGTGCCTCCAGGTCGGCGATCCGTTGTTGCGGGGCCGCCACCGGTGTGGAGGCGGTGAGCATCGCCGCGGACGGGTCGCCACCCGCCGCACCCACGACGCCCGTGGCGGCCATGGCCGCGGCCAGGCCGGCGATGGTGGGTGGGGTGGGCGCGGCTGCGGCCGCGGCCGCGCTGGAGACGGAAAGCGGGTGCAGGTTCGGCGTCGGGCCGGCACTGCTCAACAAGCCCGGCGGTGGGGAGTCGGGCATGGCGTCCTCACCGCCGCCAGCGCCGGCAGCACCGCCGCTGCCGGGCGCCCTCATGCCTGACGACAGGAGCATGTCCAGCGGGAAACAGGGCGGCGGGTGGAGGGGTGGGGGTGGAGGGACGCCGTCGCCGGCAACACCGCTGCCGCCGCCTTCGCCGTCGGACAGGGGCGGAGAGTATGACGAGGCACGCGCAGGGGGGGGGATGGCGAGGTCGGGGGCCGGATCATCGGGGAAGGGTGGGAGTGGCATCGTGGGCACTTGACGGGATGGCTAGTCTTTAGTCAGGCACGGCGGCTTTTCCTTTCAAGGATGGACGCCTTGCCGGCCGGCCTGGCCCGTCGCCGCCTTCTGGGGTGCCCAGGAGGGTGGAGGCGTGGTAGTGGCGAAGGGCAAGGGCTGGTCCGCCTCCTAGTCGAAAAATGAAGGGCCGGTGGACGTTCGTGTACACGTGAGTCGCAGCAGCACTGTGGTTTTTTGGAAGGAAAATGAGGTCCAGCGCTACTCTCCGCCGCTTCTTCGCCCTTTTTTTCTTGTCTCTCCCCGCCGCCGCCAGGCCAGCAGGCCCGGCCGCCACGCGCGGCCGGCAGCCCACTCGCCCGATGACATGACTGGACCCACCCCCACCGAAATCGGGAGTCGGCAGCGTGGTGGGCTGGCCCGACAGGCCGGGCGGGAGGGGAGATAGTTACTCACGCGGCGGGAGGAGAGCAGAGAGAAGAGGGCGAACGGCGACTCCTGCCCTTTCCTCTCCACCCGCCATGACCTCTCCCCCGCGCGCACGCACCTCACGCCCAGGTCAAAACCGCGTTCACAGCGTTTGCGCACTTGGTACCTCCTGTCGAATGCGGAGTGAGAGGTGTGGGGTGTGAGGGGTCGGCCGGGCGCGCGCGCGGGGTGGGCTGTGAGAGAGGACGCCGCCCAAAAAGGGAGGGAGAAAATGAAAAGATAAAAGGCGAGAGCCTTTTGGCTTGGCAGCCAAGCGGCCGCGCAAGCCACCCGAAGACTTCAAATGACCGGTTGGGGCGGAGGGAGTCGGTTGGCATGTTGGCCGCGTGCGGCACCGACCATCAGCGGCGGCGTGCAACATCGGGCGCGCAACGCGGCAGTGCCATCGACAATTACAACGACGGACACTACAACGACGGACACTACAACGACAACGGAAAAAAAATGTTTTTTTTTTTATTTTTTTTCGAGGCGGGAGCGGGGGGCCCACATGTGCGCAAAATCGGTCAGAGATAGCAGGAAAGGCTAAGTCAACCGGTGCACACTGTGCCGTCGGCAGGGTACGCGCGCTAGAGGCGGTGGGCGCCCCTCCCACTCGAAGGACATACCGAAGAAAAACGGAGTGAGGTGTGAAGTGAGAGCCGGGAGCCGGGATCAAAGATCAGAATTTATCACTTTATGAAAAAGTGCTGACATCCGATTTCCGGGCGCCCAGGCGATAGAGATCGGTGTGTGGAAAGGCGTGTGAGAAGGCTGTGAAGATGAAAATAAGTGGGCTGGGTGCAGCGCAACGCCGCGCACGCGCACGCGTGCGGGTCGTAAAAAATGGGTGGTGGAGTGCGGGCCCACCGAGGTCGGAGAGTGTGGTCGAGTGAGGAGTTCAGATTTTCTCACCCCTCCTGCTTTTTACACACCTTTATTCGCGGGGGACACGGCGCAACTCACACGCACACACGGCAGCACACTGTCGAGCCCACACCCACCTCACCCGCATGGCCTCCCCACCACCCACACCCGGCGGTGACGGCCGTAGCAAAGCCCGCTGGCCGGCCGACCGCAAGGCCACGGCCGCGGCCGCGCGCGAGGCTGGAGGAGCCGCCTCGGCCACCACTGCCACCCTCACCCGCCCGCACCTGCCGCCTGACGGGGCGCCCGGCTCCTCCTCCTCGCCCGGCGCCGCGTCCGGGGCCGGGTGGTGGGTGGGTGGAGGAGGCGGCGGGCAGGCGGGGCGGGCAGGCCCACCCCCGCACGCCCGGTCGGCTGTCGAGGCCCTGGCGGCAGCCTTCCGTGCGGGCGGTGTGGCCGCCCGCCCGCCCCCGCTGCCCCAGGCTGCTGCTCTCTCTCCCGGCCTGGGGCCGGCGACGCACCGCGTGGTGCCCCTGCCGGTTTCGCGGCGCGGGCCTGGTCAGCCTGGTCAGCAGGAGCGGTACCAGCACCAGCAGCGGCGGCCACAGCCACCCCCACCACCAGCGCGGCACGGGGACGACGACGGCGGAGACAGGCGGGGCAGGGCAGGGCAGGACGGGGCGACGCCGCCTGCCTTTCCACCGTCCGCCACCGCCCGCCCCGTCTTGCGCCCGACCCGGCCGCCGCCGGGCCTAGATGACCCGAACTGGTATGCATCAGCTGTATCCCCGCCGCCCGCTCGGCCCCCGCCCCCGCCCACCACCCGCGCCCCGACGACCGCTTTGTTTGCCGAGCATTGGGAGGCCGGCGCGACCGCGGCCGGCCTCGCCACCCAGGCCCTCCTATCCGGCGTCCTGCGCGTCCACGCGGGCGACCGGAGCCGGGGCTACGTGTATGTGGCCAGGCTGCCCTGCGACGTGATGATAAGGGTGAGAGCGGAGAGAGAGCGAGAGAGAGAGAGGACGGGGACCTCCTCCCACGAGCGCGCACCTTCCCCACCCCCGACCCCCCGGCGCCTCCCACCTCTCGTCCCCATTTCTCTCACGCGTGCCCTGCCCCCTCACGCATTCCCACACACCCATCCTTTCACACAAGGGCCTCCCCGCCCAAAACCGGGCGGTCGACGGCGACACGGTCGCCCTCCAGCTCAACCCGCCGGCCGAGTGGTGGGTCATGCGGGCTGGGGCGGGGCGGGCGGCCTCCTCGTCGCCCGCCCCGCCGGACGCGGACCTCGTCGCAGCCGAGGCCGCGGCCGCCGCGGGCGCGACCGCGGCGGCTGTCAAGGGAGATGGCGAGGGCACGGAAGGAGGTGGCGGGGAAGGTGAGGCGGGGGCCTCTCCCCTGGCCCCTGTCATCGCCCGCCTGCGGGAGGACACGGACCTGCGCCCCACCGCCGCGGTGGTGGCCATCCTCAACCCCTCCCGCCGCCGGGCCGTCATTCCTGGCACGCTGTCCTTCCTGAGCAAGCCGGGCGCCGGGCGCCAGGCGCAGGACGGCACCGGCATTCTATTCTTCTCGCCTGTCGACCTGCGCTTGCCTGCCGGCGTCATCCGCCCGTCCCTGCCCGGCCTGGACGATGCCGTGCGGGCCGGCTTGAAGACGGAGCTCAGGGACACGACCCCGGGGGCGCCGCGCACCCTGGTGACGGCGTCCCTGGATGCCTGGGAGTGCGGCGACGCGTTTCCTACAATGAGAGTCACGGCCGCCTTGGGCCCCGCCGGCGACCTGGCCGCCGAACTGGCAGCCGCCTGCGCCGCGGAGGGCGTGGACGCGGCCGAGTTTCCAGATGAGGCACTGGCCGAACTGCCGCCCAACCCCTGGTGCCTGCCGCCGGAGGCCGAGCTGGCGGGCGCTGGGCGGGCCGACCTCCGCCCCGACTCGGCCCGCCCCGGCGCTGGCAGGCTCGTCGTCTCCATCGACCCGCCGACCGCGCGGGACCTTGACGATGCGCTATCCGTGACGCGCCTCAAAGGCGAGGCCGGTGAGTGCCTGCTGTCGGACGTGCACTTTGCCCCGCACGAGCCGCGCCCGCCACCGACCGCGGTCGACCGGGCGGCCTGGCGGGTCGGCGTCCACATCGCCGACGTGGCCGCCTTTGTCAAGGCCGGCGGGGCCCTGGACGCCGCCGCGGCGTCCCGCGCGACTTCGACCTACCTGGTATCCTCCGTCATTCCCATGCTGCCCCGGGCGCTGTGCGAGGGCGCGTGCTCGCTGACGCCGGGCAGTGGCGGCAAGTTCGCACTGTGCGTCGACTTGTGGTTGGACGGGCGTGGGGAGTCTGTCGCCCCGCCCTCCTTTTACCGGGCGACCATGGCGTCCGCCGCCCAGCTGGCGTACGGGGATGCGGAGGCCATGCTGAAGGCGGGAGGGGGGGTGGCAGTGCCGGACAGCCCGGCCGTCCTGGCGGCGGCGGGTGAGGCGGGGAGGGCGTCGGCGGCTGCCCGGGGTAAAGACCCGGACGCCGCGGCGCCGGGCGCGGGCGGCCGCTTCCGCGCGGGGCCCGCCCTGTGGGCGGCCATGGCCGGCGATGTGCGTGCCCTGGGGCGCCTGGCGGCGTGCCGGGCGGCGACCCGGGCGGCGGGCGGGGCCCTGCGCCTGGACAACACGAAGCTCGCCTTCCGGGTCGACCCGGCCAGTGGCGCCCCGCTGGCCGCGACGCCCTACCCCCGCCTGGCCTCCCACTCCCTGATCGAAGAGTTCATGCTGGCCGCCAACATGGCGGCCGCCCACCGCCTGGCCGCCCGGTTCCCGACCCGGGCCCTCCTGCGGGCGCACCCCGCGCCGGCGGAGCGGGCGCTGGAGGACCTGGCAGCCGTGGTCGCGGCGGTCAACGGGCCGCCCCTCGACACGTCCTCGTCCGGCGCCCTGGCGGCCTCCCTGGCGGCCGCCCGGGCGGCCGCCGCGGCGGGGAGCCTGGACCCGGGCACCGTCGCCGCCATCACCCAGGCCTGCACCAAGCCCATGCCCCTGGCGGCGTACATTTGTGCGGGGGCGGCCACGGACGAAGAGGAAAACGGAGGCGGAGGAGGGGGCCGGGCGGGCGAGCAGCTGCCTGCCCCCTCCTCCTCCTCGCCCTCCGCCTTCCGCCACTACGCGCTGGCCGCCCCGCTGTACACCCACTTCACCTCGCCCATCCGCCGGTACGCGGACCTGCTGGTGCACCGCCTGCTGCTGGCCAGCCTGGAACGGGATGGCGAGGCGGGGGGGGGAGGGGAGGCGGCGGCGGGCCGCGGCCACCACCCCCTGGCCCCGCCCCCGGCCCCCCTGCCCCCACCCCCGCCCGCCTGGTGCGACGCCCGGGGGCTCCTCGGCCCGGCCGCCGCCGCCACCGCCGCGGCACACTGCAACGCCCGCAAGGCCGCCGCCAAGGCCGCCCAGGACGCGGCGGGGCGCCTGTACCTGGCGGCCCTGCTCGCGAAGCGCCCGGCCGTCGTCGCGGGCGTCCTCCCGCTGGCCGGCCCGGGCGGCCCGCGCTTCTTCGACGCCTTCATCCCCTCCCTGGGCGTGGAAGTCCGGGTCCACGTCGAGCACCATGGCCGCCTGAGCGCGGGGCGGCCGGGCAGGGGCGGGGGCGCTGCCGGCCTGGCCCTGAGCGCGGGGTGGGATGGCGGGACCCGCACCCTCACGCTCGACCGGGCGGCCGCGGCGGGTGGCCGGGTGGCCGCCCCGCCTCCCCCGCTGCCTGCCGTCGGCGGGGTTGCTCCAGCCACCCTTCCCCTCCGCCTGGGCCCCCTGTCAGCTGTGCCCCTCGTGATCGGGGCGGCCCCGCCGGCGGAGACGGGCCTGCCGGCACCTGGGAGTGGCAGCAGTGGCGGAGGTGGGGAGGGGTGCGGCAGCCAAAACGGCCACCCGGGCCTTGGCGGGGGCGGCCCGCCGCCTGGTGGGGCGGCGGCAGGGCTGAGGCCCGAGCTGTATGCCTGGATTTACGCGCCAGGCGTGGCGGGTGGGGGTGGCCTGGGTGGGGGTGGGGGTGGGGGCGGGCAGGAGGTGGCCGGGATGGAGGACCCCGTGTTCGCGGCGGAATGAATGAGAAATGAGGAGGGGAGGGGTCAAAGGAGAGCAAAAAAAAAAAAGTAGCGGCTAGCTCCACACTCTCCCGAAAAACACTCTTTCGACACACCACCCATTCGCACGCTACACCCCACCCACGCCACACCATGAGCGGCACCGGCAAGCGACGCGCCGTGCGCCCCCCGTCGCGCCTGCTTGAAGGCGCGGCAGAGCTGTCGACGAGCAGCTCGTCGGATGATGGAGAGCGCGGCGCCGGCGGCGGCGCTGGCGGCGCAAAACACGGGCTGCCCCAACAGAAGGCCAAGCGCGCCCGCCCGGCCTCGCACATGTACGTCTACCGGTACCTGACCAGCCGGGACATTACCAGTGACCTGGCGGGGGAGACGGTGTTTGTGTTGTGGCCGGACGATGGCACCTGGTACGCGGCCGTGGTCGCCAAGGTGAGTAGAGTCGGCGGATGGGGGCGAGACGAGAGAAAACCTGCGCCCGCCGCTCGTCGATCTTTCTCCAGCCTCAACATTCTCGAAAAAAAAAAAAAAAAAAAAAAAAAAAAACAGATCGAGGTCAAGCGCCAGCGGGCCGAGCTGGACTACACGGACACGAACGAGGAGGAGACGGTCGACCTGGCCCCGCTCATCGCCAAGCGCGAGATCTCCTTCCTGGAAGCCCGCCCGCCAGGCCACCGCCTGGCCGCCAACGAAGCCGCGGTGCCGGCGGCGGTGGCCGCGGAGGCCGCCGCCGCGGACGGGCGGGAGCTGGTGCGCGGCGGCGGCGGCAACAGGCGGCGCGGGTCCACAGCCGGGACCAGCGATGGCGGGCCGCCGCCGTCGTCGTCGCCCTCGGGTGACAACAGCGACGGCAGTGGCACGACAACCTCGACCAGCGGCCGTGACGACTCCGCCCACCGCCCGGCCTCCGCCCGGCGGGCGGCCGCTGCCCACAAGCGGGCGACAGCTGTCGCGCCAGTGGTGGGGGCGGGGGCGCTGCGCCGCCCGGGCGGCGTGCCGTCCACCACGGCGGCCGCGGCGGCCGCCGGCCGGGCCGCTGCCCAGGCCGGCAGCGCGTCGGCCCGGGCCAAAGCGGTGTGTGTCCTCGCCGACGCCTTGCGCACCGCCGCCGCGGAGACCGCACTCAAAAAGGCCGCGTCCGAGGAAGATGCGGCCGTCCGCATTGCTGTGGGTGAGGCGGAACTGCAGGCCGTGGCGCGGGACATCGAGGACGCGCTCGTGTCGGCGCACGGTACGTAGAGAATGGATGAGGAGAGAGAAACAAACATCCCCCACCCCCAACTCCTATGTTTTTTTCTCACACTCTCTCTCTCTCCTCTCTCCTCTCTCCCTCCCAGGCGTCGGCTCCGCCGACTACAAGCAGCACTACCGGTCCATCGTATTCAACCTGAAAGACCCCCAAAACCCGGACCTGCGGGCCCGGGTGCTGGCACGGGAGCTGGGCCCGGCAGCCCTCGCGACCGCCCCGCCGGAAGCCCTGGCCTCCCGCGAGCGCGCCGCCTGGCGGGCGGCCCAGGAGGCAGCCGCCCTGCGCAACTCCGTGGTCGACGAAGCGACGGCCGCCCAGTTTTCGACGGCGGCGGCCATGGCGGCGGCCGCGCACACGGGGGGAGGCGGGGGTGGGGATGGCGGAGGCGGGGCCGGGGGCCAGGTCGATTGGCGGGACGAGGCGACCGCCGCCCCGGTCGCGCCCGCCGACGCGGTCGCGGACGAGGATGCGGCGGGTGCGGCGGTGGAACCGTTTGATGATGAGAAGGGGACGGGCGCGTGGGGCCAGGATGAGTTTGCGGACGCCGGCGCGGGCACGCACGCCCCGCCCTCCCCGCACCTCCTAGCGACGGGCACTGGCGCGAGGGCCGGCCGCCAGCCCCGCCCGGCCAAGGCCGTCGACTGGGGCGCCATCAAAGCCGACGCCGCCTCCACGCCCCGGGCGGGCGGTGAGGCTGGTGGCGGAGGGCTGGACGCGGGTGGTGGTGGTGGTGGTGGGGCGGCGTTCAAGGACTTGGACGCGTTCAAGGCGGGGAAGGCAACAACAGCCGCCGCCGCCCCGCGAGGGGCGCCCCCCCCATCCCAGAAGCAAGTCGCCCCACCCCCCGCCCGCCCGCCCGGCCCCGACCCGGACGTCCCCGTCAATCCCTGCATCATCGCCCCCGCCGAACTGGCGGCGTCCGGGCCGGGCGCGGCCGAGTGGCGGGGGCTGGTGGTGGTGGGGGAGGGGGGCGGGGGCGGGGAGGAGGCCATGGCCATTCCGATCGTGCTCACCCGCCTGGCGGGCGGCGGGGCGCTGGCGGCCCTGTGCCCGGCCTCGTCCAGCCCGCCCCGCCTCAACCTGTCCGGCCGCCTGCCGACGGGCCGGCTGGCCGGGTACGTGACCGACTTGGCGCGGTCCCGCACCCGCACCGTCACGCTGGCCGTCGCCCGCCCCGGCCTGGCGGCGGGCGCGGGCGGGGCGGCCGCCCTGGCGGCCGTCTGCGCCGCCCTGGCCGCGGAGGGCCGGGTCGTCTTTGCGCCCGCCGGCCCGGACCTACCGCCTGAGAAGGGCGTGGAAGTGTACGGCGTGCCGGGCGGGGGCGGCCTGGCGCGCGGCCTGGTCGGGGCGGGGGCGCAGAGGGGTGGGCCCGGCCTGGCCGCTGCGCCGGGGGGAGTGCTCCTGCTGGCGCTCGTCCACCGCCGCCCCGGCCTGGAGCCGGCCGCCGCGCCTGGGGCGGCGGCGGCGCCGCCCCCCGCGCCAGGGCCTCCAGCCCCCGCGGCCGCCCCGCCCCCGCCCCCGCCCCCGCCCCCGCCCCTTGACTTTGCCGCCCTCGCCCGCCTGTCGGCGGCCCTGGGCGTGACGGTGCCGCCCCCGCCCCAGCCGTACGTCCCGAGGGGGCAGGCGGCGGCGGCGGCGCCCCGGCCCCAGCCCCAGCCATACGACCCGCGGGGGCAGGCGGCGGCGGCGGCGCCCCCGCCGGGCGGCGGGCGCGGGCGGTGGGACCGGCCGCCACCTCAGCACCAGCAGCCGCCAGGTGGAGGAGCGACAGGGCAGGGTTGGTGGGAGAGGTGAAGAGCATGGCAGCATGGCAACACGCGCACGCCCCGCACCAAGTTTTTTATAAGAGGCAGAATTTGAGACGTGCACGACCGGGTGCTGTGTTTGTGTGTGTGTGTGTGCGAGCGCGGCGGGCGGCGGAAGTAAGAGAGGCTGTTTTATTGCATTGAAGACTAAGCGCGCGCACAGCAGTGGGGGCTATCTCGTCTACCTCTCCCTAAATCCCTTAAATCCCGCGGTCCGCGACACCAAACCCCCGCCCAATCCCATACGTCAGCGCCATCGCCGCCGCCCCTCCAGCCAGCACGCGTCCCCCTCCCCGCCACCATGGCGCCCCACCCAGCACCGCGCCCAACACGCCAAACCCGAAGAGCGCGGTGCACGAGGCGGCAATCAGGGAGGCCAGGCGGGGGACGACCGGCTTGATGAAGGCCGCCGCCAACAAGGGGATGCCCGCCCCGAGCGTGAAGGAGAGCGCGGACGACGCCGCGGCCTGGACCGGGTTGGCCAGGGCGTCCACGTCGATGCCCAGCTCGTCCCGGGCGTGCGCCCGGACGACATCATGGGCTGTCAGCTCCACCGCCACCTGCCGGGCCAGCCCGGGCGACACGCCCCGGGCCTCATAGATCGCCGCCAGCTCCTCCAGCTCCGCGGCCCGGGCGGCAGGGCCTTTCTGCTGTTCGGCGACCTCCTTGGCGATGTCGGCCAGCTCGGCGTCGCTAAATTAAAAGAGAGATAGATGAAATGAGTGATAGAAATGGAGGGCGAAGGTCTCTTTTTTGTCTCTATTCTCTCTCACCGCTGGCTGCTCATGGAGATGTACTCGCCCACCGCCATTGAAAGGGCTCCCGCGACAAGGCCGGCTATGCCTGCCAGAACAATGACGCGGAGCTCGTCACTGTGTGTGTGTGAAGAGCGGGGAAGAGAGAGGTGAGGGCGGCGGGGGCCGTGGGGAATGAATGATGGGAGGGGAGACAGGAGAGAGAAGCGAGGTGGTCGGGTTGAGGTGGTGGTCGGGTCCGTCGGAGAGGACACCCCCCTGCCCCCGCCCTCGCCCCCTGCTCTCTGCTGCTCTCCGCTCACCTCCCGCCACCCACACCCAGCATCAGGCTCGCAGTCGACACAAGCCCGTCATTAGCCCCTAGCACGCCCGCCCGCAGCCAGGGCGCCCGGTGGGCGTAGTGCTCGTGCTCGTCATCCGACTCGTTGGCCCGAGCTTTCGCGTCGGTCGCCCCGACTGCGGCGAACGGCGCGGCCCCAGCGGGTGGCGGGGCCTCAGCATCGTGGCGTAAATGCAAGCGGCGCTCCTGGAAGGGGTGGCGGAAGTTCCGGAGGCCGCCCGCAGGCTGGGCGGGCGAGGTGGAGGTGTCGGGCATTTGGCCGAAGTGGAAATGAAAAGGACTCATCATTTTTCCTTTTCCTTTTCCGAGCGTCCCACCAACCCACAGGGGGGGGCCGCGGTGAGAGAGGATAGAGAGGTCACACGCGTGCCTCTGATCTCCTCTCAACCCCCACAAATAAACCACCCCAATGCCGCCCGCCGCACCCCCGGGTCGGAGGCGGCGGCGGCGCTGGGCGGCGACAGCGGCGGCGGCGTTGCTGGCCTTCACCTCCTCTGCAGCCGCCTCCCCGCCATCCTCCCGCGCCACCACCCTCGGACCCGACCACACGGTCGGCGGCGAGTGTGAGCTGTGGGTAGCCAAGGCTGGGCAGGCGCCCGTGTACGGGAGCTGCAGCGCTGGGTGAGTGTGAGGGGCAGGCGTGTCGGTTTCATGCAAATGCGCGGGTGGCAATAGTTGTGTGGTGGGGAGGCGGCTCTGGCCCTCTGCCACCCCTCCACCCATGTCCGATGGAAATGTCAGTCATCGATTACGCGGGCAGGATGGATGGGGCGTGGTGGCTTGAGGCTCGCTGCTCGCGGGGCGGGAGGGTTTTTGAGAGGCTAGGGGGCCCCCGCCCCGCCCTCACGCATCGGCACGCCCGCGCGCTCTCACCCTTTCTTTCTCCTCCCATTCCCCACCTCCCAGGCCCGAACCGCCGCCGACCACCCTGGAAACGTGAGCAGCGGGATGACATGCGTGTGTGCGGGGTGTGAGGAACCAACGGGCATGGAGCGGAGAATGAGTCTAACAGCAAAAAAGAAAGGAGAGCGCACGCGCGCGCGGGGGCGCGGGGGAGGAACAACCCCGCTCGCCTTTCGGCGGCGCCAACCTGGCCACCCTCCTCCTTTCCCTTACCATCCAAAACCCCTTCCTCTCTCCCCTTTCATTCCCCGTCACCTCCAGTTGGCTCCTCCGCTGGCGCCCCGCCACCGCCCCGCCCTACGCCTCCACCTGCGGCCCAGGCGGGTGGGTGGCCACCTTGGGCGGCGGCGACGCAGCCTCGACCTGCGTCGCCACCTTCCCCGGCGGGTCCCTCGGCCCGGGCGCGTTTGCGCTGGCCGCCACGCGCGCGACCCTCCGCGCCGCGCTCGCCTCGCCAGCCGGCGCCGGCCTAGAGAGCGTCCACCTAGACCGCGGGGTGAGCGCGGCGCCCATCGCCGCCCCCGTGCCCGGCCCGCCCGCCGCGCAGAGGAGGAAGCTGGCCGCAGCCGCCCCGCCCGCCCCGGCAGCCGCAGCGGCCGCCCCCAATGCTCCCGGCAAGGCACCCCCGCCCGCCCCGAACGATGCGCGCACGCTCTACGAGCAAGCCCCCGCGCCCTGGCCCCTAGACCGCCTGGACCAGGCCGCCCTGCCCCTGGACGGCCGGTACCGGTACCGGGGCCTGGGCGCGGGCGTCCACGTGTACGTCGTGGACACCGGTATCCGGACCTCGCACCAGGAGTTTGGGCCGCCCGACCCAGCAGCGCCGGGGGCGCCGGCCTCCCGCGCGGACGAGGCCTTCTCACCCCTGCCCACCGGCACCCCCGGTACCGACTGCAACGGCCACGGCACGCACGTCGCCGCGACGGTGGGCGGGCTGACGTACGGCGTCGCCAAGGGCGTGACACTGCACGCGGTGCGGGCCCTGGAGTGCGGGGGCAACGGCTCGGTCTCTCGAGTCATCGCCGGCCTGGACTGGGTGCGGACCAACGGCAAGCGCCCCGCCATCGTGGTCATGGCCCTGGGCGGCGACTCCCAGTACGCCCTGGACCTGGCCGTCCGGGACCTGGTCGACGCCGGCATCGCCGTCCTGGTCGCGGCGGGCAATGAGGACGGCGACGCGTGCGCCAAGTCGCCCGCGCGCGAGCCCTCGGCCGTGACGGTCGGCGCCACGGCTCCCGACGATGGCCGCCTGTGGATGGAGGCCGGCGTCGCCTCCAATTACGGGCCCTGCGTCGACGTGTGGGCGCCGGGCGCGGAGATCCTGTCCGCGGCGGCGGGCGCGGACGATGCGACCGCCTTCCGCAGCGGGACCTCCCAGGCCGCGCCCTTTGTGGCGGGCGCGATGGCCCTGCTGCTGGAGCAGGACCCGGGCCTCTCGCCCGCCGCGCTCATGACCGCCCTGGCCGGCGGCGGCGTGTGGGGAGCCGTCCACGAGCCGGCGTCGTCGGGCGCGTTCAACGCGGCCGCCCTGGCCGGGACGCTCAACCTGCTCGCCCGGGCGGGCGGCCAGCCCGCGCTTCGCGTGGAGCCAGAGTCCCTGGCCGTGGAGGGCGGGGCCGGCGGGTTCGGGCCCTACTCGGTGGCCGTCCGCCTGGCGCGGGCGCCGCTGGGCCCCGTCACCCTCACCCCCTCTGTCACGGACCCGGCCCGGGCGAGCCTGAGCCCGGCGTCCCTGGTCTTCACGCCCGAGGACTGGGCGGCGCCCCAGGACGTCACCCTGGACGTGGCCGCCGGCCTGTGGGGCCCGCCGGGGGGCGGGCCCTTCTACCTGGACCTCGCCCTGGCCGCCCCCGGTGATGCCTCCTTCGATGGCGCCCGCCCGCGCGTGCGCGTGGGCGACGGGCGCGGCGATTCCGTGCTCTACCCCAAAGTCGTGCGCGGCCTGCCGTTCAGGGAGGCCGGGTCGACCTATTTTTACCAGGACTCGTACACCGTCTCCGCCTGTGGCGCCGTGCCGGCCGCCAATGTGTCCACCTCGCCAGCCGGCCTGGGCTTGGTGGCGACGGCCTCGCTCGCCCAGGCGCCGGCGGGCGGGTTTGAGGACGCGCCAGGGGGCAAGGACGTCGTCTACTATTTTGCGCCTGTCGCGGATGCCATCCTGACAGCCTCCCTGTGCGGCGGCCCGGGCAGCGGCGGTGGCGCCGCCGGGGACGGCCTGACCGGGGGCGGCTTTGACGCCAAGCTCTTCATCCTGGCCGACCTGGGCGGCCCCGCCACGCCGGTGACCGGCCCCGCCACCCCCGCCACCCTCGTCGCCTGCTCGGACGACGCGTGCGGCTACCAGCCCCGCGTCTCCTGGGCGGCGCGGGCCGGGGTCGGGTACGGCATCGTCGTCGACGGCTTTGGCGGCAAGTTTGGGGCGTACACGCTGGACGTGACGGCCGCGCCGGCCGGGAGCGGGCCGGCGCCGGGGCCGGGCAACGCGGGGCCGCCGGCCGCCTCCACCCCGCTCGCGGGCACGCCCCCGCCGCCCGGTTTCGGCCTGACCTGGCCGGCCGTGGCGCCGTCTCTGGTCACCCCGCCCCCCGCCGGCGGGTCTGAGCGGACGGCCCTGGCCGCCCGGGTGGCGGCAGCCAAGGGTGGCAGCGGCGGTCCAGGCGCCGGCGGGGGCGCGCCGGGCGGGCCGGGCGGGGGCGGGGGCTGGCGCGGCAAAGCCTACCCGCCCCCGCCCCCACCCACCCCGCCGCACAAGCCGACCTCCTCCCGGCGCCTCCCCCCTCCGGCCCCGCCCGCCCCGGTCTACCGGCCCGTGCCCATCGGGTCGGCGCCCGCTCCCGCATCCCCGGGCGGCGTGCGCGAGCCCCGCCTCGCGGCCAGCCTGCCCGGCGTGCGGGCGCCCCAGCTGGGGCTACCCTTTGGCGCGACGAGCGCTGGCGGCTTTGGGGCGGGGCGCGGCGGCGGCGCCGCCGGCAACGCGTCCGCCCCGCACGCCGCGCCGGTCATGCTGCCGGGCGTGGTGAGCGGGACGTCCTGCACGCCCCTGCCCGACTGCACGTCCGTCGCGGACGTGGCCATCCTGTGCGCGGCGCCGGGCGGGGCCCTACCCCCGCCGTCGGCCTGCGAGGCGCCCGACCTGGCGGCTGCGGCGGGTGGGGCGCCCTCCACCTGCGCCCACCCGGACGCGGGCGCCTGCGCGGCCGACGCCGCCGCCCCGCGCTGGGCGGCGGGGCCCTGGGGCGCATGCTCTGAAAAGTGCGGGGGCGGGACGGCCCGGCGGGAGGTCGCGTGCGTGCGGCCGGGCGGGGGCGGCGCCGCCCGCACGCCGGCCCCCGCCGAAGGCGCGTGCACGACCCCGCCCCCCGCCCCCGCCCGCCCCTGCAACCCGGCGCCCTGTTCCGGCCCGGCCGACCCGGGCCCCGCCGTCTGGCGCATCAGCCCCTGGTCCAAGTGCGATGTGGAGTGCGGCGGGGGCGGGGTGGCCCGCCGGGACGTCGTGTGCGTGCGCGCGCGGACTGGCAAGAAAACGCGGACGGACGCCGCGTGCGGCCCTGCGGCCTCCTCCCCGAAGCCGCCCTCCCGTCGGGCATGCGGCGGCCAGCCCTGCGACTTCTGTGGGGCCCAGGCTGCAATGGGCCCCGGCCGGGGCTGTTCCGGCCGGGGCGCCTGCACGGGCGGGGCGTGCGCGTGCGTGGACGGGTGGGGCGGCCCCTTTTGCGAGGTGCCGGCCGGGTGCCCGGCCTCCCTGGCCCGGGCGGCCGCCGCGGCCGCCAACGCGACGGCGGCGGGCGGCCCCGTCGTGGCGGCGGCCACCCTGCTGCGCGCCGTCAACGCGGTGTCCGGCGAGTGCTGCCCCGGCCCGGCCGTCGACGCCCGCACGGGCGAGTGCTGCCCCGGCAGCGCGGCCGCGCGCGACGCGGGCGGCGCGTGCTGCCCCTCGGGCAAGCTGGACGCGTGCGGCGTGTGCGACGGCCCCGCCCTGGCCGTGGACGGGCGCGGCGGCTGCTGCACGTCCACCACGCTGGACGCGGCGGGGCTGTGCTGCCCGTCGGGGCGGCTGGACGCGTGCGGCGTGTGCGACGGCGACGGCGGGGCGTGCGGGCTGAGCCTGGCCGTGGATGCCGGAGGGGGGGGGGGTGCGGGCGGCGGCGGCGGCGGCGGCGGCGACGCCCGCCCCAACCCGGACACCGTCGCGGCCGCTGTCGCGACCGCGCTGGGCGTCCCTCCGGCAGCCGTCTCGGCGGCGGTGCGGCCGGGCGGGCCGGCGCGGCGGCGGCGGAGGCTGGCGGCCGAGGGCGGAGGAGGCACGCCCTCGTCCTCCGAATACACAACCCTCGACGTGTCGGTCGCCCCCGGCACCCGCTCCGAAGCCGCGCCCGCCTCCGTCCTCCTCACGCCCGCGGCCGCGGCCGCCCTGATGGCCGGCCCCCGGGGCGCCGCCGCCAACCTGACCCTGGCCCGCGGGCCCGCGGCCGCGCCGGCGTGCGGCAACGGCGTGTGCGAGGCAGGGGAAGCCCCCTGGGCGGGCGGGGCCTGCGGCGCCGACTGCCCGCTCGCCCTCGCGCCCTGCCCGATCGCGGACGACGGGATCGGTCTGCCCTGCTCCGGGCGGGGCCGCTGCCTGGCTGCCGTCCCAGCCCCGGGCGGCGACGCCGACGCCGACAGCGCGCGCGGCGCACACGCACACGCAAATGGCGACCCGGCCTGGGGCGTGTGCGACTGCTGGAGGGGGTACGCCGCCCGGGACTGTTCCGCCTGCGCTTCGGGCTTCTACGTGTCGGCGGGGGCGTGCGTGCCCCTACCACCGGGCCAGTTAGCGGCGTTCACGGCGGCGGGCGTCCGGCGAGCGCCGGTGAGCGACGGGGCGGCGGGCGCCACGACGCGCGGCATGCACCGCTGGTCTACGGGCGCGACGGTCGGCGTTGCCCTGGCCGGGGCGGCCCTCGGGGCGGGCCTGTTGGGCCTGGCCGCGGCGGCGGGCGTGGCGGCGGCGCGCAAGCGGCGGGCGAGCGCCAGCGGTGGGGTGGGGGGGGGGGTCTTGCCGCCGGGCGACGCGGCGGAGGCCGGGAAGGGCGGCCTGGGGCTGGGCAAGATGGCCGGCGGCGGCGGTGGCGGCGGCGGTGCGGGTGGAGCGACGACCAAGTCGCCGCCCGCCGCGCCGCCTGCCGCGCCGCCCGCCCCATCCCGGCTACGGTCCGCCCTGACCATCCCGTCCATCACCTTCTCGGAGCCCGCCTCGGAGGCGGATGCCGCGGGCGGGTGGGCCGCGGCAAGAGGGAGGGGGGGATGAGAGAGAGGGAGTGAGGGGGGGAGGGGGGGGGGGGTGTGCGTTTGGTTCGGTAGCCTTTTAACAAAAAAACATTATGTACACACGGGCGTGGGG
>Ga0315283_10001588_pt1 | contig 18362 bp, 22 predicted proteins | sample YL17G09_0_MG_FD_204541 | JGI IMG/M metagenome (GOLD analysis project Ga0315283, IMG submission 204541) | Sediment microbial communities from Yellowstone Lake, YNP, Wyoming, USA - YL17G09_0 | ecosystem: Environmental > Aquatic > Freshwater > Lake > Sediment | place: USA: Wyoming | collected... | reverse complement strand
TGCGCTCGACGTGCTTCTTGAGCGCGGCGGCGATCTTGTCCTGGTCCAGGTTGCCGGACAGCGCCAGATCCTGGGTCGGCTTGCCGTACACCGAGGCAGCGGCCGTCTCGATGAACTTGCCGTCTTCAACATCGGCCATGTCCTTGACCGAGTTGTCGGACAGGATCTGCCGGATGTCGTTCTGGTAGGTCATGAGCTCGAACTTCGACTTCACGAAGCGCTGGCTCTCGACCTTGCCGAAGATGACCTTGTAGCGCGGACCGCTGAACCAGGTCCGGTCGCCGGTGCCCTTGAAGGTCACGAACGTGGCGATCGAATCGGGCTCCTTCTCGATGATCTTCTGCGGAAGATCGGTGTTCACATCGCGGTCGATCTCGTCCTCGGAGATCACCACGGGCGGCAGGATCTCACGGCAGAAGGCCGCTTGACGCATCTTCATACGGATGAAAGCGGTCCCCTGATCCTGGGCCTCCTTCGTCCTTCCCTCCTCCAGCTTGCGGATGAACGAAGAGTTGACGAACTGCGCACTCACTTTGGAAGTTTCGACTTTCATTTTAGCGGCTCCTTATTGGAGAAATGTCTGTTTGTTCAAGACTCCACAATCATGAGACCATTGTCGGCGTCGAAGCCGATCACCTTGCCCAGATGGGGCTTTCCGCTACCCGGATCGATGTTGGTGAGGACACCAGCGTTGGCCCACAGCAGATCCTCAACAGTTGGGGTCAAATCTGTTGCAATCTTGAACTTGATCCCTGTGCGCAACTTGGCGCAGGTGAGCTTGTTGACGAACTGGCTCTCGGACGACTCCTTGCCCCGGATGACCAACCAGGGATGGTCGTAGTTGTTGCCAGTCAACAGGGCTGAGGTGTGGCGGTTGACCGAGGTCGGACTGCTCGCGTTGACGATCGATACGACTGTGCCCTCTTGGATGTCCGGAGAGGCCCCGGTAGCCTGGACAAAGTCCCAGACCACCGTGCTGCTCCCCTCCTTGCCTTCGACTCCGCGGAGCACATCGAACTTGGAAGTGAGGTACGACATAGTCTGTCTCCTTTAGCAGGCGATGACGGCCCACTGAGCCGAACTGTTGACCCCGATGACCTGACCAATTGCCTGCTTGGTGGTGCTCACCTTGGCAATGACACCGGCGTTGGCCCAAACCAGATCGCCTACTACCAGTGAGACCGCCGTATCGACCTTGAAAATCAGGCCGGTCTTGACCGCAAGCACGGTCAAACGGGGGTTGGCGGCCAGACCGGTGAACTGGGAATCGGACATATCTGCGCCCTCGATCACCAGCCAGGGGTAATCGGGGGTAGCGCCGGTGGTGCCCCCAGTGAGCTTGCTCATCCGCGCGTTTCCGGCGACATTCTCGATCTTGCCGATCATGCCTTCGGTTAGGACGGGAGACTCACTGGTTTTTTGGAGGAAGTTGCCCTCCATGGCACTCGCACCATGCGGCGGGCGACCGGCCATGAGCTGGAACTGGCTATTGAGGTTCGACATGGTTCTCTCCTTACATGGACGCTACGGTGATCTTGCCCAAAGATCCCGCGACGCCGTTGGACACGATCACCATTCCCACAGGCCAGTTGGACGTGTAGGCCTCGAGCACTCCAGCGTTTGCCTGAAGCAGTGTGCCCGGGACCAGCGTATTGGCCGCGGTGTGAGAAATGGTGAAAGTGCAACCGCTCGCGAGCTTCAAGCAGGTCACCAGATTGGCAAAGGCCGAATCCGACTGATCGTTGCCTTGAATCACGATCCAGGCATCATCTTTGGGATGGTCGGCCAGCGCTGCCGAAGTCAGCACATTCACGGTAGGCAGGGGCGGCTTCTGGAACACCGAGGTCACCCACGCGCTATCGTGGTAGTCGAACCACATACCCTCGTACCGGCTGCCGTCGCCAGTGACGCGGATCTTGTTCATCGTCGCCGGGGTGGTGGTGTCGACCCAAACATCGGGGGCTTCGCCTACACCCTCGGTGTAGGTCATGATGTGATTGGCTTTGCCCGAGAACGAGCCAGCGGCGCCGGTCGCCACTACGATCACCCGGGTTCCGTACGGGGGCACATCGTCATCGTTTTCCACAATGACCACGAAGTCCGTACCGTCCCACTCAACGATGTCGCCATCGTTGTAGCTGGCACCCCAGGTGTCGACCACAAAGGCGAGGCCCGCGTCATCGGCAGTAAGCGTCGGGGGTGCGCCCGCGAGGGTGGCGTCGCTCTTCATCTTGAGGACCGAGACGTTGGGTAGCTGACGGGTCGAAGAGAAAACGATCTTTCCCTCCGGCAGGCTCACCCCGTAAGCCGGTTCGAAATTGTCCTCAAGCGCGCTCGTGAAGGGATAGCCGCGCGGGACGTCGAAAACCGAGTTGAGATTCGACATGGTTTCGCTCCTTTATTTCTAGCTCATGATGAAATTCAAAAAATCCTCGTCCGCTCTGTCCGACGCCTCCTTGGACGTCAATGCGGCAGACGGGTCACGCCTTGTCGCGGGCCCGCCCATATCACTGACCGATGCCTGATGGCTTCCGGCGAGCTTGTCGAAAGCCGAAAGAACATCGAGATCGGCGTTGGCCAACTTTCGCAATGCTTCGTCATCGAGCGAATCCCCTGTCGCTTCTTCGTACTGTTCGTTCAGGATCTGAGCGATCTTTTGCCGGTCGTTGGTGACGGCCTCGGCGTTGGTCGCCTCGACAGCCTCCACAAACACAGCGGTCTTCTCCAGAATATCTGCAACTTGAGAGAGGTTCATGTTTACACCTCGTGGATCTTTCTGCGTAAGGTTTCCAGACTGACTAGAGCCATGGCCAGTTTCGCGCATTTTTCCAAGCGCCGTTGCTCCCGGTCGCGCTCTTCCTGACGAAGCCAAGCAGCGAGTTTACGAAGCTCACTGTACATGGGCTCCTCCGTCCACAAACTTCTGGAGATCGTCGACTGTGATCTCATCCCCCATGGACCGGAGCTCGGTCGCAAGTTTGAGAAGCTGCTTGCCAAGCTCTGTGGTCGGGGGCCGTTTTTCGCAGGCTTCCTTTATCATCTGATGCTCTGCGAGTTTGGTCAACTTGGCGCTTCGCACCTCATGCAGGATCTCTTCCGTCAATGTTCCGATCGAGCCGGTCATGTGTACTCCGACGACAGTTCGGAAAGTTGCGGGATATCGGACATTCCGGGCAGCTCTTGAAGCTGCGAAAGATCAGGAAAACCGGAGCCCATTACCCCAAAACCTTTTTCTGTCAGTTTGTTCAACAACTTAGGAGCAATGTACCCAGTCAATGCTCCTGATCCGAATGCCATGAGTCTCTTGAGACTTTCGTCTTCCAGAGCTTTTTGCTGTCCCTGTTGATACGCATAGGGGATGCCGACTCCGGCTCCAAGCAGTCCGAGTCCAGCAAGCGTCTCAGCAAGAACCGCCTGCTTGGTGAGCCCTTTCAGGCTCGCCAGCATCTCTGTAAGGACCGTCTTTGGCATCTCACATGCTTCTCAGGATCCGAACGGTATCGACGTACCCGTTGTTGAACACATCGGTCGAAAGCTTGGTCAGCTCCTGCATCGTGTCCTGGTACCCCTGCTGGGCTGCTTTGACCAACTGGGCCTCCTCAGCCTGCTTGATTTGGCCAGGATTCTGCTGGGCAAGCGCACCCTGCTTGATCTGCTCGATCTGCTGCTTTCCGTGCAGATACCCGAGCTGGACTGCTTCACGGACGAGCTCGGGATTCTCCGCTGCGAACTTCTCGAACTCAGCCTCGGCCGACACCGGGGCGGAAGCGGTCTTCACGTTCCCAGTCGCCTGCTCGTACTGATGCAGCCGAGCAATCGCGCCGTCCATGAAGGCCGCGCCGAAGAAGGCCGCTTCCTTCTTGAGGGCTTCCTGCTCACTGGCCGCAAGGTCGCCAGCGATCTTCAGGACTTGGTTCACCGCGGCCCCGCCCTGCTTGGGGGCAGGGGCGACGGAAGCGGTCTTGGTCATTGCGCCGTTCAATGCGCCGATCAACTCGTTCCGAGCTGTCGCGACTGCTTTCGACTGCGGTTGTACCCCAGCCGTCTTCTCCAAACCGGCAGATCCGACGGTCTTGAGGTCCTGGAGAATTTCGTTCAGCTTCAGTGTCGTCTTGGCCATTTGGTGGCTCTCCTTCCGTGATAACCCTGTCCCTTTTCAGGGAAAATAGTAGGACGTTAGCTTCCTCTCCACAAGTGTTCAAATAAGAATCACTTCCCCAAGAACCTGAGCTGCCTCGTCCAGGGAAGACACTTTGATCTCCCAGTTCTGAAACTGTGCTATTTTGACCCGAGCACCGGGGTAATGACAAGCTTCCATTGCGGCTCGAATAGAAGCGTGCTTTTCGAGCGACTCGCCCGAGGAGTCGCGCAGCGACTTCTCGTCAGACCGCTTCTCAACCAGCTCAGTCCCGCGATAGGGCCAATCATGCCAAATATTGCGAGGGGCTCGCAAATTGACATTCTCGCCTGTCTGCGCTCGTATCGTTGGGTAACCATAGTAGCCTTGCCCAAATTGCCGAGCACCATGAACGAGCCCCAGACCCGCTCCAACTCCGCCTATCCCACGGAGTAACCCAGGCGCCATGGGGCGAGTAGCTAACCACCCACCCCCGGCCAGCATCGCCGCACCACCGAGCATGTTCTTGGTCCGGCGCTCGACAGCTACGTCTTCTGCGGCTCGCTGGGCACCTCGGGTTGTCTGAAACCGACGTCCCGTATTCGGATCGTCCACGTTCAGAACGTCCAGATTTCCCTGGGATGAGAGTGGCTTGAAGTAGCCCGGTACCGCATGCCGATACAGATAGGAGCTGTACTGGGATCGTTTCTCCAGAAATGGTCTCAGGACTTCGGCTACTTTATCCGAAATGTTCTCCGTGCCAAAATCGAAGATCTTACTTTCACCAAGCTCATCGAGCAACGCGGGATTTTGCGCAAACATCTGAAAGATCTTGCTCTGTAGAGCGATGGCATTTTCGAGTGCCCGTTGAGGAATTTGAACACTCGGATCAAGTCGCCAAGTGAAATACTTCATGAACTCTGGAGTGGTCAGCACAATGCCCATATCGGACAACGTGGCCAAGACTTCAGCTGGGTGACGCTGAACCAGCTGGCGAACCGTATTATCATCAAATTGTGGCATGGTTCGGGACGCTGGCACTGCGACGTTGTTACAAAAACTCTCGATTGCTCGTGCATCGGGAGTGATGCCATCATCGTCCTTCAGAGCTACCGCATTGCCATTGATGATCTTTTGAATGAGGGAAAGCTTACCTAGTTCGGCAAGTTTGTTTTCTGTCCAGTCGAGATGTTCGCCAAGTTCAGCCGACGATATGACGTCGTAGACGTCTTCTTCGGCGACCTTCTTCATCATATACGCGATTCGATCGGCGGGCTTTCGCACCATGGAGATATCAAAGAACTTGGCCTTGGGGTTCCAGACGATGACCCGCTTGCCGTTGGGCAACATCTGGCCAAGATTCCACTTAGCGTGATCGCAGTATTGCGCGCGAGTGGGCGCCTTGTTGCCACAGATGCCGCAGATATCGTGACGCACACGACAACCCATCGATACAGCAGGGAATTCCCCGCGCTCGATGCGCTCGATAATGTCCTCGGCCGAGTTGTGAAGAAGCGACAACAGGAGCTCGACCCGGTGCATTTTTTGGTTATAGAATGCTTTCGAAACTTCGCCGAGTCGGTTCGCCGGATTTTTATTACAATGGTGCTTGAAGATGTTTCCATCAGTCTCAAAAGTTTTGTACGAATGAGTGATGCCGTCTTCGACGGAGATTCGTTCGGGGCCGGCCATTACTTCATGCTCGTTCCAGCCGTCCCCGTTTCGGTTCCCACCAAAGTAGTCAGACGCAGTCATGGCCAGAACAAGAATGGATGTCTTCCCCGGAGTTGGTCGAACATGCTTGATGTATTCGAGCGCCTCGCTGGCCGTCTTCTCGTGACGGTTGTATTCCCCCGCCCGGACAATCTGTATTGTCGGTTCGAAGTGGTCTGACAGCTCGGGGAGCTCGATCAGCTTTCTCATGCTTGCATCGCCTCGTATAGAAGTCGAATCCCGTAGCCCCGATTCAGGACACGCGCCTGGAGGTATTCGTCTTGAGCCTCAGAGCTGAGCTTCTCGAAGTCCACCTGGTCCAACAGGTCCTCGAGCATTCCAACCGAACCGAGCTTCTCGGTTAGCTCTTGGGTCTCAGACTCCTGGAGGGCAGCCTGTTTCTGTAAGCCATCCGCCGACGACTGCTTGTCCATCGCGCGACTCAACCCGTAGGCTCCGGCACCAATTCCGCCCAACCCAAGGGCAGTCAAAAGCACCTGGTTCCGCAGCGACTCAGCTGCCCCCTCGGACTCGACCCGTCCGCGATGAGCGAGGTAAGCGCCACCAGCGGTCAGTGGGATCCCGATCCCTGCTCCGTACCCAAGGCCACGTTTGAGTGCGTCACCCATGGTCGGCAGGGCCTCTTTTGCCGCCCCAGCAACTGCCTCACCAAGCGCAGCAGTCTTGGTCAGGGTCTGAGCGAAGCACTGTGCATGACCAAAGATTTCTGCATCGACAGCGATCTTGGCATGCCAAGCCGCATCGCACAATTCGGGGTCTTGCTGATTTTCACAGGCGATCTTCTCCAGGTTAGTCGAGAGAAGCACGCTGCGAACCACATCCGGCATTCTCGAATAAAGCGGAGCGAACATGTCACTCCCCCTTCTGGAGATCCTGAAGGCACTCCAGACCCAACAAAACGTTCTTGTACTCAGCGTTTTTCAGAAAAATTCGCTCCCCAATCGCCTTGAGCGCTTCGGGCATGAAGAACTGTTCGGCGCCGACGCGCTGAGCCGCGACTTTGTGCAGCTGAAAGTTCGTGGACGCTTCTCGGAGCGCCGGAGACATGAGATGGTCGACTGAGATTTTCATCGCATTTCACCCCTTGCTTTTTTCAGGGAGGTCTCGGCATCGGCTAGACCTTTGATGGTCTGGTAGTCCAGGCCACCACCAGAAGTCGCTGCGAGCCGAAGTACTGACTTCACCGCGTTCTTGTCCGTAGAAAGCGATGGGGCCACGTTGGCCATGGTGTGGAAAGCATCGTTCAGGGTCTTCATGTCAGCTTGGGCGATGATTGGGTCTTCTTTCCGAAGAGCGCTGAAGATAGCGTTACGCGCCGGGCTGTCCATGGTCACTGACTTGATCGTATCAACTGTCTTCGAGGCCATGTCGGTGGCCAGACCCATCAGAGACTCGGCTGATTGCGAACCAAGTTGCTTGGCGAAAGACTCCCCAGCAACTTCGTCGTAACGAATTCGGTCGAGCAGACTGTTCAGACTTTTGTTGATCCGATAGCTATAAGTGTCGCCAGGTTGACCACCCTCCATAGCTTTGAAGCCGCCTAAGCCACCTAGACCAACAAGCCCCCCAATCGCTAAAGTGGAGGTAAGAGGATTGTTTTTGATGGCGTTAAGTAATGTTTCGCCCAAACCGATAGTGACACCGGATCGAGATCCTGTGGTGATCGCAGACTTCCCCGCACCTGAAACGGATTTAAGGATATCCCCCAGGCCTCCAATTTTTTCCAGATACTGTTCCGGACTCGAGAATCTCACAGGACACCTCCGAATTTCGTCTGCACGTAGTTACTCGCCTCGACCAACTCACCATAGCCAGTGGCGAGCTTCATGAGCTTTTGCAGCGATTTGAACTGCGGAGTCTCTGTGTCGACGATTCCCGCAGTCTTGGTCAGGGGGTACCGGACCGAAGGAACCCGCAGACGTTCGCGAATCGCGGAAAGCGAATCTACAGCGGACGTCCCGTAGATCGCGACTGCATTCTTTTCGAACTCTTCGAGGTCAGGTCCGTAGAGCTGGGCGAAGTCGGAGGCGAGCTTGTCGAGCTCTTCGCCATATTCGACCGCCAACGCTTCACGGCGATCTCGAAGATCTTCAGCCACCTTGCGAATGCGGATGATAGCGATGGATTGGCTTCGGGGGTTTCCGGAAGATCCGCTCTCACCCGTTTCCCGCCCGGAAGATGCCGCCATGCCGCCATCGTCGCCTCCTCCGCAACAGGGGAGATCCCCAAAGAAGTCCATTGCCTTGGATGCCGTGTCGGTCGCAGTTCCGTTCCCTTCCATGACGATCACTTTCTCCGTTGAACCCGTCGTCGGATCAGTGTTGGAGTAGACCTTCTTCAGCACCATATTGGGGTCGATGGGTTCGAAATTGACGATCTTGTCCCCATCGTTTTTCTGATCAAAGAGCTTCATGTGCGTTAGCACATTGGCTATCTGCACTAGATTTGTAACTTGGTCAGGATTGAGCCCCTCACCACAGGCTTTCTTGGTCAGGCTATCGACCAGCGGGACATTCTCGCCCAGGTGCTCCGCGACCACCGTCTCGGCCATCTTCTCCACGTCGTCCAGGGTCAGAACTCTCATGAATGTCACCTCAGTGCAAAATTTCTTCTGGTGCAATCCCGCTCGTCTCAGGGGACAACGTCTCGTCCTTTGACTCTAACGCGCACAGAATCTGATTGATCCCGCGTGCTTCTTGCTCTTGCTCACTCTCTTCGTCAGTGGTAGCAGCTTTCAATCCTAGCTGAGCCCAACGCAAGGATTCCTTGGCTACCTGAGAGTCCATCGGATTCACTTTGGCCATCTGGCCCATTAGATAGGCCGTGGACCGGATGCCACTATGAACGTCGATATTCTTGATGTAGTAAGTTCCTCGCGACATTCGAATCTTCAAACTCTCTGGACCAACATCAATCGCGAATTCTTTCAGGGTCTTCCCAAAAGAATCTCGACTATAAGTGTGTGCGTAGTCGATTCGATCCAACTCGTCCTCGAACGTACTCGTATCGAAGAACAAACACGAATAAGCCCGAATCACATTGAGAGGGACCTTGAGGATCGCGTAGATCTCTTTTGGGTCAATATCAACGAGTAGAAACGATTCGAGCACTTCTCGTTTGTACGCGTGCCGATTGATGTCTAGAGCGCGTATGACTTCTGGGCAAGCGCATCCCGTAGTCAGAAACTTGAAGAGCTCCTGCTCGAAACGATCAGTCGGAGTTCGCATATCGCGAACCGCACTGAGCACCGCTTGGTGCCTATGATCGAGAAATTGCTTCATCCTTGGTCGAAACCACCGGTACGAGGAGCTGGTTGATCATCAGGACCAGCGTTCCCAGGTTGTCGAATACAGTCGTTAACTTCTCTTCGAGTTCAGCGAAATCTTCGTCACCCATGTCCTCGCGGAACTTGTCCTCATTCATCCACAGGGCCATGATCATTCGGCCGAGGTTATCGAGAGCTTCTTCGAGAACCGGAATGTAGTCCGCGAGAGAGCTCTTCAAGTTGCTGTCCTGCGACATAGCCCCGAGGGCACCGATCGAAGTCGCCTCGAACGCATCGGGATCGTCGAGACCAGCGGCGTTCTGCATGTACGGCGCTGCTTGCTGGGCCAGTTCCGTCGGAGGGATCTGAGCTCCAGCAGGTCCTGCGGCAGCCGGGCCAGTAACAGACGAGGGGGCGCCCATCTCTGGGCCCGGCGCCGCAGTAGGCATGGGACCAGGAGACCCCATGGGCCCTGCCATATCAGGTGACATCCCGGGCATTCCGGACATCCCGGACATTCCGGACATTTCGGACATATCGGGCGGCATGCCAGCCATTTCAGGGGGCATTGAGCCCATGGGCTCCGCGCTCATCTCGGGCGGCATCCCGGACTCCATGGCGATTTGAGCCGCACGATTCTTCACTTCGTTGAGAATATTGAGCTTGTCAGCGAGCTGTTGGTGCTGCTGGGCCAGCGCCTTAGAGATATCGGCGGTAGCCTGGGCAACCTCGCTGCTCATCTGCCCGACCGCCAGCTCGACAGGGCTGGGGGGAGGCGGGGAGGGCGGTGCCATCATGCTCGGGTCCATGCCCATCATGCTCGGGTCCATGCCCATCATGCTCGGGTCCATCATGTTCGGGTCCGTGGGCATTCCGCCCATTTCACCCGTTGCATTGGGATCCGCGCCGGTTCCACTCGGGGCTGGGGCCGCCTCTTGTTGTGGCGCTGCTCCGCCCTGGGCGAGCTTGGCAAAGTGGCGCAGCTGGGCGTCATTTACCAAGTAAAAGCAGGACGTCCCGCATTCAGCTACCTTCTCGACCATGGCCTCGGCGTCGTTGACGCGCAGCTGGCATCCGGCCACGAGGTCACGAACCGTGGCCGTCTTGTCCTGCGATTCCAGACCGCCGATGGAGAATCCGCCACCCTTGGCATCGATCAGCTTGATCGAGATCGCGCCGGCTTTCTCCAGCATCTGTAGGAAGGGCAATGTCTTGTGGGCCCCTCTCAAGAGCTCCCAAGCGTTCCGCTCTCCGTCGAGAGACACGAACCGGTAGGTCGAGGGCAGGTAAGCTAGGTTCGAGTCCTTGGGGACGATGATCTGGTCGACTGCGCTCTTCGGGTCGGTGACGACCGAACGATCGCCCCCAGCGAAGATCTTGAGTCGCCGAACTTTGTCCGAGCCGACCACCATCGATTCGATTTGTACTGGTTCAGTGGCCTGGGCTCGTCCGCCGCGCAGGCGAATGAAGATACCCAATCCATGTGGGGTAGCGTCGGATTCGAACATGGAAAGGAGCCCCGCAGGAACTGCTTGCAGGGGGATCTCTTTGCCCGTTACCGGTTCACGAGTCTGAACGTAGGTCTTGTTCTCAAAGATGACGACGGTCATCTGGTTGAGATGCCCGGGTTCGTTCTCATGCTGGGTATTGTCGGGTTCTCCCTCGATCAGGTTCTGGATCTTCTTCTTGTGATGCTCCCGGTACTGATCCGGGTACTGAGTCTGACCGGTCCGCTTCCCAGCGTAGAAATGCTGGGTGAAGCTCTGTGGATTGAACAAGCAGAGCGCCGGCTGCTTGGTCCCGTCCTGCATCAGGACTTCGAAGAACCCGGTTTGGTTGACCGAAGTCAGGCGCAGCGGTCCTTCGACATCCACGATCTTGTTGGTGATCGGACGTTCATCCTGAACGACGTAACCTTTCTTCACTGCTTCTTGGTAAGCATAGCCCGCCTGCTTGCCAAAAATCGCGCGGAATTCTGACTCAGAAGCGTCCGGAGTCAACCAATAGAGTTTGGGTTCTTCAGCTGCGATCTTCTCAAGCTTGGGCTTGAGGGCAGTGAGTAGCATATCTCGATCATAATGCTCAAAGGCGAATTTGAGGAGTTTTCGATCTTTCTGCAAGATGATCGAGAAAGCTTGTTTGACGTAATTCGGCGCCCCATCCAAGAACTGAGCAAGTCTCAGGCCCTTAGGGTTCTCAGCCGCGTAGGAGAAACGGCCGATTGTTGGAGGGACGACCAGACGGCGAATGTCCTCGTCGTACTCCATAGCCTTGGGTGGGGTAACCCCTTCTCCAAGATTGTCCAAAGATGATCGGGAGACCTCTTTGAGCCAATCCCGGGAGAGAGGAAGAAAGATATCTTTCCTCTTAAGATACATGACCTCGATTGGCTTGAGTTGGTTTCGAGCAAGGATCACTGGAACAATAACGGACTCCCCGTCCACCGTGAGGATAAAAGCGCCCGTTGCGGCTCCCGTTTTGAGATCGGAGTCGACCACCTTGAAGGTGACCATGTACTCAACGAGCTCAGGGAACTTGGTCGAAAAGGCCCGATGAGCGAGCTGACTAAAGCCATTCTCGAATGCCAGGGTCGCGTCTTCCTCTGACGGAGGCGGCTGCATGAAGGCTTCGGTTCTAGGGGAAACTGGCGGCATGTTCGCCTCTCCTTATTGCTTGCCCAAATACTGGTAAATTCCGATCGGAACCGCGGTGGTCCCCAGATACGTCAAGTACGCTGGGAGCAACGATTTCATTGCTTGGAGTTTACTGTTAGAATGCCGTACAGCATCCGCGGACGCCATGAGCTCCTCGGCCAACATCGGAGCAGCGCTTATGGCAGTGAGCGCTGTGAGAACATTGAACACTTCGTTTCGTTTCTTCCGGTCATCCATAAAGGCGCGAAGCGCCAAAGTGGTCGGAAGCGCTGCAGTCGACGTTACTGTGTTGGCCAAACCCCCTAGACTAAGGAGATTCCGGTATACCGTGGACCCACGGATATTCTTCGCGTGACCAATCTCATGGGCGAGAACAGCCGGATTGATAACCCCCAAGTAGATCGTGTCTGTTCGAGGGTCATACGCTCCGGATGTCCCTGGGGCGAAGACGACTTTTATATCCTTGATCGAAGGATCGTTCTTTATTTCTTCTTCGACCAGACGCTTGACTTCTTCGAGCTGCTCCGGACCCTCTTGAAAGAAGCCTTTGGCATCTTTCAGCGCCGACTTCATGCGCATGATCCCCAGGGTCGTCCCCAGGGTAGAGAGACTTACGCTCGACATAGTTCACACTCAATCCGCCGTGGAAATGACTTTGGTCAGTTTCTCTGACTTCGTCGGATTCTGCAAGCGAGCCGTCTCTTCCAGAAAATTCTCGGTTTTGATTGCGCGAGGGTCCGCCTCTACCGGGCGGAGAGACGAACCCTCGCGCAACCGAGTTCTCAGAAACGGGACGAGTCGCTCGCCAAACTTGGCCAGAAGGTCCCTCACCGGGTTACCTCGTATGGACCGAACGAAGGCGAGAGATGAGATCGCCCGCGCGAAGGGAAGCAGTCTTCACCGAACCCTCTTTCTTCTCGTCCTCCTTCTTTTCATCCTCCTTCTTTTCGTCCTCGTCCTTGCCCTTGTCCTCGTCCTTCTTCTCGCCCTCGACATACGCCTTCATCTCGGGCGGAAGCTCGGCGGTCTTGCTGATTCGGCTGGCAACGACCTCGCGCTGCGACGGAGGCAGAGCCATGAGGTACTGAATGGAGGCGATCTTCTCGTTGTCCTGCATCCAGAACGGGAGGCAATGCGCGTACTTGGCGCTCAGGGTCTTGAACTGACCCAGGTACGCCCGCTCCTCGGCTGCTTTGGACTGATCGATGGCCTGGTTGGTGCCCGGCGCGCCGACCTGACCAATGCTACCCGGCTCTCGGACCTGTTCCTTGCCAACAGCAGCCGCGGCGGCTGCGTTGTTCATGTTCGGACTGTCGCCCACGGCCACCTGAGCATAGCCCTCGGGGCGCTGCTCGCGCTCCATTGCACCCTCGGCCGTCACCGGGCCAGAGGCTGACAGGGTGTTCTGCTGTTCGGGCTTGTCGCCAGTCACAGCCGGGCCGCTGCCCTCGGCCTGCTTGCGCAGGGCCGATTTGATCATGTTCCGCAAGCTGCCAGCCTTCTGGCTCATCTGGATCAGCTCGTTGGTGCCCGGCTCACCGACCTGACCGATCGCGCCCGGCTCACGCAGCTGCTCAGCGCCGACAATGGCTGAAGTCGGAGGGGTGAAGTTCGTGGTGCCGACAGCGACCTGGGCATAACCCTCGGGGCGCATCTGATTCTCGAGCGCACCCTCGGTTGTCACCGGAGCCGACGCGGACAGCGTGTTCTGCTGCTCGGGCTTGTCGCCAGTCACCAGCGGACCCGTACCTTCGGCACGCTTCTGGCGCATCGCAAACTTCTGGCGAAGGTACATCGCCGCGCGCTTGAGCGAAGCCTCTTTCTTCTCCTCGGTCTCTTCTTCCTCCTCGGGAGCCGGGGGAGCCGGGGGAGCCGGGGGACCCGGAGGGCCCGCCATCTCGGGACCCATTCCGCCACCACCGCCCCCACCGCCAGCCGCGACCGCCGCATCGCCTGCGCTCTGAGCCGCGGCTTCGAGATTCTGAGCAAGGTCCATCAGCGTCGAGGCAATCTCGGCGGTCGCTTCGGGCGGTACTTCGCCAGCGAGCTCGGCCTGGGCCTCCGGGGGAATTTGAGCGGCAACAGCGTCGGCCAGCTCAGCTGCCTTGTGCTCGGCCAGCTTGATGGCGCCGCAGTCGACCAGCGCCTTGGTCACGCCGCGAACGTAAGATTTCCGAAGCATTTGATCTCTCCTTTGCGAGATGAATTTCACTTTCAAACGAATCGACATAATAGTAGGTCGGGACTTTCAATTCTTCAACCTATCAATACTTTCCGCCCGACCCCTCCCCAAATTCCCGCCCATAGACATACCCCGGAATGGGGTTGGTACTGTGGATCTGACTCCGTTGTCCGTAATGCGCTCCTTCGAGCAAAGACTCTTTTAGATAGCGATGTCCGAGCCGTGCCATCCAGTCAGGGTTGAGCAGAGGGTTTCGCGATATAGGGGCCATGATGAAGGTCAACTGGGGCGGCTTTTTGGAAATCTCTACTTCATGAATCTTGGCTTTTTTTAGCTCATCGATCATTGACTGAGTCACGGTCGTTCCAGGGAGATGATGGAGATAGGGGCTCGCCAGGACTTTTCCACCAGAGTCGTTGATCGCAACTGACTTCATGTCTTCCCGAAGTCTGGGCAGCAGCGCATGATAATTGACGACGTCCCCTGAGATAAATCGACCTTCGGGGTCGTGCTCGACGACGACATTGTTCAGTGCGGACCGGGCCAAAATTTCGAAGTGTCGCCGGTCTAGGTTCACCCCTTGATTCTTGAAGACCGTATCGAGTTGCTCGGTGATATACCGGCGTCCCTCACCAAGACCTTTGTGCTGCACGATCTCATTGGCCATGGGCAATCCATCGGATAGGACATCACCAGCATACACCGAGTCTCCAGGGCGAACCCGCAAGTCCAGCCCCGGGGGAACATAGTGCTCAACGTCTCCAATGGAGACGTCGAATCCTCCCTGTGGGGCCTTCTTGATCTTCGAGATCTTGCCGTCAAATGAAGCCAGGACTGCTCGATTGGTAAAGCTCTGAGGGACCTCAAGCAGTACCCGCAGTCGTTGGAATCCCTGAATTTTCGATTTGTCCACACCTGCTTGGCGGACACCGTGCTTGGCCGATAGCACAAACTGCGTGAGTGGCTCCGCCATTGCTTGAGCCGAGCGGACACCGACATTGGTCCCGATTCCATGATGCTTGCCGTATTCATCGAGCCCGTAGCAGTGTTGACAGATCCCGTCAGGGAGCTCGCAAGTCATCGGAGAACGCACAAGGGCCGTTTCGGATTTTGCTCGTATTTTCGATAAAACTTGGGGTGTAACCAGCGTATTCTTGGGGAACCCTACAGTACCCGAACCAGCAAGATACCGATCTGAGATGTTCGAATCATCAGTGGCCATCATGATCCCATTTGAAGTCCCACAATCTTCCGCCAGGATCATTTGATTGTTCATGTTGTTAGTCAGGATCTTGGCGAAGTCACCTGGCTCAGTGACCTGAAGCTTGCCAGTGATGGCATTGTTTCGCGACTCAATATTATTCGCAATCATCTCTGAAGGTCGAAGCCCCTCAGCAAAGCTATGATGAATGAACCAGGGGTAATGGTCCCCTGTTTCGGTCCGAGCAGATATAGGGGAGATAAAAGACTTCATGACCTGAATAGCATTTCCCTTAGCACCGGATCGAACAAGAACTCCTTGGCTTCCTTGAAAATTCTTGGACGATTCGTTGAGCGCGGTCTGAGTAGAATCCAAAATTGCCTGACGGGCTTGGATGTCTTCGGTCTTCTTGATTCGTTCTAGAGCGGGTCGGACGATATTCTTCTTCGCTTCGTAATCCGGGGTTATGTCATCCAACGTAATCGACATACCTTCTGACGTCGCAACATTATGCCCAAATTTGCGGAGCTTCTCCATGACGTCAGCCGCCTGCTTGGGGTCCTTGCGCGCGAGGGTATAGAGCCGAGCGTAGAGCTCTTTCTTGGGCATAGGGCCTGACGACTGAAGATCGGAGGGCAAGATGTCGTTGAGCATCATCTGACCAAAAGACTGGGAGGGCATAGTAACTCCTTACGGTAATGGCATAACCCTAGCCGGAGAATTTCGCAGGTCTTCCATTGCGGATCGGATATGCCCTCTGATTGATCCAGAATACCGATGCCCACCAAGAGCTTGTTCGTTCAGCATACGGCCTAAACCTTGGGTACCTGTAATAGGTGCCGCAGGATCATGAAAGGGAAGATTGTATGCCCGAACACTGTCTGGATGTGACACGAGTCGAATATGCGCACGGATATTACTTAGATTTTCGTCTGTAATGCCACGCATGCGGTTCATGGCCTTTCCCCACAGGGATGGCATCTGCTCGTGTTCGATGAGTTTATTTTCGAACGGTTTCCAAGTGCTCTTAGATTTTCCCAACAGGATGTTCTTGAGCACAGGGGTGTATCTGTTGCCAGACTGCTTGACCAGACCTGTCTCTTCATAAGCTAGTTTTTGACCAAGCTCATAGGCAAATTTCAGATGACTCATGTACCCTCCTATACCGCCGTCGAAGAGGGCCCCTGAATATCCAGACCAAACCGAGCCATATCGTCCAGATCCCAGTGTTGAGTCGCGCGCCCGTAGGAAGTCAACGGATCCCGGTCCTCGTTCGGATTGTGATTGTCCGGACTCTGTAGATCCGGAAGTTGCTGCAAACTGGTTGTCAGGTGCTCGGTCGTCACTACGTCGGTCGGCGCTTCTGACGAATCTTCATACGTCTGGGGCGACGAGATCTCTTCGAGCGGCTTGCTGTCATTGACCTGCTGCTCGTAAGCCAGTTTGACGCCTATCCAGAACGCTTGTTTAAGGGCTCTATTTTGGATCATCGGGGAGCGCCTTTCTATATGGCTCGGTATCCTCATCTTCGAGGATCTTTTTAACTTCCTCTTCACTCATCGCTCGGGTCCTGTCGAGTTTCGTATCTCTCAAGACCATAGGCGTTTCTTTAGCGATAATAATCTTTGGCGATTTTCGTAGCGGTTGCGGTACGCTCGCCAAATTTTCGGTGTCCAATTGGTTCTCCCCCTTTTTCCTTTCCGTGGGAAGAACTTTTTTACCGACCTGGGACCAGAGCCCCGAAGCAGCGGCCCCGACCAGGAGGCCATTGAGCACTGCTTTCCACCAGGGAACTTTGCTGGTCAAATCCACTCCGATCGAGAGTAGCACACCCATCCCTGATGCCACCCATGGCAACCAGTCTGAGGGCAACTTGACCAATACGAACAACCGAATGAACCAGACCAGGAACATGATCAAACAGCCGACAAAGATGCCCCACTCTTTGGCCGTAAAAGCTGTGTACATGTCCTGAGCGAAACTTCCAGGGTCCGTGTCAAGCTTAGTTGGCAAAGCCTCCTGAGCAGCGGCAAAACCCACACGAAGAAGAATGATCAGCAGTGTAGCAAGAGCAACGGTTACCAGCGCCAGGATGACTTGATCCTTTCGAGGCTTCGGCCACTGAATCATAGGGGCCTCCGGGTTTGGGGTTACAGACCTGTTCTCCTTCGATATGATCTATTCGGCAAATTCCTAGCCCCAACTCTGGGCAGATTCACATAAGTGAGCGTTTTCATCGTCTCCGGGGCGGATTCCGGAGAAAACCAGCTCTTGATCGAATCCCAGATCCCAGGGGCTGCGGCTGGCGTTGCTTTGGGCTTGGCTAGCACCTTGGCGATCTCTGCCTTCGGGATAGCGAACCCAGCCCCAGGAATGCCAGCGATCTTGCGAAGCGCTTCTTGTAATGCTAGTTCGAACCCGATCTGATAGGCAAGTTTGAGCATCATTCTATCTCTCCTTACTTGGTGGTGTTTCTGATCCCCCAGTTCTTGTCTTTCATTCGGAACATCGAATAACTGTCTCCGTCTTTGGTCTTGAACAAGATCTTGTTGGCGTTGGCCTTGATAATATCCACGGGCTTTTTGAGCGCCATTTCGACCTTGCCAGACCCGTAGGTCCCCTTGGGAATCTTGCCCTCAAAATTGAGGGCATAATCAGAAGTGTGAGTCGCCTGCTGAATGGCCAGTCTCATCTGACCAGGCTTAGGGAGCTCGGCCTTGGGCATTGCGAAAGAGTGGGCCCTTCCTGTGGAAGGATCCACCAGTCGCAGATCGAAATGCTTCCCGGCCTTATCAGCAAAGTGCCGTTGGACAGCCAGAGTCCAAGCCTTGTCTCGAACCTTGGGGACGTCATGAATCTTCCGGGACAAAGGGATCCCCGGAGCGAATTCTTTCTGGGCGCTCTCCTTGCGAAACATTGATCGCGGCTCTTCGGCAAATGGCGGAGGGGCAGCATAGTTCGCTGGCCCTGGCCCAGGGGTCATCGAATAAGACGGCGCTTCGACCGGTGTTTCTTTCGCTTGCTGATGCTTTTTCAGCAAATAGAGCCACAACTGATCGTCCAGAACGTCAGCAACTCGGAACAACCCTCCGTAATCGAAAGCGGTCTTCTCAGCATGCTTGATTTTGAGTAGCATCTCGAGCCGCTTGCGCATCTGCTTGAGACGATCAGAACCCGAATGACTCTGGATGGCCTTTCGCTGAATTTCG
>Ga0315283_10001587_pt1 | contig 18363 bp, 13 predicted proteins | sample YL17G09_0_MG_FD_204541 | JGI IMG/M metagenome (GOLD analysis project Ga0315283, IMG submission 204541) | Sediment microbial communities from Yellowstone Lake, YNP, Wyoming, USA - YL17G09_0 | ecosystem: Environmental > Aquatic > Freshwater > Lake > Sediment | place: USA: Wyoming | collected... | reverse complement strand
TGACTGATGGGCTGCGACTGGCGGCCGCATCAGGCACCGCGTCGGCATTCGGAGAGAGCGGGATCCGCGCGCTCGCCAAGACCGGCACGGCGCCCATGCCGGGCGGCGGCTATCACGGCATCGTCGTGGCGATGGCGCCCGATTCCGCGCCCACGCATGCGATCGTCGCCGTCGTGCCCGGAGGCGCGGGCGCAGACGCTGCGCGGGTCGCCGCCGACGCGATGACCGCGGCGGGGATCGGGACGGAGACGGTCCGTGTTGGCGTGGCCAGGCCGGCGGGCGGCTACGACATCGTTCCGGTGCCACTCGAGCAGTACGTGTCGCGCGTCGTCAACGGAGAGTTGGGCGGGCGCGCGCCGCCGGCGGCGCTGGAAGCGATGGGGATGACCGTCCGGACGTTCGCGCGGGCGCATCGCGGGCGGCACGCCGCCGATGGCTTCGATCTCTGCGACCTGACGCACTGCCAAGTGATGGGACGCGCGACGGCTGCGACCGATGCGGCCGTGGCGGCCACCACGGGCCTCGTGCTGCTCGACGGCCTGCGCATCGCCGATGTGTATTACTCGGCCTGGTGCGGCGGCCACACGCAGACGCCCTCGCGCGCGTGGCCTGGGGCGGCCGACCGGACGTACCTTCCGTCGCGGCCGGATGAGGCGTGTGCCTCCGAAGCCGCCTGGACGAGCGAGATTCCTGAGCCCAGGCTCCGGCAGGCGCTGCAGGCGGCCGGCCTCAAGGGCGAACATCTCACGTCGCTGGCCGTTACCGCTCGTGACGCGTCGGGGCGAGCGCAGACCCTGCGTGCGACCGGCATGACGCCGGAGTCGCTTTCGGCCAACCTATTCCAGCTCGCCGCGGGCCGCGTGCTCGGGTGGCAGGTGGTGAAGAGCACGCGCTTCGAGATACGCCAAACGGCCACCGGCGTCAGCCTGACGGGCCGGGGGCTGGGCCATGGTGTCGGGTTGTGTGCGCGAGGCACGCTGAACCGGGCCGGCGGCGGCGCCACGCGACAGGACATCCTCGCGGCCTACTTCCCCGGCGTGACGATTGGCCGCATGGGGCCGGCCATCGTCCGGGTGCAACTCCCGGAAGCCGATGCCCGATTTCGGCGCGACGTGCACGACGCAGCCGAGCGCGCGCTGACGCGCATGGCCGCGAAGCTCGGCATGCCGGCGGGCGGCCCCGTCACCGTGCGCGTGCATCCCACCGTGGAGGCGTATGCGCGCTCGACCGGCCAGCCGTGGTGGACCGCCGCGCGCACCGCCGGCACCGCGATCGATCTCATCCCGCTGACCGCCCTGCGCGATCGCGGCACGCTCGAACCGACGCTCGCGCACGAGATGGTCCACGTGCTGGCCGGCCCGATGCTGGCCGATCGGCCGCTCTGGGTTCGCGAAGGGCTCGCAGTCGTTCTCGCAGGCGAGCTTGCGGCCACGGGGCCGTCGTCATCGGCCCCCTGCCCGGCCGACGACGCCCTGCAGTCGGCGCGCACAGCGGTCGCATGGAGATCCGCCTACCAGGCCGCGGGGCAATGCGTCGCCCGCGCGCTGGCGGCCGGGCGACGCTGGCAGGAATTGAAATGATCCGCCTTCGCCAGGCCTGCGGCGGACTTCGCCGTCGCACGGCAAGACCTGCGACGGGCTTGGTCACATTAGGGTGATAATGGGCCGCCCCCTACTCCTGCGGAGGGACCCATGACCGATCACGATCTCAAAGACGCTTTTGCCGGTGAAAGCCAGGCCAACCAGAAATACCGTGCGTTCGCGGCGAAAGCCGACGCCGACGGATTTCCCAATATCGCCCGCCTGTTCCGTACCACGGCGGAGGCCGAGCGCATCCACGCCGACGGCCACCTGAAGGCGCTCGACGGCGTGGGCGCGACCGCCGCCAACCTGCAGGCGGCGATCGACGGCGAGACCTACGAGTACACCGAAATGTATCCGCCGATGCTGACGCGCGCGACCGAGGCGGCGCACAAAGCGAAACGGATGTTCGGGTATGCCGTCGAGGCCGAGGCGGTCCACGCGAAGCTCTACGCGCTTGCGCTGGAGGCCGTGAAGCAAGGCAAGGACCTCGCCGAGACGACGTTCTACCTCTGTCCGATCTGCGGGCACATCGAGTTCGGCGAACCGCCGGACGCGTGCCCGATCTGTGGCACGAAGCAGGCGAAGTTCGTCCAGGTGTAGCTAGGTCGCCGACCGGCGTGGGGCCTTCAGGAGAATGAAGGCCCACGCCGCGTTGGCGACCACATACAGCACGAACAGCTTGGCGACGGCGAACGCCGGCTGCGCCCACGTCGCGGGCAGCCAGGTCGGTCGCCAGTAGAGTGCGTGGGAGGGGAGCGCGAATCCGACGATCATCGCGCCGGCCACCAGCAGCAGGTAGCGCCACCGGAGCGCGCCGCGCAGCCACCCGTCGGCGACCAGCCCCTTCATGCCGCTCGCCGCGATGGCGGCCAGCATCGATACCGCCAGTGCCACGCCAATCCCGTAGCGGACGAACGCCAGCGCGACATGAATCGTCGTGTGGAACCAGCCCGTCTGGGTGAGCCCGAGCCGGGCGATGAACCAGGCGTCGATTTCCCCGGCGTGGGCGATCGCCCAGTCCTGCGCGAGGCCGGTCGCCCACCAGATCGCGGCGAACACGACCAGCGGCGCGACGACCATCCAGGCGCGGCGGGCCGCCACCCCGAATGCCCGGCCCATCGGCTCGGACGCCCCGACGGCCCGCAGGGGCATGAGCTGCACGAGGCCGACGCCATAGACCATCACCAGCACGATGAGCGCCGAGGAGGCGAGCATCAGGGCATTCGACTCAGGCACCTGGAGCAGCAACCAATACAGCCCGCCCAGCGCGGCGTGGCCAGCGACGAGCCAGGAGACGACGGCGATGGATCGCGTTTTCACTGCTGGCCTCCCTTGGCCTGGGTCGCCGGTGCCGGTGCCGGTGCGGCCGCGGACTCGACCGTCAGCGTGCCTGCCGCGCTGGATGCGGTGCCGTCGGGCACGTACATCGCCGAGATTCTCGCGGGTGACGATCTGAAGACGCCAGGCGCGATGACCTTCAGCAGGTAAGTGTACTCGTACCGCCCGGCCTCGAAGTCTTCCTGGAAGAAGACCACGCGGCTGTCGCGGTACTCGCGCCGGCTGCCCCACCAGTCGGTCTTGCCTTTCTCCAGCTCATAGAGATCGTCGCGCTGGATGGGCTCGGTGCCCGCCGGGATTGGATCGTCGAGCATCAGGTAGCGCCAGTCGGTCGAACCGGCGGCAGTGAGCCGCACCAGCAGCAGGTCGCCGGGCTTCACCGGGCCGGCCAGCGGCGACTCGCGGTAGACGATGCGGTTCTTCACAGTGACCGGCGCCAGGGTGAAGTACTGCCGCTGCAGCGCCAGCTTGTGCGACCCGGTCCGATCCTGCGCGGCGGCCGTGTCGTAGTACACGGCCTGCGTCGCCCAGTAGAGCGCGCCGGCGCCGCGCTTGACGAACTTCACCGTGTTGGCGCCCGGCTTGGCCGGCACCGTGATCTCGATCGGATCCGGCGCCGTCAGCGAAGCCGGCGTGAACTTGCGGATGCCCGCTGACGCGCCGTTCACGAACACTTCGACCTCCGAGTCCGCCGGACCTTCCTGGCGGGCCTTCATCAGGTCGAGCAGGCCGTAGAGCACCATGGCGGTCTGCTTCGTGCTGGCCCAATAGGTGCCGAAGGTGCGGTTGAGCAGCAGCCAGCGGACGGCCGGCTCCAGCAGCGCGTGCTTCGGATCGCGGGCCGCCAGCGCCTGCACCGCCAGCGCGGTGGCCTCGACGCTGGTGTCGACGAAATCAAAGAGCAGCGGATCGCGGTCGGTCGGCCACCACGCGAGGTCCCCCTTCCGCTGGACGGCGGAGGCAAGCTCCCCGGCCAGCGTGTCCCCGCGGCTGTCTTTCACGGCATCGAGGGTCTGCAGCAGGAGGCTCGACCCGTAGGCCGTCATCTTCCCGCGCGCCGACCACAACTCGTCCAGCGCCGCCTTCTGCTCCCACTTCTTGCCCTCGCCATACTCCTCGGGGTTGAAGCCCGCAGCCGCCGCGCGCGTGAGCACGAAGGCCTCGTAGGCCTTCAGCTCCGGAATGGCCCGCGGATATTCGAGGTACATCTTGCGCAGCGCGCGGATGCCGTTCTCCATGCGCCACTGATCGATCTTGTAGCCGGAGGTCTTCGCCTCGAGCAGCCCGTAGATCGCGTAGGCGGTCATGAAGGGGTGGTTCTCGTCGGTCTTCCACCAGCCCCATCCGCCATCGTCGTGCTGGAAGTCGTAGAGGCGCGTGAGGCCTTCGGTGACCTGGCGATCCAGAGATTTCAGCCGCTCGGTCAGCGGGATGTTCAGCGTCGTCAACGTGCGCCGGGCGATCAGATTCGGCACGAAGCTCGACAGCGTCTGTTCGGTGCAGCCCCACGGGTACCCGGTCAGGAAGTCGAGAGCGCCCAGGATTGGCCCGCCAAGTGACGGCGCGATCTGCACGCGGATCGTGCGGGCCGCCGGGTTCGACGTATCCGGCACCGTGATCGTCGTGGTGTCCTCGCCGGCGCCGACGATGGAGCCTGCGGTGCCGGCCTCACGCTTCAGGCCGAACGGCAGCACCGGGAACGGGAGTTCCACGGCGTCGCCGTCGCCTTCGGTGGTCGCGGTCCCGCTGACGGTGGCCGTGCCGACGGTGGGGGCTTTCAGCCGCCAGTCCATCCTGGCCTCGCCGCCCTGCGCCACCTGCAGCGTGCGCGGCTCGGCCAGATTGATGGCATTGCCCGATCGGTCAGTCGCCTGGAGCCCCGACACCGCGCCGCTGACCGTTACGGTCTTGTCGGAGGGGAGGTAGTTGTGCACGATGACCGGCAGGTCGAGCGTGTCGCCCTCGGTCAGGAATCGAGGCGTGACCACGCGCAGGATGAGATCTTTCGTGGTGGTCGTGCGGCCGACGCCGGCACCGACGCGGGTGTCGGCGGTCACCGCGCGGGCCGTGAGCCGCCACGTGGTCAGCGCATCCGGGTACGGCACGTTCACGGTGGCGTGCCCGTCGGCGTCGGTCGTGACGGTGGGGGCCCAGTAGATCGCGTCTGGGAAATCCTTGCGGACCTGCGGCCGGGCCTGGCGTTCGCCCTTGAAGTCGGCTAGCGTGAGCGGCCGACGGCGTTGGGCGAGCTTCAGCTGCTGCGTGCCCGAGTACCCGACAAACGAGTAGTCGCGCGAGAAGTCGGTCGACACGCGGCTGTAGGCAAGCCGGTAGAAGAACCGCAGCGGGTCGGGCGTGCCGTCGGGCTTGACCCCGTACACGGCCTCGTCGATCACGGCGACGCTCAGTTGCGCCTTCACGGGTTTCCCGTCGGCGTCGGTGACCGTGAGCGTGAACTCGCCGTTCTGCCTCGGTTTCGCCACGGCCTGGGTCGCGGCCACGGCGATCTGCAGCTGCCGGGGCGTCGCCGGCACCTTCAGCCGCTTTTCCGCCCGATAGAGGCGGTCGTCCTTCACGTACACGACGTTGACGTAGATGTCGCCTAAATCCTGTTCGGTGACGGGCACCTCGACGCTGTTGTCGCTGCCCGCGCGGGCGACCCGGTAGTACCCAATCTGATGCCCTTCCGTGGTGACCAGCGCGGGCACCGTGACGGCCGCGCCGCGCACGACGAGGCGGGCGGTGTCACCAGGCTTGTAGGACGGCTTGTCGGCGATGAGCTCGAGATACGTGTCGCTGGCGTCGGCGTACGCGTCGGCTGCCCCCGTCACCCACACGCTCGAGGTGTCTTCGACCTCACGGCCGCTGCTCTGGCCGACGACGCGGAAGCGGTAGGAGCCTGCGTCCTTCGGGAGCGTCGCGGTCCACGTCGCGCGCCCGTCGGCGTCGGTCGTGACGGTGCCGTCGGCGATCTTGGTGACCGTCGGGTCGGACCACCGGCCCTCGGCCCACGTCAGCTTTTCGAGCACCGTCCGCAGCGCCAGGCCCGCCTGGGGCGTGCCGAGGTAGTCGACGGCCCGTGCCGAGACCTGCGACTGCGCCCCGGGCTTCTCCACGTAACGGTCGGTCTGCGTCGAGATGAGGTAGGTGCCCACGGTGCAGTGCACGAAGGTGTGTCCCGACACCTCACGGTTGCTCGCGTCGGTCACCCGCGCCTCGATCCGAGCCGAGTAGTCGCTGGGCTTCTCGCCGGGCGTGGCCGGGATGGTGACGGTGACGACGCCCTTGTCGTCGAGCTTCGCGGTCTGCTCGCCGGCCTCTTCACCGCCGCCCCACCAGCCGCCGCCTTCTTCGTCGCTGTCGTCGCTCCAGCGCAACGGCGAGTAATAGGGCTGGCGGTGCACGACGTATTTCACCGATCCGCCCGCGACGGGCTGGCCGAAGTAGTACTTGGCCGTAATCGTTGCGGTAATCGTCGAGCCCTGGACGGCAAAGCGCTCCGGGCTGGTGACGGTGACTTCGAACTCGGGCTTGCGGTACTCCTGCACCTCGAAGTTGCCGTCGGCGCGGTCGTCGCCGCTGGCGATCGTGACCGCGTAGTAGCCGAGGGCAGCGCCGGCAGGTATCGCGAACGACGTGTCGACCGACCCGAACTCGTCCACCGGCCGCGTCTGGCGGATCAGGACCTTGTCGTTGGTGTCGGTGATTGAGACTTCCACCTGCTTGCCGTCAAACGGCACGAGCTGGCTCTTGGCCCGCCACCGCAGCACGCCCTTGATGCGCACGGTGTGGCCCGGCCGGTAGATGGGCTTGTCGGTGTAGACGTAGCCGACCAGGTCTCGCGGCGCGTCCCGCAGCGCCCATGCGCCGGGGTCGGTCGCCGTCACCTGGTCGCCGCAGCGTGCGACGGTGATGACCGAGTCCGGACGCACGGCCTCGAACGCCGTCAGCACGACGCCGTCCGCGCCGGTGGTGGCCACGGGAAGCGGCTTGCGATCCACGAAGGTCTGGACGCTGCAGTCTTTCTGGGGCTCGCCGGTCTTGCGGTGGGCGGCGTAGACCAGGATCTGCCCCGGCGCCGTCTTCGTGATGAGGCCGATGTCAGACACCATCACGATGGTGTACGCCTTGTGCGGGGCATTGACGGCTTCGACCACATAGACGCCAGGCGACGTGACGTCGAGGGGAATCCGCCGCGTTTCCGCGCCGCGCACCAGCGGCAGGATTTCGCGCCACGACGCGACCACGCCGGTGGAGTTCAGCAGCGGCACCTGGGCGAACGAGTTGTACTGCACGGTCTTGCGCTGCTCGACCTTCGCCTTGTCCTGCTGCTCCCGGCGCTGGACCCGGTACTGGCGGCTGACCTGGTAGCGGAAGAACTGCTGGATGGACGCGCGGCGCTCGGCCTTCCAGATCGCGATGCGCTCCAGCCACGTCCGTTCCTGCGGCACGACCGGTTTGTCGCTGCCGAGCTGGTGCGGGTCCTTGAGCCCGGCGAAGAAGGCCAGCGGGTCCGAGACGCGGTACACCCGGAAGTCCAGGTGGTCCAGGTTCGTATAGGTCAGCGAAAAGGACGGGCGCTCGCCCGTCATGTAGATCTGGCCGCTCCACAGGTCGAACGCCGGCGTTCCGGATTCGTCCGGCGTGGTCTGGGCCGCCGCGGGACTCACGGCGACGAGGAGGGCACCGAGCAGGATCGACAGGGCAAGTCGTTTCATAGCCAGACCAGTCTGAAGACACCAACGAATGACGTGTTCGGCGCCACGGGGCGCCAGCGCGCCACGGGGTGGCGCACCAGGTCGGCGAGCCGCGCTTTGCGGACCTCGCCGGGACCACCGTCGATGGGACCCGTATGATAAACCACCCAGTCGCGTCCGTCTCGTTCAAAGGGCGACGGCCCGACAAACACCATGAGGTGGTCGGGGGACGCCTGCGCGTCCTGCCTGAAGTAGAGCAGATCGGCCGGACGCAGGGCGCCTGTGTCGCGTCCAAGCGCTCGGGCGTTGAGGCCCACGATCGTCTTCGCGTCCGCGAACTCGGCGTAGGCGTTCTCGCCGACGCGGAACAGGCGCCATCCGTCCGCCTGTCCGGGCGGCCTCGTGCGGACGTCCGGATACGGGGCCTCGATCGGCAGGCCGGCACCGCGGCGCCATTCCGGCGTGTGCGCGCGAAGTGCCTCGCGCACGGCGTGGCGCACCAGGCCGGCGCAGTCGATCACGTCGGGAGTCGTGCGGTAGAACTGCGCATCCGCGAGGAACGTGAACCAGGCGCGGAACGCCTCGCGATCCGCCTCGTCGCCCAGCCGCACCTGCGCGTGCGGCAGTGCGACGGTGGCGGCCACGAGCACGCCGGCCAGCGCTACCAGTCGGCGTCGGTCCATGCGGTACCCAGGGTGCCGGCCTTCAGGCCGGCCACCAGCGGTTCGTTGAGAAACGCCACCAGCGGCGCCATCGCGCGCCACGACGTGAGCAGGGTCTTGTAGAAGCCGGGCGTCAGCGCGAACTCGGCCGGCCGTTCGCAGAAGGCGAGGAATTGCCGGTACTTGAGCCACTCGGCGGCGGGGTGGTCCTTCGCGAACCCGCGCGGGACGCGCTGGAGCCGATCTCCTTCGAGCGTGCCGAAGGCGCGTGTGTAGGCCGGCGAGGCCACGATTCGCGCGAGCCGCCGGTGATGCGCGGCGATGTGCTCGCGCAACAGATGCAACTGCGGTGACGAAGGCATGTAGATGCCGCCGCCGTACCAGACGTGCTTCGGAGCCACCTCCAGATAGAACCCCGCGCCCTCGTGCTTGGGAAGCAGCCGGTGGGGGAAAACGGCGGCGACGTTGGTCTTGATCGGCGTCTTGTTCGCCGAGAAGCGCGTGTCCCGGTACGGCCGGTAGAGCGAGGTGCGCGGGTTCGCCACCAGGTCGGGCGCGAAGGCCGGCAGGTCAGCGGCGAGGCGCTGGACCAGTTCGACCATCGGGGCCCGGACCTCCGCGAGGTAGCGATCCTTGCGCGCGTGGAACCACTCGCGGGTGTTGTGGCGCTCGAGCGCACGCAGGAAGGCGAGCGTCTTCTTCGTAAACCTGCCGGCAGGCGCAGATCGACCTGCAGCCGCTGACTGATGAGCTTTCTGAGCCATAGGCATCGCGCGCGACACGACTCCGGAACGTTGGGGAAGCCTTCATAAAGTGTACTGGAGGCCAGGACATTTGCCAAGCGACCGCTGGCCGGAACCGCCGGCTGGAATAAAGGCGCTCCGCTCCGGGTTATGCTGGAGGAGAGGCCCCCACATGCTTATCAAGCGCGCGCCGGACGTCCGGTCGTCCGAGATCACCGACGAGTCCCTTTACCTGCGCCGGCGGGAGTTCCTCCAGGCGGCCGCGGTGCCCGTGGTGGCGGCGGCAATCGCCGGGATGGGGCCGGAGGCGCGGGCGGCGGCGCCGCAGGACGATCCGCTCCCCAACGTCCGAAAAGGCGTCGTCACGGTCAACGAGCCGTGGACGCCGTACGAGGACGTCACGACCTACAACAACTTCTACGAATTCGGCACCGACAAGTCGGATCCGGCCCGCAACGTCCGCAGCTTTCGCCTGCGCCCCTGGACGGTGAAGATCGACGGACTGGTCAACAAGCCGGGCGATTACGCCGTCGACGATCTCATCAAGCCGCAGCAACTCGAGGAGCGCGTCTACCGCCTGCGGTGCGTCGAGGCGTGGTCGATGGTCATTCCGTGGGTGGGGTTCTCGCTGCGGGACGTCATCAAGCGGGTCGAACCGCAGAGCGGGGCGACGTTCATCGAGTTCACGACGCTCAACGACCCGAAGCAGATGCCCGGCCAGCGTGTGTCCGTGCTCAAGTGGCCGTATGTGGAAGGCCTGCGCCTTGACGAGGCGATGCACCCCCTGGCGATCCTCTCGGTCGGCCTCTACGGCAAGGTGCTCCCGGTCCAGAACGGCGCACCCATCCGCCTGGTCGTGCCCTGGAAATACGGGTTCAAGAGCATCAAGTCGATCGTGCGGATGCGGTTCGTCGACAGGCAGCCCGTGTCGTCGTGGCAGGCCTCGGCGCCGCAGGAGTACGGGTTCTACTCGAACGTGAACCCCGAGGTCGATCATCCGCGATGGAGCCAGGCCCGGGAGCGGCGCATCGGGGAGTTCCTGAAGCGCAAGACGCTGATGTTCAACGGCTACGCGGACCAGGTCGGCAGCCTCTATGCCGGCATGGATCTCAAGAAGAACTACTGATACTCGGGATTCGGGATTGGGGATTCGGGATTCGGGCTGATACGCTGTTCCGAGCGGAAGCGGTCCATCACGCAGCGTTCTGCCACTCCTCGCACATGTCCATCAGACCGTTGAAGGCCGTCCTGTTTGCCGCCGCGCTGGGGCCGGTGGCGTGGCTGGGCTGGGGCGCCTGGACCGACGCGCTCGGCGCGAATCCGATCGAAACCATCACGCGAGAGACCGGCACGTGGACGCTGCGGTTGCTCGTGCTCAGCCTCGCCATCACGCCGTTGCGGCGCCTCACCGGCTGGAATGACGCGATCAGGTTTCGCCGGATGCTGGGCCTGTTCGCCTTCTTCTACGGCACCCTGCACCTGCTGACCTACGTGTGGCTGGACCAGTTCTTCGACGGGGCCGCCCTGCTCAAGGACGTCTACAAACGGCCGTTCATCACCGCCGGCGCCACGGCCTTCTTCGTGATGCTGCCGCTGGCTTTGACGTCGACCGCGGGCATGATTCGCCGGCTGGGCGGCCGGGCGTGGCGGCGTCTGCACCAGCTGGTGTACCTGGCGGCGATCGCCGGGGTAGTGCACTACTGGTGGCTGGTGAAGGCGGACATCCGGCGCCCGCGCACCTACGCCCTCCTCCTCGCGATGCTGCTCGGGTACCGCGCGTTCGTGGCGCTTCGCTCCCGGGCCAGGGCGTGAGCCCCGCCATCGTCAGCGCTTCTCGGCCAGTTTCGACTTCAGGTACCCGATGATGCCGGGCAGCAGCGACAGGAAGATCACGATCGCAATGACGATGTGGATGCGGCTCTCGATGTTGGGAATGAACCGGCCGAGATAGTAGCCGGTCAGCGTCATGCTGGTGATCCAGATGACGGCGCCAACCACATTGAAGGTGATGAAGCGGCGGTAGCTCATCTGAGCGGCGCCGGCCACGACCGGGGCGAAGGTTCGCACGATGGGCATGAACTGCGCCAGGATGATCGTCTTGCCGCCGTGCCGCTCGTAGAACTCGTGCGTGCGCAGCAGGTGTTCCCGGCGGAAGAGGAATGAATTCGGGCGGCTGTAGAGCGCCTTGCCCGCCCGGCTGCCAATCCAGTACCCCGTCGAATTCCCGCAGATCGCGGCGATGATCAGGCACGGCACCAGCAGCACGATGTTCAGGTCGCCCTTGGCCGCAAACAACCCCGCCGTCACCAGCAGCGAGTCGCCGGGCAGGAAGAAGCCCACCATCAGCCCGGTCTCGGCGAAGATGATGAAGATCATCCCGTACAGACCGACGATCCGGATGAGCTCCGGGACGTTGTAGAAGAACTTGAAGAAGCTCTCGACCAGTTCCACGAAGGGTGCCCTTTCTCCCGCCTCGATCGCCGAACGCGAATCCTCCGAGTATACAACGCTCTGGTATGCTGAGGGCGCAGCCGGCGCTGGGGCCGGCGCGCCAGCGTCAGCCGGATCCATCATGTCCAGTTCCGCCCTGAACCCCGCGCCGGCGCCGTTCTCCGCTCCGCCCGACGCCCTCCGCGATCTCGAGCGCGCGCTCCGGCAGGCGGTGAAAGGCGAGGTGCGGTTCGACGCGGGCAGCCGCGCGCTCTACGCCACCGACTCGTCGAACTACCGGCAGGTGCCGATTGCCGTCGTCGTGCCGCGGGACATCGACGACGTCATCGCCGCGGTGGCAGCGTGCCGGGCCGCCGGCGCGCCGGTGCTGTCGCGCGGCGCGGGGACCAGCCTGGCCGGGCAGTGCTGCAACGTCGCGGTGATCCTCGATCTGTCGAAACACTGCAACCACATCCTCGGCCTCGACGCCGTCCGGCGGCAGGCGCGGGTGCAGCCCGGCGTCGTCCTCGATCGGTTGCGAGAGCAAGCCGAGACGCACGGGCTGACTTTTGCGCCCGATCCGGCCACGCATCGGTACTGCACCCTGGGCGGGATGATCGGGAACAATTCCTGCGGCGTGCACTCGGTGATGGCCGGCAAGACCGACGACAACGTCGACGAACTCGACATCCTGACCTACGACGGCCTGCGCCTGCGCGTCGGGCCGACGACGCCGGAGGAACTCGACGCGATCATCAGGGCCGGCGGCCGGCGGGGCGAGATCTATGCCGGCCTGCGTGATCTCCGGGATCGCTACGGCGATCTCGTGCGGGCCCGCTTTCCGAAGATCCCGCGTCGCGTGTCGGGCTACAACCTCGACTTCCTGCTGCCGGAGAACGGCTTCAACGTGGCGCGGGCGCTGGTCGGATCCGAGGGCACCTGCGTCACGGTGCTCGAAGCGACGCTGCGCCTGGTGCCGAGCCCGCCGTGCCGGTCGCTGCTGGTGCTCGGGTTCGACGATGTGTATCTCGCCGCGGATGCCGTCACCACGGTGGTCGAGTTCGGGCCGATCGGGCTCGAGGGGATCGACGAACTCCTGGTGCGCCACTCTCGCAAGAAGAACCTCAACCCCAAGGGGCTCGCGCTGCTGCCCGAAGGGAAAGGCTGGCTCTACGTCGAGTTCGGAGGCGACACGATAGCCGACGCCGAGGCGCAGGCTGGGCGGCTGATGGACGCGCTGCAGCGTCAGCCGGGCGCCCCCACGATGCGGCTGTTCCGCGATCCGGTCGAGACACAGCACGTGTGGGCCGTGCGCGAGTCCTCGCTCGGGGCGACGTCCTTCGTTCCGGGTGAGGGCAAGAACTGGGAAGGCTGGGAGGACGCGGCGGTGCCGCCGGCGCGTCTCGGGGAGTACCTGCGCCGGCTTCGTCAGCTGATGGCGCAGTTCGGCTACGCCGGGTCGCTCTACGGCCACTTCGGCCAGGGCTGCGTGCACACGCGCATCAACTTCGACCTCAAGACGACGGAAGGCATCGCCGCCTACCGCCGCTTCGTCGAGCAGGCCGCGGACGTGGTCGTCGAGCTGGGCGGATCGCTGTCGGGCGAGCACGGGGACGGCCAGTCGCGGGCCGAACTGCTGCCCCGGATGTACGGCCCGGAGCTGATGCAGGCGTTTCAGACCTTCAAGGCGATCTGGGATCCGCAGAACAAGATGAACCCGGGCAAGGTCGTCAGCCCGTACCGGCTGGACGAGCACCTGCGGGTGCAGCAGTACCATCCGGCTCACGTGCACACTCACTTCGAGTACCCCGTCGAAGGCAGCTTCGCCGACGCGGCGATGCGTTGCGTCGGGGTGGGGAAGTGCCGCAAGACCGACGGCGGCGCGATGTGCCCGTCCTACATGGTCACCGCGGACGAGCAGCACTCGACACGGGGCCGCGCCCGCCTCCTCTACGAGATGCTCCAGGGCGACGTCGTCACCGAGGGCTTCCGCAGCGAGGCCGTCAAGGAGGCGCTCGACCTCTGCCTCAGCTGCAAGAGCTGCAAGAGCGAGTGCCCCGTCGGCGTGGACATGGCGGCCTACAAGTCGGAGTTCCTCGCGCACTATTACGAGGGACGCCGCCGGCCGCTGCGGTCGTACGCCTTCGGCCTGATCAACCACTGGGGCGCGCTGGCCGAGTACGTGCCGTGGCTCGCCAACGTCTTCACGCAGGTGCCGCCGTTCAGCGCGATCGTCAGGTGGGCCCTCGACATGGCCCCCGAGCGCCGGATGCCGCCGTTCGCGGCGAAGAGCTTCCGCCGAGGGTTCCGGGCAACGCGGCGCTCCGACGAGCCCTCAGCCCTTGTCCGCCGTAGCCTTGACCGCCTCCGCGCGGAGCGCTACGGCGAGACCTCGACGAAGCTCGAAGAGCGAAGTCGGGGCGAAGGCGGACCAATCCCGTCCCGTGTTCTCCTCTGGCCCGACACCTCGAACAACTACTTCCACCCGGAGGTGGCGCACGCGGCCGTGACCGTGCTCGAGGCTGCCGGGTTCCAGGTCGACATTCCGCGCGAACGGCTGTGTTGCGGGCGGCCGCTCTACGATCACGGCATGCTGACGGCGGCACGGCGTCGCCTGGAGGAGATCCTGGCGAGTCTGAAGGACGACATCGAGGCCGGCACGCCGATTGTCGGTCTCGAGCCGTCCTGCGTATCGGTATTCCGCGACGAACTGCTGCGCTTCTTCCCCGATGACCCACTGGCGCGCAAACTGAGCCAGCAGGTGTTCGTGCTGAGCGAGTTCCTCGTCCGGACAGGCGCGCTGCCGGCGATGCACCTGGACGGCAAGGCCGTCGTGCATCCGCACTGCCACCAGCGCGCGTCGCTCAATCTCGACGACGAGATTGCCGTCCTGAAGCAGACGGGCCTGGACTTTACCGTGCTCGACGCCGGCTGTTGCGGGATGGCTGGCGCCTTCGGCTTCGAGGCCGACCACTACGAGGTCTCGATGAAGGCGGGGGAGCGCGTCCTGCTGCCGGCTGTTCGCGAGGCGTTGGCGGACACCTACATCGTCACCAACGGCTTCAGTTGTCGCGAGCAGATCACCCAGTCGACGGGCCGTCGTGCGTGGCACCTGGCGGAGATCCTGCAGAAGGCACTGCGACGCAGCACATCGTGACGCGGTGCCGACCGGCGCCGCGGTTGCCGGCAAGGAACGGGCTCACATCCCCTGGCCGCAAGTGGAGACGGCCGCAGGAGTTACCCTGCCGCCATCATGGCTGTGGGGGGCTCGCAGCGGACGGAATTGTGCGTTGTGGCGCGGGGCGGCGTGAGGGGTTCGACTTCCTTGAGGTGATCGTCCCGTGGAGCCAACAATGGTAACATCGGCGCCAAGAGGACCGGAGATGGCCACGATTCACATCGACTTGCCGCAGGAGAAGATCCTGGAGTTCTGCGCGAGGTGGAAGGTCACTGAACTCGCTCTGTTCGGATCGGTGCTCCGGGACGACTTCCGTCCCGACAGCGACGTCGACGTGCTGGTACGCTTCGATCCCGACGCCGGCTGGGGTTTGTTCGAGTTCATGCAGATGGAGGAGGAGTTGGCGAAGACGCTCGGCCGTCCCGTCGATCTGGTGGCGAGGGCAGCCGTCGAGGCGAGTCGTAACTGGATTCGGCGGAAACAGATTCTAGACGAGAGCCATGTCGTATTCGCTGCGTGATTCATCGACGTTGCTCGACATGCTGTTGCTCGCTCAGGACGTGCGGGAATTCGTGACCGCCATGACGTTCGAGACATTTTCGGGCGACAAGAAGACCAGGGCTGCGGTCCTCCATGCCCTGATCGTCGTCGGTGAAGCCTCCAGGCGCCTCTCGCTCGACTTCAAAGTGGATCATCCCGAGATTCCGTGGGTGCGGATCGGCAACTTTCGCAATCTGCTGATCCACGAGTACGACAAGGTCGATCTGCCGCTGGTGTGGCGCGTCGTCACCGCCGAAGTGCCGCAGTTGATTCAGAACTTGACTCCGCTGGTTCCCGTCGAGCCCCCTGCTGATGGGGAGCAGGGATGATTGCCGCCACGGTCGGTGACGCGTTGGCGAGACGGCCGACTTCTCGTCGCGTCACCCGAAAGGCGGCTTCTTCACCGCGCGCCAGGCCCGACATGCGGGCTACGCCGACAAAGGCCCCCCGCATCACATAGGCCACGGCAACTGGGTCCGCCTCACAAATGGCAACGGCCGCAAGGTTGTCCCTTGCGGCCGTCATGGTTGCGGGGGCCCGCTACCAACGATACTTGCAGCTGTGGTGCGTGGCAGCGTGAGGGCTCGCAGTCATGCCTTCGTCCACCACTGGAGGGTATACGCTCTCAAATCAGTTGAGGCCATATACCGTGAAACGGCATGACGCGGGAAGACGCCTCCACCAGGTCGCGCGCCGACCGTGGTGACGTCGCGATTTCGGTCGCTGGGCCCTGGGAGGAATAGGCGAGTCGGTGTTACAATACATAGGTCATTATGCACAAAGACCTTGTAAACGTAACAGTGCGGCGCGGCAGTCCTGAACAGCGAGCCATCGCCGTCGCTCGCAGCCAAGGCATCGCGCGGACTCGCGATTTCGAGGCCGCCGGCATCGCGCGCACCAACGTCCGCCGCCTGTGCGACCGAGGCCTGCTGGTGCGAACGGCGAGAGGGCTTTATCAGCTTCCGAATGCTGAGCTGTCCGCTGCCCACAGTCTTGCGGAGATTGCCCGCGTTGTGCCTGGGGGCACGGTGTGCCTCCTGTCGGCGCTGCAGTTCCACGAACTCACCACGCAACTGCCACGCGCCGTCTGGATGCTGATCGGTTCGAAGGCCTGGACCCCGCGCAACCCGCCCGTCCCCCTGGAGATTGTCCGTTCTCGGGGGGAGGCACTCACGGCAGGCGTCGAGCGGCACGTGATCGAGCGAGTGTCGGTGCCGATCACTGTGCCGGCGAAGACGGTCGCTGATTGCTTCAAGTACCGGAACCGCGTCGGTCTCGACGTCGCCATTGAGGCGCTACGGGATTGCCTCCGGCACAGGCGCGCCACAGTGGACGAACTCTGGCGTTTTGCGTCCGTCTGCCGCGTTCGGAACGTGATGCGTCCCTATCTCGAGGCGATGGTATGAGCCCGACACGCGAACGGCCGCGCAACATGGCCGCGTCGGTTCGCGAGCGCCTGACCCAGCAGGCTCGATCGCGGTCCGCAAACGTACAACTCGTGATGACACGCTACGCGATTGAGCGTCTGCTGTACAGACTGAGCCTGTCCAGGCATCGGGAACGTTTCGTACTCAAGGGCGCGATGCTCTTTGCAGTCTGGGCCAATGCACCGTACCGCACGACCGCGGATCTCGACCTGCTCGGCGCGGGTGACCCAGAACCGCAATTGCTCGCACGGGCCATTCGCGAGGTCTGCTCGGTCGCTGTCGAAGATGACGGCGTCACGTTCCTCGCCGACACGCTCAGGGTCGAGGCGGCGCGTGAGGACCAGGAGTATCAAGGCGCGCGGATGACGATGACCGCGGTGATCGCGGGTGCCCGCCTCGCCATCCATGTGGACGTCGGGTACGGCGACGCGATCACGCCGGGCGTTCTGGAACTGGAGTATCCGTCACTCCTCGATATGCCTCGCGCGAAGCTCCGCGCCTATCCGCCGGAGACCGTCGTCGCCGAGAAACTCCACGCACTCGTCGCGCTCGGGATGGCGAACAGTCGCATGAAGGACTTCTACGATCTATGGGCCATCGCCGGTTCCCTGGCCTTCGACGGGGCCATTCTCGCCCAGGCCTTCGGAGCCACGTTTGAGCGCAGGAGAACGCCGCTGCCGACCGCTGTGCCGGTGGCGCTCACCGCCACATTCGTGGGCGATCCGGCGAAGCAGGCGCAATGGCAAGGGTTCGTTCGGCGCACCGAGTTTACCCTCCAACCGAGTCCGCTTCACGACGTTGCAGCCGCGGTTGCCGGCTTCGTTCTGCCGCCGGCCAGGGCCGCCGCCGCAGGGTCTGTTTTCGAGCAGCGATGGGAGCCTGGCGGGCCATGGAAACAGTGATGCCGGGGGGAACGGGTGGGGGAACACCCTCCAACGCGGACCGTTCCCCCCTCCGATGGTCTTGGGCACCCATGTTGGCCGGATGGAGCGCGGCGGCATCAGCGAGTTCATGACATCGGGTTAGTGCCACGCACTCAGCAGTTTACCGCCTGCCTCCCGAACCACAATTGAGCGGCGCCCTTCGCCGCGCCGGCCACCCCAGACAGCGACAGACGATGAGGGACGGGGCGTGAGCGACCCCCCTTTCGCCCCGGCTATCGGCCCCAGGGCCGTCCCAGTGGGTCGCTCACGCCCCGGCTGTCGATGTCCGTACGGCGTGTCTGATCGGCCGGCGATGGCCATGTCGTTGCGGCCGGCCATCCTGCCCGACATGCACCGTGCACCTGGTGCGCCATGTCGCGCAGATCGCCGGTGCGAAACCCATCGCCATGATCCTGTCTATGGGGTCTGTGATGCTGCTGATCAACTCTGTTGTTGATACGGTGTCTGGCGTCCGCGTATGCGCTGCCGGTGGCATCGCGTACTGCACGCCGTTGTCGAGGGTGGATGCCGGGCCTCTGGGGGGTCGCCGAGCGATCCGACACACCTCGCACATCGTCGTGCGATGCTGCCGCGTCGACAGCGTCTCAGGGAGCATGATCCGACCGAATCGGGCCGCGGTTCGTCATACTACCCGACCGTCGCACAGCTGTCTCACGAGACGTGTGCCCGCGACCGGACTTGGCAAGGAGGTTATGCCGTGTATTGGCTACTCCATGAACTGCGGCGTTCAGGACGACTCGCTCGGCGGTCCCCCTCGTCCACCGTCGGCATCGTGGTCACGCTCGCGCTGGGAACGGGCCTTAACTTCGCTGTGCTGGCCG
>Ga0315283_10001586_pt1 | contig 18363 bp, 15 predicted proteins | sample YL17G09_0_MG_FD_204541 | JGI IMG/M metagenome (GOLD analysis project Ga0315283, IMG submission 204541) | Sediment microbial communities from Yellowstone Lake, YNP, Wyoming, USA - YL17G09_0 | ecosystem: Environmental > Aquatic > Freshwater > Lake > Sediment | place: USA: Wyoming | collected... | reverse complement strand
GCGCGGCGCGCCTCCACCCGACACACCCCGCCCCCCCCCCCCCCTCCCCAGGTCGGCTACGCCGCCGCCCTCTTCTACGGCTACGTCGGCGCCGGCGGCGTCGCGGTGTGGGCCGCGCTGCGCTGGGCGCTCGCGTCGCCGCTCCCGCTCGTTTCAGTGTGGACCATCTACGGGTACGCGCTCACCCCCTTCCTCCCCGCCGCCCCCCTGTGCGCGCTGCCGCACGAGGGCGTGCGGTGGGGCGTGATCGTGGGGGCGGCGGCCGTCTCCGGTGCGTTCCTGGCCGGGGCGCTGCGCGGGCCGGTCTGCGGCGGCGGCGCGGCGCGCGCGGCGCCCGTCGCGGCCGCCATGGCCGCCGCGCACGCGGGCGTCGCGGTCGCGCTCAAGCTGTCCATCTTTCACTACTGGAAGTGAGTGAGGCGGGGAAGGGCGCGCCGCGGCGGGGTGGAGCAGCGACGCGTGTTGAAAAAAAGAGCGACGAAAAAACAATCACGCCCCTACCCTCCCGCCTCGGCCGCCTCGAGCGCGGCCTTGGCCGCCAGCAGCTCCTCCACCGCGGCCGCGACCGCGGGGTCGCTGTTGGTGGCGCCGGCGTCCTTGAGGGCGCGCACGGCGGCGGCGAGTTCCGCGACGCGCGCGGCCGCCGCGCCGGCGTCCGCGCCGCTCGCCGCCGCCGGCGCCGCCGCCCCCCCCGCCGCCCCGCCGGGCGCTCCGGGCCCGCCGTGGCTCCCGTCCTCGTACGTCCAGTGGGTGAAGACGACGGCCTGCCCGACGCGGGCGCCCGCGGGGGAGGAGACGTTGAAGAGGGTGCCGTCCTGAATTTCAAACCGGGTCCCCGAGGCCGACACGCGCCAGCCGCGGTACCCGGTGACGACGCCCGTCTTGTCGGCGGCGGCGAGCAGGGCGGCCCGGTCGGCCTGGACCTCGGGCGCGTCCTCGGCCGACGTGCGGGAAGGAGACCCGACGACGCCCTTCCACGGCGCCTCAAACAGCGCCTGCGCCGCCTCGTTGGCGTACGTGAATGCAGGGTCGTCCTCCGCGTCGTGGGCGAGGACGGGAAAGGGAGCTGTGTAGAGCGCTTTGGGCGCGGCCGCGATGTCGATCCCGTCTTCGCTCTCAAAGAGCGGCCGCCCCACCGCCCGCCGGTAGGATTCGACCAGGAGCAGGGTCAGCATGACGACATCCACGTCGGCGTAGGGCGGTTTGTCTGGAATCACGAGGCCCGGCTTTTTGGGGGCGCCCTTTTGCTTGCCGCCGCCGCCGCCGCCCTGGAGGGGATGGGTGGGAGTGGCGTGCGTCAGAGGCGTCCCGCCGCCGGCGCCGGCCGCGCGGCGGCTCCCCGCCCTACCTTTTTGGCGGCGGCGACCGTGCGGCCGCGCGGGCGCGGCGGCGGCGGTTGGGCGCGGCGCGCGCACAAGCCATGCGGCTCATGGAGGCGGCTGGACGGCCTGGCGGGGGCGGGTGGAGGCGTGGTGGGCGAGGGCGCCGCCAATTGGCGCGCCGCCTCCGCTGGCGACGCGGCGCGCACCCGGGTGCCGGCCCGATCGCGCGGGCGAGCATGGATGCTGGCGGGAGCGGGAGAGAGAGGGGCGCGGGCGTGTGTCTGTTGCTCTCTACCCTCCGCCCTCCTCCTCAACCGCGCCCCGCCACGAACGCGTCCACCAGCGACCGCGCCGCGTCGGGCGTCGGCGCGCCTTCGAGCGGGCCCGCGAGGCGGGCGGTCTCGCCGCACGCGCCGTCGACGGCGAGCAGGGTGGGCACCCCCGCCAGGCGCCGCGCGGACCGCAGGGGGTGGGCCGGGTCTTTCCACGTCGCCCGGTCGCCGACCTAGGGGGGGGGGGGGCGGAGGGCGGCGGTCGGGCGCCGCCCCGCGGCGCCCCCCACAGAGAAACGTCCCCCCCCCCGCCGCCCCTCGTCGCCCCACCTCGACCTCCAGCAGCGACCCCGCCACCGCGGCCACCCCGCCCCGCACCCCCGGCGCCGCGCGCGCGGCGTCGGGGCACCAGGGCGCGCCGCCGCGCGCCTCGTCGGGCGACGCGGTGAAAAGGATGAAGCGCGGCGCGGGCGCGGCGGCGAGGGCGGCCTCGCCAGCGGCCAGGCCGGTGTGCGGGACGACGCGGTGGAAGGGGGGCATGAGGAGAGAGGACCGCGGCCAGTGAGGGCGGGCGGGGCAGGCATCGGGACACTCCCACGCGCTTCTGTCTTCTCCTCTTTCGCCCGCGGCAGGCGCGCTCCAGCCGCGCCCGCGTCGAGACACTCGCCCGCGTCCGCGCGGCGCGCCGCGCCCAATGCGCCGTGCTGCCGCCGCCGGCCGGCCGTGCGCCGGCGGCCGCCCGCGCGTTGCCCTTCCGCGCCCTGGGACGGCGTCCAGGAGGCCACTGTCCCGCATCCGGGTGGCCCAGCCCGGCGCGCCGCCCGACGCCGCGACTGTGGCCCCCGCTGAAGCCGACCTGGGCACCGGCTCCGTCGACGCGTACAAGGAGGAGTCGCGCGCGTTCAGGAGGACCTACTTTGGGTACGGCGAGTGGAAGGCGCACCGGTCCTCGACGCGCTACGTCCGCCACATCAACGGCCTCTTCGGGTCGCGCATCGTGCGCGGCCTCGGCGCCCCCCTCGGCATCGTTCTCGTGTCCGGCCTGGCCACCGGCACGTACGAGACCGCGCTGGAAGCCGGGCTGCTGCCGCTGTCGCTGCCGTCGGTCGGCGGCGCGTCGTCGGCCGCGCAACTGTCCGGCTTCGCCCTCTCCCTCCTCCTCGCGTCCCGCACCACCAACAGCTACGCGCGGTGGCAGGAGGCGGCATCCCTGACGGCCAGCGTGTGCGCGGCGTCGCTCGACCTCACGCGGCAGGCCGCTGCGTGGGCGTCGCCCGCCGACGCGCCCGTCGTCGCCGCGGTCGCGCGCTGGGCGGCCGCCCTGCCGCGCGCGCTGCAGGCGGCGGTCGTGGAGGACGTGGATTTGGTGTTGACCACCGCGGCCGCGCCGTCGCGGCTGCGGCTGCGGCCGGCGGAGCGCGCCGCGCTCGCCGCGTCGCCCGACGCGCCCCGCTTTGCGCTGGCGGTGATCACGGCCGCGCTGGCGTCGGCCAGCGGGCTCTCGGACGCGCAGCGGGCGCGCCTGGACGAGGGGCTGACCGCGGTCGGTGCCGCGGCGTCGTCCGCGCGGCGCGTGCTCGTCCAGCCCATCCCCCTCTCCTACACCCGCCACACCTCCCGCGTCCTGGTAATCTCGCTGGCCTTCCTACCGGCCGTCCTGTGGCCCGAGTGCCGGTGCGGGGGGGGCGGGTGGCGGGTGGGGAGGGAGGGCGGCGCCCGCGCGCGCCGGCGCCCACCTCCCCGCGGGCCCCCCCCCCCCCCCCCCCCCCCCCCCCCCCCCCCCCCCCCAGCTGGGGCGCCATCCCCGCCTCCCTGCTCATCGCCTACCTCCTGCTCGGCATCGACGAGATCGGGGTCGCGCTCGAGGAACCCTGGTCGCTGCAACCGTTTGCCGCCCTGACGCTCGCCAACGACGGCCACGTGCTGGCCGCCCTGGAGGCTGCGTCCGAAGCGCGGGCGCTGTGTGCGGGGGATGTGGGGGGGTCGGCGACCGAGTCGACCGACTCGGACGACGGGGGCGGCGACCGCGGCGGCGCGGCGTCGTCGTCGCGCGCCGCGCGGCTCTTCCGCGGCCTGCGCACGCCCAGCTTCTTCAAGGCGTGATTGATGTTACACACACGCACACACGCGCGGGAGGGAATGAATGAGGCATGCCTAGGAAGAGGGAGAGGGAGGGAGCGCGTGCGTCTCTTTCACGCGACGCGCGCGCGCTTGGGCGACGGCCGCGTCGGCGGCGCCCCGCCGTTGGCGGCCAATTCCGCCGCCTCCGGCGCGACGCCGTAGCCGCCGGCCAGGAGGAGGGCGTGCAGCGCGGCCGCGCCGCCGTCGGCGGCGAGCGCGGCGGCCAGGAGGGCGGGGGGGGCGGGAGGGGGGGCCGCGGCCGGCGCAGCCGCCACCGCCTTGCCCGCGTCCTCCTCCTCCGGCAGCAGCGACCGCAGCGCGTGCGCGGCGTCGTCCGGCAGCGCCCTCAGGAGCCCAGCGTCGCGCAGCGCGGCCGCGCCGCGGCGCGCACCGCGCAAGGCTGCCACCGCGGCGGCCAGCAGGTCGGCGCGCTGGGCGGAGCGGGCGGTGGGGGGGAGGAGGTAGCGCAGGGCGTCGAAGCTAAAGGGAAGGAGGGTAAAAGGCGTCGCCGTCGTCGCGCGAAGGAAGCGCAGGCATCGCCCGCCGCGTGGCCCGGCCGCCTCCCTCCCCACCCCCCATCGACCGAATCGCACCCGTCCTTGATCCGGTCGCGCCGTTTTTGCTCGGTCGCGACGTGCCGGGCCGCGGAGCCGCCCGAACCGGCGCGGCCGCGCGGCGTGCCCGACCGCTCGCTCGCGCCCGAGTCGGAGCCGGCAGGGCTGCCGGTCGGCGGGGATGGGCCTCCCAAAGGGCTGTCCATTGTGGAGGGGCGGCGGGGGTCGTTGGGCGGGGAGTGCGTGCCGGGCGCCGCATGCGCGGCGCGTTGTTCCACCCGCGCGGGAGGGCACCCCAGCGTGCCCCCGACACGTGCCGCCCGCCGCCGCGCGGCCGCTGGGTCCATCGCCCGCCCCCGTGGGGCGTCAGCACAAGTTAGAATCTACACAGGGCGGCGGCGGGGCGCGCCGCGCGCGCCTCGGCGCGACGGCGCGGGCGCGCGCGGCGCGGCGGTTGGTCGGCGTCGGTGAGCGCTCGCATGCAGGCGCAAGCTTGGCAGAGCGTCATAACCGAGGCAATGCAGGGGCGGCGGCGGCGGCGCGGAGCGGGGCCGAAAAATGAAAGACCGCCGCACCCTTCACGCCGCGCGCTCCCCACCCGCCGCCGCCACCCCCACCCCCACTTTGAGCGGCGGCGGCGCGGCCAGCACGGTGGCGGACGCGGTCGCCGGCGACCGCGGCAGGGGCGGCCGCGGCGCGGGCGGCGGCGGCGCGCCCGCCGTCGCGGGCGCGCCCAGCGCGGCCACCAGGCGCGCCGCGCGCGCGGCCTGGGCGGCCAGGGCGGCTTGGAGCGCGGACTGCTCGCGCTGCAGGGCGGTCAAGCGGGCTTGCAGGGTGGTCTGCTCCGCGAGCGCCGACCGCAGCTCGCCCGCGACGCCCACCGCGGTCGACGGCGGTGGGGCCGGCGGCGCGGCGCCCGGCACGCGGTCACCGTCCGCGCTGCTCCCGATCGCGCCGCCGCCTTCAGACGGCGTGCCGCGCGTGGCCGACCGCGCGCGCGGCGCGGCGCCGCCGCCCCACCCTCGTCCCACCGCAAGCCGGTGCTTTTGGAGGTGGGATTTGAGGTGGACGAGTTGGAGCCAAGGCACTCCCATTTCGCGTTGGATGAGGGCTGGAGTGGCGACCGACGCGCCGCCGAGCGCGTCGACTGCGGCGACGAAGGCCGCATGCAAATCCGGCGTCCACCGCAGGCGCCGCTTGGGCGCCGGCTCGTCGCCACCGGTCGAGGGGCGGGGCGGGCGGGGGGTGGAGCGTCCGGACGACGACGGCCCCGGCGCCGACGCCGGCAGGTCGCGCGCGAGGACGGCCGCCGCCTCGTCCGCGCTGTCGGCCGATGGCGACCGCGGTTGGCCGCGATCGGCCCGGCCTGGGGGGTGATGATGTAGGGGTCGGCCGCGCGAGCGGTGAGCGCGCGCCGAATGCGGGCGTCGAGGGAATAAGAAGGCGTGTGCCCGCCCGCCGCCACGCGCAGCGCCCCGCCTGCACCACGACCACGGTCGCGCGTAAAAGGGCGCACCTCTCATGGGGCGGGCGACGCCGTCGACGGCGCGCGGTGGGCGAGATGCGGCGCGCAGCGCGCGGAGATGTGCAGCACGGCGTCGCCATACTTTCGCCTCACCGTCTGCCGGGCCGTCAAGAAGCCGCCCCCTCCCACACCGTGACGGGCGCCCACTTGGCCCGCCGCGGGCCGCCATGGCTGTCGCCCGTTTCGGCGGCGTGGCCTGTGCGTGGAGGGAGGGTGAGGGTCGACGAGTGGGTCGACCGCGCGCGCGCGCGCGGCGGCCGCCGCGCGCCCGCCCACCCCGCCGCGCGCACCCGACACCGCGACCGCGTCGCCCGCGACCGCCACGCACAGCAGGTCGCGCGGGCCGGGCGCGACGGTCTCGACGAGGCGCCGGGTGGCGGGGGGCGAGGGGGGACCAGCGTCGTTGCTGCCTCCGCCGCCGCCTCCCACACCAAACAGCTCCAGCGTGCTGTCCGATGTGGCCACCGCCAGCACGGCGTCCGACAGAAAGGCGAGCGCCATCGGGCGCCCGGCCGACGCGCCGCGCCAGGGCACGCCGCCGCCCGCGCGCGCGTCCACCAGCGCCACGCTCCCGTCGGCGCCCGCCGCCGCGAGGCGCACCCCGTCCGGCGCCCACGCGACCGCGGTGAGCGGGCACGCGTGCGTGCGGTGGGCGGCGACGCCGGCGAGGCCGGCCGGCGTCGCCGCCCACAGCCGCGCGACGCCGTCGCTGCAGGCGGCCGCCAGCAGGCCGCCACTCCCCAGCCGCGCCCCAAACACGTGTGCCTCGGCCCAGCGCGGGTTGGCCAGCATGGCGGGGGCCGGAGGCGCCGCCGGCGGCGGGTCGGCGGCGAGCGCCACCCCCGTCTCCAAACTCCACACCGCCACGCCCGCGCCCGCGGTCGTCACCAGGCGCCCGCCGTCGGCCGTAAACTCACAGGCGTAGCCTTCGTCGTCGGCGGGGCCCAGGGTCAGGGCTTGGGTGATGGTTGAGGTGGCGCCGTCGCCGTCGTCGCTCACCCTCCACACGCGCGCACAGGCGTCCCCGCCCGCGCTCGCCAGCAGCTCAGCGGTCGGCGACCACGACACACGCAGCACGGGCTCGCCGTGCGCGCGAGAAAAGGCGGCCTGACGGTAGCGGCCGCCGTCGGCAGGCGCCCACAGGCGCACCGCCTCGTCCTCGCCCGCGGACGCGATCCAGCGCGAGCGGCGCGACTCGGGCGGCGCCAGCGCGACGTCAAACACGGTGGCATGGTGGCCGTACGCCGTGGTCTCGCGCGCCGCGGCGCCGCATGCGGGCGCGGGCGGGGGCGCGGGGCGCGCGGACGCGGGGCGCGGCATGTCGGGCGGGATGGAGGCGGCGGCAGCGGCGGCTCCCGCCCCGCGGGGCGGGGAGGAGGGGTGTGAAGCGGGCGGCGCGTCGCGTTCTTTTCGCCGCTGCCGCCTCGGCGGCCGACCCCTCGCCGCGCTCCCCAAGCGGTCAGACCATGCCCAGTGTGCCGGTAGGGGGCGCGCCGGCCGCGGGCGGGCCCGCGGCGTCTGCGGCGCGACGGCGTCGCGCGGCCGTCGCCCGGCCGCCACCCCGCCCGCGCCGCGCCACGCCCTCCCGCCGCTCGCACCTCGGAAGTTAGCCGCGCCCGTTGCGGGCGCGCCGCCGCCGTGGACGCCGGGCGCCAAATTGATCCGTTTGTCCGGTCTTTTGTGCTGGTCGAAGTCGGGGGGGGGGGGTTCCCTCATCCCTTGCCCCCCGATGGCGCCGACATAGCCGCGCGCGGCCCGCCATGAGCAGCGACCCCCCCCGGTCGCCACCCGGCGAGCCCGGCCCGCCCGCGCCGGGCTCGTCCGCGGGCGGGTCGGGCGAGCGGCCCGCGCTCGCGCGCGCCGGCCGGTTCCTCGTCCTGCCCGCGGGCGACGGCGCGCCCGACGAGAGTGAGCGGGCGGGGCGTTGGCTTGGGGCCGTCGGAGTTGCGTGCGGGCCGCGCTGGCCGCGCATGCATCGAGCCGGCGCCGCCGTCGCGTGGCCCTCGCCCGCGGCGCGACGCGCGCGCCTCCGACCCCCCTTCCCCCTCCCACAGGCGCCCGACCAAAGCGGCGAAGGGCCTCGACCGCGACGGGTGAGAACGGAGGGCGGGCGGGGCCGCCGTCGCGCGGCGACCGCGCGCGGCCGGCGGCGCAGCGCGCAATTCGGACCGCCGCCAGCCGCCGAGGCCCCGGCTGCCGGCCGCGCGCGCGACGATGGGCGCACGCTGCGACCCAGTGGGCGGGCGACGGGCGGCGGTCCCGCGGGACCGCGCCAGGCGACGCCGCCCCGAGCGCCCAGACCGCGCGGCGGCCCGCGTTCCCGGTGTCACCGCCGCGGCCCTTCACCCACGGTCGCCTTCACCCACCCCTCTCCCTTCAGGCGCCAAACCGCGCCTCCGCTGGACGCCCTCCCTGCACGCCCACTTCCTGGAAGCGGTCGCCCGCCTGGGCGGCCCCGCGGCCGCGACGCCCGGCACGGTGCGCCGCGCGATGGCGGTCGACGGCCTGGAGCTGTTGCACGTCAAGTCGCACCTCCAGAAGTACCGCCTCAACCTGGCGCGCGGCGTCGGGCGAGGGGGTGGGGGCGGCGCCGGCGCGGCGGCCGCGCTCGGCGGCTCGTCGCCCGCCGTCTCGCTCCCCGCGCTCTCCGACTCGGACCTCGCCCTCGCCCTGGCCGACGCGTCCGACGCGTCGTCCCCGCTGCCCGTGTGGGCGCCCGCGGTGGGCGCGGCGGTCGAGGGCGCGGCCGCGCTGCTCCCGCCGGGCGCCGACCACCCCGCGTCGGAGCTGGCCGCCGCCCTCGCCGCCCAGATGGACATGCAGCGCAGGCTGGCGGAGCAGTTGGAGAGCCAGCGCCGGCTGCAGGCCAGCCTGGAGGTAGGAGGAGAAGAGAGAAAGGGGTGGGGAGGGTCGGCGCGCGCGCGCGCTCGGAGACCCAACCCACCCTGTCCTCCCTTCCCCCTCCCTGTAGGCCCACGCCGCCCATATCAACACGCTCCTGCTGCGCGCCGCGTCCGGCTCCATGGGCGGCGGCTCGGCGGGCGGCGGCGTGTCGTCCGCGCGGCGGCCGGCGAGCGCGCCCGCGGCCGCGCCGCCGCCGCCCGCGCCCCCCGCGCCCGCGCCCGAGCCCGAGCCACCCCTCGAGCCCGATGCGGGCCTCTCATTCTGGCTGGCCGACGTCGGCATGGACGCCTTCGACTTTGACGCGCTGGGCGGCGAAGGCGGCGTAGGGGGCGGCGACGGCGCGACCGCGGCGCCCGCCACGCCGCCCTCCGCCGACGATCCGTCTCCGACGCCGCCGCCGGCCAACGATTACGCGCCCGCTCCCCTGCTGGACGAAGACGAGGAGGAGCCGGCCGCGGGCGGTGGCGGCGGCGGCGGCGGGGCGTGACGCCGGACGCCGCGCCTCCGCCCTCCCTCCCACGCGCTCGTGCCCCCTCCCCCCCCCCAACGCGAAGTGTGACCCACAGCTAACCTGCCCCCTGATTTTGTTGGCGAGCACGCGCGCGGCAGCCCGCTCTGTGGGCGGCACTCCGCGGCTCTGAACGCGTCTCGCTCGAGCACGACAGCGCCGCCCCCTCACACCCGCTTGCCACACGATGGCCCCTCCTCTCCCCCCCTCGCTCGCCGTCCCCCGCCCGCCCTCGCCGCCGCCCGCGCGCGGCGACGGCGCCGCGCCGGGCGCGCTGATGGCGGCGACCACGGTTGCCTGGATGCTCTACCGCCCGCTGCTCGGGGGTGAGGGCTGGGTGTGGGAGAAGGCGTAGGGTGTAGAGGGGTCGGAGGGCTGCGTTTTGGGGCGGCCATTTTGCGCGGCGTCGCCTGGCGCGCGGCGCCCGCCGTCGGCGGCGGCCGCGCGCCCTCGGGCCACGCCCAGGACGCGGTGCACGCGATCGCGCACGCAGGGCGGCCGGCTCGAGCGTCAGCGGCGCGCGCCCCAGCCGGCGCAGCTCGTTGGCGTCGCCCGGCGCCGCGCGCGATGCCGCCGACGGTCCCGCGCCCCCGCCCACCCCTCCTCCCTCCACCACCCCCAGCCCCCTGCCGCGCCCTGGTCCCCGACCACACGCGGGACGCCTTTTTCCAGGCGTTTTGCGACCTGCGCACCAACACGCCCAAAGACGCTGCGTGGGTCGCGCGCCGCGGGCGCGCCCTGGCGCCGCGCACGCCGGCGGGCTGGGTGGTGAGTGTGTGGGGAGTGGTGGAGGAGAGATGGAGGGCGTGGCGGTCGCGGCGGCCAACCTTTTTGCTCGCCCCTTTCTTTTTAGGCCCTCGTCGCCGCCGCCCTCGCCGCCACCTCGACCGCCGCCGCCCTCGCGTCCGCCGTGCTGGCCATCGGCGCCGCCGCCGTGTACGCCGCCGTCGTCGTCGTCGCCGGCGCGGGGTTCATCGCGGCGTCCGCCGCCGGCGTCCTCTCCCTCGCCGCCGCCCTCGCGTCCGCCACCACCGGGGGCGGCGCCGCGGCCGCGGGCGCGGCGTACGCGGCCGTGGCCGCGGTGGGCGGGTGCGCGGGTGGCCTGCTGGCCGCGCGGCAGGCGGCGGCGGTGGCGGCCACGTCCGCCGCGCCTCCCCCTCCCGCCGGCGCCACGGGCGGCCCCGTCCTCCTCACCGCGGACGACGAATTTTTCAAGGCCATCGTCGCCGACGCGTTGGCCGCGGCCGACGGCGCCGCGCGCGGCGGCGAGCTCGCGTCCCCGGCCGCGGGGCCAGCGACGCCCGCCGCCGGCGCCGCCCCCCCCCCCCCTCTCGCGTCCGACGATGGGCGCGCGTCGTCGCCGGCCGAGCTCGATGCGTCGCCCTCGGTGCGCGTGCGCGCGTCGGTCGCGTCGATCGAGCGCCGCGCGCGCGGGGGGCCGTCGCCGCTCGCGCCCGCGCCGGTGGCCATGGGGCGCCCGCGGTCGCCGCTGGCGGTGAGCGCGGCCCTGGTCGCGTGAGGGAGAAGGAGAAGAGAGTGAGGTTTTTTCTTCTTCTTTTCTCGTCCGCCGCCGCCGCCGCTAGGACGGCCCGAGTCCCGCTTCTACCACCAAACCAACGCACGCCCCGCCGCGACCCTGGGTGTGCGCACTGTATGCTTTCGAATACCGTTGCGCGGGTGCGCCGCGGCGGCCGCCGCTGTGACTCGCGCCCGCGCCCCTCCACACTCTCTCTCTCTCCCCTCTCCGCGCCATGGCCTCCTCCACACACGCGGGCTGCGGCGGCGCCATGCGGCAGTGGGAGGCGCTGCGCGCCAAAATCATGGGTGGGAGAGAAAAGGAGGGGGGGGGAGGGGTCGGCGCTTCCGGCTTTCTGCTCGCCTCGGGCGCCCGCGCGCGGGTGGGAGGCGACGCGTTACCCTAAGCCGGTCGCACCATGGGCCTGGCTTGAGCGCCGAGGCGCGTGTGGCGGCTGGATTCGCGCCGCGGCCGCGCGCGCCGACCACCGCCTCCCTCCCCCCTTCCTCCACCAGAGGACGAGGCCGCCGCCGCCTCCAAGCAGATGCAGCTCGTCCTGGCGACCGCGGACGCGGGCGACGCGGCGCGGCGGGTGGCCGACCTGGCGCGTGGTGCGTTGAGGGGAGGGTTGATGCGGGCGCCCCGCCCCTCCCCGCCTCTGACCCTTCTCTCCCTTCTGCAGCCATTGCTGACGCCGCTCAATCCTCCCTGGACGCGCGGGCCGCGGCCCTGGCCTCGCTCGAGGCCGCGGCGGCGGCCAAGGCGGCGGCGGGCGTGGCGGCGGCGGAAGCCGCCCGCCTGGCGGGCGGCATGGACGCCCTGCGCGAGGCGGCGGCGGCGGCCGAAGCGAAGACGGCGGAGATCGAGTCAGTGGAATGGGGAGGGGGAAGAGGAGGGTCGCCGCGCGTGCGGACTCGACCCGACGGACCCGCCCCTCCCCTCTACTCCAGGACTCGCTGCGCGGCCGAGGCCGAGTGGGCGGCCGGCATCGTCGCGAGCGCGCTGCCGCCGGAGGGGGAGGAGGCGTGAGAGGGAGGACGGGGGACAGGCGGCCGAATGAAAATCCCTGCACCTCGATGACACGCCAAACACCTTGCCTCCCTTGCTCCTCCACCCCCTCCCCCTCCTCAGTCCTGGTACCGCATGTCGGCCTTCTCAAACCCGATCGTCGGGAACGCCTTGGCAAACGTCTCGACCTCGGCGGCCAGCTCGGCAATCGCGGCCGGCGGCGTCGTGTCGACATACTCTTTAAACTCCTTGAGCTTGGTCCCCGCCTTGCCCGACGCCTTGATGTCCTGCGTGATGGTCACCGCGCGGTCGACGAGGGCGGCCACCTTGTCAAAATCGCCCTCGGTGAAGCCGCGCGACGTGAGCGCGGGCGACCCCATGCGCAGGCCGCCCGGCACCATGGCCGAGACGTCGCCGGGGACCGTGTTCTTGTTGGCCGCGATGTGGGCGAGCTCGAGGACGCGCTCGACGCGGGAGCCGTCGACGCCCTTGGGGCGCAGGTCGGCGAGCACGATGTGGTTCTCGGTGCCGCCGGAGACGAGGGTGTGGCCCCGCTTGGCCAGGCCGGCGGCGAGGGCCTTGGAGTTCTTCAGGACTTGAGTTTGGTAGGCCTTGAAGTCGCCCCCCTGCGCCTGGTGGAGCGCGCACGCGAGCCCCGCGATCGTGTGGTTGTGCGGGCCGCCCTGGAGGCCGGGGAAGACGGAGAAGTTGATCTTGTTCTCGATGTCGTACTTGATGGGTTGCCCCTTCTTGTCCGCGCCGCGCACGCCCTTGCGGAAGAAGATCATCGCGCCGCGCGGCCCGCGCAGCGACTTGTGCGTCGTCGTGGTGACCACGTCGGCGTGCTCAAAGGGGGACGGGACGAGGCCCGCCGCGACCAGCCCCGAAATGTGGGCCATGTCAGCGAGGAGCCACGCGCCGTGGCGGTCGGCGATCGCGCGCATGCGCGGGTAGTCGTAGTGCCGCGTATAGGCCGACGCGCCCGCCACGATGAGCTTGGGGCGGAAGAGGGCGGCCGAGTCTTCCAGTTTGTCGTAGTCGATGATGCCGGTCGATTCGTCGAGGCGGTAGGGCAGGGTCTCGAAATAGATCGACGTCGCGGAAATGCGCTTCGTGTCGGTCTGGTACCCGTGCGACAGGTGGCCGCCGTGGGGGAGATCCAGGCCCATGATGCGGTCGTGCGGGTTGAGGAGGGCGGTGTAGACCTACGGAGACGGGAGGGGGAGGAGGGGTGGTCGGCGCGTTCCGAGCGCTGGCCCGCCCGCGCGCCTTGCGCCTCGAGGCACGCCCGTAAAACCTCTCCCCTCTCCCCTCCCACACCTGGAAGTTGGCCGGCGACCCCGAGAGCGACTGCACGTTCACCCCCCACTTTTCCGGGTCGAGCCCAAACGCCTTGAGCGCGCGCTCCTGGCACAGCGTCTCGGCCTGGTCGATGAACTCGTTGCCGCCATAGTACCGGGCGCCGGGGTAGCCTTCCGAGTACTTGTTGGTCATGATCGACCCGACGGCCTCCATGACCGACGCGGAGACAAAGTTTTCAGACGGGATGAGCTCGAGCCCCTTCCACTGCCGGTTCTTCTCCTTTTCGATGATGTCGACGAGGGTGGGGTCGACTTCGGCGAGGGGCGCGTTGAGGAGGCGGGGCCACGAGACGTGCGCGGTCGTGGGGTCGGCCGCGAGGCGGGCGTAGGACTCCGCGTTGGTGCCGGCGCCGGAGGACGCGGGGTGGGCGGCGGGCTCGGCGGCCAGGGAGGAGGCGTGCTGGGGGGGGAGGGAGGGGAGGTGGGCGAATGGGTGGCGCGAGCGTCGCCGCGCGTGGCGCTCGCGGCGCAACCGCAGGCCGCCCACGCGTTTTCCCTCCAACCCGCTCTCACCGACGTGACCAGGGGGCGCGCGGGCGCGACCTGGCGGGGGTCGGGGGGTCGGATGCGGCCCTCGCGGCCCGTGGGCGGCGTTGGAGCCGCGACCCTCTCACGGCGCTGGGGCGCGCGCCGGCCGCGCTCGCCCCGGGCGCCGACCCACGGCGCCGGCGACCGCAGTGCGCGCGTGCGGCGCGGGGAGGCGGGGCGCGGCGCGCGGCCAAGGGGGGGCGCAGGCGTCTGCGCGGCGCGCGGCGTGCCGCCGACCACCCCACAACCACCAACCTTGCGCAGCAGGTCGGGGCGCGCGCGGCGGGCGACCGCGCTGATCATGGCGGGCGACCGGGTGGAGCGGCGCGGGCGGGAGGAGTGGGGGCGCATTGACGGCGGCGGGGGCCGCGAGCCGCTGTGTGGAGGGAGGAGGTGTGAGCCGCCGCGGCTCGCGTTCCACGAGCCGCCCGCCACTCGGCGGCCGCCGGCGGCGGGCGCGCGGGCCAATGGGGGGGGGGGGCGCGGGCGCCAACGGCGCCCGCGGGTCGCGGGGCGGTCGCCGGCGCCAAGGGAAGGCATGTGGGACGCCAGATTGCGCATCGCGCGGTGGCGGCGGCCGCGTCGTGGCCGGCGCCACCCCCAGACACGCGTGGCGCCGCGCCGGAGCGTGTGAGCGCCCGCGGCGCCCGCGCCCGCCCGCTGCGACCGCGCGTGTGTATAGCGCACGCGGCTCGCCGGGCGGGCGTGGCCGCCGCGTCGCCGGCGCACCGCGACTCCAGAGATGGCGCGCCCGGCCGCCGCCGCGGCGGCGGGCTCGCGCGCCGGCTCTGCCTGCGGCGATGGCGCCGAGGCCGCCCTCTCGCTCACCGACGGGGCGGCGGCGGCGGGGGGAGGAAGGGTGAGGAGTGTGGGGTGGGGGTGCAGGGCGCCGCGCGTTTGATTGCAGCTCGCGCCTCGGGCTCGCTGCCGCCGGCACCCGCCCTGTGGCGGCCTGGATGGAGTCGTGGCGGTCGATGCGGACCGTGGCGCAAGGCGGGAAAGCGTTCGGGGTCGGCCTCGCGCGGCGAGCGCGCGCGGTGAGCAACCGCTCGCGGCCGCCCCTGGCGGCCCGCCGCCCGCCTCGCGCGCGGGTGCGCCGAAAACGCGGGCGCCGCCCGCCCGGCCGCGACCGCGCGGGCGCGTCGAGAGGTGGCCGTTGCCGCCGTCGCGCGCCAGGAAGGCACTCTCTCTCTCGCCTCCTCGTCGCCCCCCCTCCCGCCCCCCGTCCACCCCCGCCACCACCCCATATCTAACATGGCCCCCAAGCGCACTGTGGCTAAGAAGGCGGCCCCCGCCAAGGTGCGGGCTAGGCCGTGGCGGCGGGCGCGGCATGCGGGCACGCGCGGCCGCGCAAGCGCCGACGAGCCTTGCCGGCGCGCTCCGCCTCGTGTGGTGTTTCTTCGCGCATCAGCGTCGGTCGCCGGGATGGTGTCCGGGCAATCCGGGCGCGAGCGCCCCCTGCGCGGGCGTGCCGGCGCGGGCGCTCTTCCCCCTTTACGCTGTGCCGCCCGCGCGCGCGCCCGGCGCCCTTCTCGCTTGCCACTCGTCGCCTGCCACGCTTGCCGCGCTTCGCACGGGGCGGCGCCGAGGGCAGCGCACGCCCTGTGGGCGGCGTGGGCGCGCCCGAGACATGGGCGCGCGCTCCGGTCGCGCACGCCGTCGACCGGATGAGACCGGCGCGCCGCCTGCCGGCCCCCAGAATTGACTGTAGACCGCGTCATGCGCGTCTGCGGCGATTCGGCGCGGCGCGGCAAGCGCGCGCGCGCGCGGCGCGCGTGCGCCGTTGTCGCGCGGCGCGCGCGCTTCGCGACCCGCCCGCCCTCGGCCGCTTACGACCCCCCTCCCCCCGCACACAGGCCAAGAAGGTCATCACCAAGAAGCCCGCGGTGAAAAAGGTAGGGTAGGGGACGATGTGGGAGGGGAATCGACGACCGGCGCGCGCGCCGTCCGCCGCCGACGCTCCACCCCCTCTCCGCCCCCAGGCCGTCGCCAAGAAGGCCACACCCGCCAAGAAGGCGACCCCGGCCAAGAAGGCGACGCCCGCCAAGAAGGCGACGCCGGCCAAGAAGGCGACGCCGGCGAAAAAAGCGGCGACGCCCGCGAAAAAGGCGACCCCCGCCAAAAAGGCGACCCCTGCCAAGAAAGCCACCCCGGCGAAGAAGGCCACCCCCGCCAAGAAGGCCACCCCGGCCAAGAAAGCGACGCCGGCGAAAAAGGCGACGCCCAAGCCCAAGGCCGCCGCGAAAAAGCCGGCCGCCAAGAAGCCGGCCGCCAAGAAGCCGGCCTCCAAGAAGCCGGCCTCCAAGAAGCCGGCCGCCAAGAAGCCGGCCGCCAAGAAGCCGGCGGCCAAGAAGGCGGCCAAAAAGTGAGGCGGGAGAGCGAGCGTTCGAGCGGCGGGGTGGTGGCGCGGCGGCCTCTCGGCCGCCCGCGCCCGCCGCCCCTTTACTCCCTCCACCCCCCCCCTTTGGAGACGTCCCTCACCACCAAACACACACTGACGGGTCCCCCGGAGGCCGCGGGGGCGGGGCGCGGCGCCCGCCGCCGCGCGCGCGGCCGCCCCACCGCCCGGCCCTCCCCCCAAATTCGTCGCAAGCGTCCCCCCTCACCCGCGCGTTTTGTAAACATGGCGACAGAGCGGCGGGAATGTGGGGGAGAAGAGGAGAGGGAGGCGGGGAGTGTTTGCAGCGCGTGGGAAGGAAAAAAAACAAACGTCGGAATCGCGCGCCCTCTCTCTCCACCTCATGCCGACGCCACGCTCATGGCGTGCACCGTGGGGACCGCGGGCGCCGAGCCTCCCTGGAAGGGTTCAAACGTGCGCGCCCGCGTGCGGCCGACCGCGCGCGCTGCCGCGGGCACGCCCACGGCCAGCAGCCCCCCTCCGAGCGCGCTCAGAATGCCGACGAGCGCGTACGGGCCGGCCTGGGCAGGAACAAAGCCGCGGGGCTCGGCGCGCGCGGCGAGCGGCGGCGCGCCGGCGGCGCGCGCGGGCGCCCCCGGCGCGCGCCCGCCTCCGCCGCCGGCGTACGGCACGGCGTCGGCGTCTGTGCCACCGCCGCTCCCCCCCGGCGCGCAGCCGCAGCCGACCCCGCGCGGCGCGACGGTGCAGGGGTCGAAGACCGACCCGGGGCCTGCGGCGAGGCCGGGGCGGGGGCGCATGTTCACAAAGTGGTACTCGTGGTAGACGGCTGGTTGGGGGAGAGGCGTGGGCGACCTGGAGAGGGTTTCGGCGGTCCGGCCCCCCCTCCCCGCGCCCCACCTTCCCGGGCCCCGCTCGGGTCCGGCCCGCCCGTCGCCGGGTCGACCGCGGGCCGCGTGCCGTTGACGATGACGGCGCGCAGCATGCGGTGGTAGGACTCGCCTGAGAAGGGGGGCGCGGTCGGCAACGGCGGCGTCGCTTGCGAGCGCCGACCCCCCCTGGCCCCTCCCCCACCGCGCACCGCCCGCAATCCACGCGTTGACCGGGAACAGGTACGACGCCGTGTAGCTCGCGTTGCCCCCGTCGTTGATGGCGCGCGTCCACGTCTCGGCCGGCACGCCGCGCGCGAGCGCGCGCGCGAGCGGCGCGTGCACGACCTCCCCGGGGTCGAACCGCAGCGCGGCCGCCGTCGACAGCAGCGCCCCGTCCCGGCCGCCGCCGCCCGTGAGGCCGAGCACGCCGCCCTCGCCGGGCGCGGCGGGGCGGACGAGGCAGGCGCCCGCCGGGTGCGTCGCGTTGGGCGCGTCGACGAGCGTCACGGTGCCCGCCGCCAAGTCTTGGAACACGACCCGGTCCGCCCCGCCCGCGTGCACCTCGGTGCGCACGCGGGCCAGGGGGGCGGAGTAGACTTGGCGGAGGGCGAGGGTGTACCCTTTTTCGACGATGTTGGCTTCGACCGTCGCGCCCCACTCGTCCGGCAACACCGGCGCGGGCGGCGCCAGCTGGCAGCACGCGATGGGGGTGGAGCCGTCGTAGGCGACAACGGAGACGGCTTCGTCGTAGTCGACGAGGAAGGGGGCGTCGGCGCCGCCGCCGACGGAGGCGGGGGGGGGCGTGGCGGCCGTCGTCGCGGGCGCGGTCAGAGTCGCCGCGACCATGGCGCCCGCCGCTCCCGCGCCCGTGTCGCCCGTCACGCGCCGGTAGGCGGCGTCCCGGCCGTAGGTCGCCCCCGCGGGCGCACCGCCGCGTGCGGCCGCGCTCGCGCAGGGCACGGTGTGCAGGGCGGCGACCAAGGGCCGAGTCCCGTTGCCGGGGAGCGACGCCACGGTTGCGGTCGCGTTGAGGCGGGAGGCGCCGGGGCGCCTGGGGGTGGGGTGGGGTGGGTGCGCGCGCTCGTGGGGCCGCCCCAGCCCGCCCGCCCCCCTCCTTTTTCGACGCACCACCACGAGCCGTCGCGCCCGCGAAAAGGGACGTCGTACGAGGGGGCGACGGTCATTTCGACGGTCGCGTCGAGAGCGGATAGCCGCGCGCGCGGCGCCGGCGTGGCGACGGGCACGCCGCCGCCCGCGGCCGCGGCCGGCGGGAACGCGATAAACGAGCCAGGCGCGCAGTGCATGACCTGGGGGGGGGGGCGGGGGGACGGGGGTGCGTTTTCGGAAGAGGGACCCGCGCGGCGGGGGGGGGGCCCCGCCCCCAGGGGGGGCCCCCCCCCCCCCCCCCCGCCGCCCGCCGCGGGGTTGGGGGGGGTGGTTGGAGTGGGGGGGGGGGGGGGGGGGGGGGGGGGCGACCGGCCCGTAGGCCCGGGGGGCGCGGGGGGGGGGGACACAA
>Ga0315283_10001584_pt1 | contig 18372 bp, 10 predicted proteins | sample YL17G09_0_MG_FD_204541 | JGI IMG/M metagenome (GOLD analysis project Ga0315283, IMG submission 204541) | Sediment microbial communities from Yellowstone Lake, YNP, Wyoming, USA - YL17G09_0 | ecosystem: Environmental > Aquatic > Freshwater > Lake > Sediment | place: USA: Wyoming | collected... | reverse complement strand
GAGCAGCGTGGCGACGGCGAGCACGGGCGCCTCGGTGGAGAAGAGCCGCGCCATCGGGCCCGGCAGCGCCATGAGCGCGAGGCCGCAGAGCAGCATGAAAGCGGCCCCGGCGCCGAGCGACGCGACCGCCGCCCGGCGCGCGCGCGCGCCGTCGCCCGCGCCGATGGCCTGACCCACCAATACCGCGGCCGCGCCGCCGATGCCCTGCGGCACCATGAAGGTCACCGAGGCGATGGTCAGGGCGATCTGGTGCGCCGCCATGGGAACGGTGCCGAGCAGGCCCATGAGCAGGGCAACGAAGGCGAAGACCCCGTACTCGAGTTGCATCTGCAGGCCGATCGGCAAGCCGAGTTGCACCATGCGCGCGAGCGCTGCCCGGTCGAGTGCTTCGCGCCGCACGGGCAGCAGCAGCGGACGCAGGTCGCGCCACGCCAGCGCGAGCAGGCCCAGCGCCAGGGAGAAACGGCTCACGGTGGCGGCGAGGCCCGCTCCCACCGCGCCCAGGGCCGGACTGCCCAGGTGTCCGAAGATGAGCGCCCAGCCCAGCGCCGCGTTGAGTACGTTCGCGCCCAGGATGGTGGCCACGATGGCGCGCATGCGCCCCAGGGCCTGCAGGCTCTGGCGCAGCACCAGGAAGAAGAAGAACGGGAAGACCCCGGGAATCGAGACCTCGATGTAGCGCGCCGCGAGCGGCACCACGTCCGCGGGCTGGCGCAGCAGGACGAGCACGGGCCGCACCGGGAGGAACAGCAGGACGGTCAGCAGGCTGAGGCCCGCGGCCAGCACCAGGCCGCGCTGGACCCCGCGGGCCACGGCCTCGCGGTCGTCCGCCCCGTGCGCCTGCGCCACGATCGGGTCGAGAGCCATGAGCGTGCCCCAGCCCAGCAGGGCCACCCACACGAAGCAGAGGTTCCCCAGCGCCGCGGCGGCCAGCTCGGTGGCCGAGACGTGGCCCACCATGACGGTGGTCACGACCCCCATGAGCATCATGCCCAGCTGGACCACCACCACGGGCAGCGCCAGCGCCCACAGGCGCTGCAGGTCGTCCCGCGTCGGGAACAGGTGGTGCGAGCGCACGCGCGCCGGGATGCCGGAAGGAGCGGTCATGGGGCTGGCAGGATGCCCCGAACGCTGCGCGGACGCCAGCGGGCCGATTACCGCAGCCGCACGATCCGCACCAGGCGTTGCGAGTGGCCGCTGCGCGCGAGGTAGATGCCCGGTGGCGCCAATCGTCCGCCCACGTTCCCGTCCCACACCAGCGTCCCCGCGGCCGAGACGATACCGTGCCCGGACTCGGCGACGCGCCGGCCGGCCATGTCGTAGATCGCGACATCGGGGGCCATCCCCTGCAGCGCGACCGCCCCGCGGCTGGGATTGGGCAGCGCCTGCGGCCGCACCTCGAGCTGCGCCACCTGGACGTCCGCGCTGCTGGACAGGAAGAAGCGCGCGCTCGGGGGAGTCGAGTGGACGACGTTGCCTGCCAGGTCCGCGACCTCGACCGACCACCAGTACCAGCGTCCCGACTCGAGCGAGATTCCCGGCACTATGGTGTCCACCGTATGCCGGGTCCAACTGCCGGACAGCGTCGAATCCTCGGCGACGCGCACGGTGTAGGTCACGCGATCCCCGACATCGGGATCGACGGCGGAGCTCCAGAGCAGGCTGCTGACCGCGGAGTCCCCAGGCGGCGGCGACAACAACGCGAATCCAGCGGGCGGGCTCTGGAAGGGCTGCGCGTAGAATCGCCGGGCCCTCTGGATGCGCGCGAGCACGGTGTCGCGCTGCCAGGGGACCGGCCAGTCGCAGCGCGAGCTGACCAGGCCCTCGAACCGGTCCACCTCGGCGAGCAGGCGCCCCGTCGCGGCGGGGAGTTGCGCAGGTGCGCCATCGTGCAGGATGCGCACCGCGTTCGTGTAGGCCACCGCCGGGGACGCGGCCAGGGCGGGATGCGAGGACGGACCGCCCACGCGCAGGAGCACCCACCCCGGCCGCCGCACCCGCAACTGGAACGTGGTGTCAAAGCCGAACCTCGCGGGCCAGGTCACGAAGTTCCGGGACCAGACCTCCTGCCCGTCGGCCACCAGCGCCACACTCCGCAGGCCGATGGCGCACGAGGTCTCGAGGTGCACCGGCGCGATCAGCGAGTCCCCCGCGACCTCGAGCGAATCGCCCATGCCGCTCTCGCCGACTGTGAACTCCGGGACCAGCGGAAAGTTCGTGATGAAACTATGGCCGGCGGCAAGTGCGGTGAGCCATGAGTCGTAGGCGAGCGTCCCGCTGCCCGCCTCGCGGGTGTAGACGCGCCAGCCGCCCGGCGGTGGCTGGGCGTACCAGTCGAGCACGGCGTCGGTGCCGGCGGAGGGGGGCACGGCGAGGCCCGCGGAAAGCAGGTCGAACCACTCTGCGGTGTCGAGATTGGGGTTGTTGCTATTGGAGGCCACGTCGAGGGCGTCGAGTCCGCCCAGGGCGGCGAGCACGGGCAACTCCCGGCCCAGTCCCGCGCCGGGCCAGGCGGAGAGCAGATCGTAGTCGTCGGTCGTGTGCGGATGTGCCAGCACGGTGAGCCCGCCTCCCTGAGCGTGCACCTGAGCGTTCAGATCCAGGATCATCGGATAGGGCGGCGCGGGATTCAGGCAGCATCCGGTGCTCACCGGGCTGCGCAGGCCCGGCAGGCTGACGTGGCCGCACGTCTGATTCCGGTGCTCATAGCTGCAATACAGCAAAGTCGTGCTGTCCGACAGTGCATGAGGAGTGCCGGTGAACTGCCACCCGTTGTCCAGTACGTGCAGGACGGAGAGCCCTTCGGCCTCGGCTACGACCTTCACCTGCTCCGGTGTCAGCGTGTAGTCGAGGGGTTCGTGCCTCGCGTGGCTGTGGAGGTCGCCACCGTACCAACCACGCGCGGGTAACGTCGCAAAGCGCTGAAGTGTCACCCGCAGGGTCGAGTCCCCCTGCAGGGGGACGTACAGGCTCACCGGGCTGTATTCGAACCCGCGCGAGATGGTCACGCGCGTGAGCCCGGGTGGCACCTCCAGCGTCGCGCGGCCGTCCACGTAGAAGTAGCCGCCGACGCTCGAGTGGCTCATGAGACCGGGGTCGGGCCCCCGCGGGTACGCGCGCCCGTCCGCTCCGATCACCTGCGCCCGGGCCGGAATCAGTTGCCCCGAGGAGTTCGCGACCTCGAGCCTCAACTCGACCTCGTTCGAGCCGTAGCCCGTCGCGCTCCCCTGGGACGTTCCTGCGCCGTGCGGACGCGCATCCGCGATGGCCCCCGCGACCAGGAGTGGCGGCCCCCAGACGAGCGACAGGGTCACGAAGAGACACGAGAAGAGGGCAAGGCGCACGGAGGCCATGTCGGACACTCACTGGAGCTGCGCGGGGGTTCCTGACGACATTGATGATACTTGAAACCCGCGGGACAGCGGAATCGATTGCCATCTCACGCCTGAGCCCGGTCCCCGCCACCCTGCCCCAAACCGGAGGCACCCGCGGCCTTGCGCCGTTCAGGGCCGGACAGGTCCGTGGTAGAGTTATCGTAGGAGCTTCGGGCGGACGGCCTCCTGGGGGTACCGCCGTGTTCCCGCTGAAACCCGCGCCGCCAGAGGAGACGCACCCCGTGCACCGCATCGCTCTCGTCCTCGCGCTCCTGCTCGTCGTCACGTCCTCCCCCGCTGCACGGGCCTACGAAACCCGGCACGTGGTGATCGTCGTCATCGACGGCGGCCGCTACACCGAGACGCTGGGGGATACCAGCTTCGCGAACGAACCCCGCCAGGGTAGGCTGATGGCCCCGCTGGGCTGCCTCGGCGAGAGCTGGAACGAAGGCGTCACCACCACGATCTCCGGTCACGCCGCGGTCCTCTCGGGCACCTACCAGGCGCTGGCCGACGACGGCCTCGAGCGACCACACCTGCCGACGCTCTTCGAGTACTACCGTGCCGCCACCGGGGCCCCCGCCTCGCAGACCTGGTTCTTCTCCAACAAGCTGAAGCTCGCCGTCATGTCGAACAGCGATCACCCCGACTACGGTGACAGCCTGGGAGCGCAGGCAAAGGTGGACTGCCCCGGCGACATCGGCGTGGTCACGGCAGCGCAGGTGCTGCTCTTCACCGACCGGCCGGCAATCATGGCCCTGAACCTGGCCGACCCGGACGTCATCGCCCACTCGGGCAGTTGGCTGGGCTACCTGCGGGCGCTGCAGGTGGCCGACTCGCTGGTGTACGACCTCTGGACGAAGATCGAGGCGGACACCGGGCTGGCCGGACGGACCACGCTGTTCGTGACCAACGACCATGGCCGCCACGATGATGCGCACGGGGGCTTCACGAACCACGGCGACTACTGCACGGGCTGCCGTCTCGTCCAGATGCTCGCGCTGGGCCCGGACTTCAAGTCGGGCTGGGTCTCAGCCGCCGCCATGCAACCCGTGGACATCGTTCCGACTGTCAGCGTGCTGCTCGGGATCGCGGTGCCCTACGCGACCGGCCACGTGATGGAGGACCTGCTGCTGGTGCCGTCCATCCCCCTCGACGTTCGTGGCGAGCCCGCTCCCGAACGGTTGCGCTTCGCCGCGCCGATCCCCAACCCCGCGCCGGGAGCGGTTTCCCTGTCGCTGGACATCCCCGCCGCGGGAGATCTGGCGGTGGACGTGCTGGATGCTCAGGGGCGGCGCATCGCCACGCTCGAACGGGGCAGCGCTGGACCGGGCCGCAGAACGATCACCTGGTCCGGCCGCACCGGCACGGGCCACCGCGCCGCACCCGGCGCCTATTTCGTGCGTGCCCGCATCGCAGGCCGGCAGGCCGCCACGCGCGTCGTGCTGCGTTAACCCGGGCGCGCGGCCCCAGGCCCCGCAACCCGTCGCTCAGAGTTGCGGTTTCTCGCGCCCGCCTACTCCCGCGAGTTCCCGGTAGATCTCGAGCAGCGACGCTCCCATGGTCCGCACGTCGTAGCGCCGGATGTCCTCCCGGTTCGCCTGGGACATGGCTTCGCGCAGCGCCGGGTCGTCGAGCAGATGCTCGAGAGCAGCGGTCAGGCCATCGATGTCCCCCGGCTGCACGAACAGCGCATTGCGCCCGTCGCGTGCCACGGTAGGGATGCCGCCCACCGGACAGGTCACGACGGGCGTGCCGCAGGCCATCGCCTCCAGCACGACCATCGGGATCCCCTCGGAATACGTGGGCAATGCCAGCAGCGTGCAGGTCCGCAGGAGCCGGATGACATCGGCGCGCCCGCACCAGCCGGGCACCTCGACCACTCCGGCCAGCCCGAGCGCGCGCACCCGCTCGCGCAACTGGTCCTCCATCTTGTAGCCGCCGAACACCGCGCGCAGACCGGGACGGCGGCCCTGCAGGCGCGCGAGCGCCTCGAGCAGGTCGTAGGCCCCCTTGCCCGGGACGAACCAACCGAGGAAGAGCACAGTGGCAGGCTCGCGTGCGGGCACCGGCTGCGCGCTGAACTCCTCGAGGTCAACCGGGTTGGGCATGACGTACACCCTGCAGTCCGGAGCGAGGGCACCGAGTTTCGCGGCCATCTCCTCGGTGAGCACCATCAGCGCCTGGCAGCGCCGGATCGTGGCCCGGACCACCCGCTTGCGAACGGGGCCGCTGCCTTCGTAGAAATCCATGAAGTAGGTCGGGTGGATGTGCAGGAGGACCTGCGCGCCCTTCAGCCACGAGATCCACGCATAGGCCATCTTCCGCCAGAAGCTGGCATGCCAGGAGACATGGAGGTGCACGACCGTGGGCCGGGACAACGGCATGAATGCGAAGCGGAGCAGTTGCCAGGCCGAGAAGATCGTCTTGGCTGCGATCCCGCCGTCGATCGTCGAGGCGTGGAGCCTGACTTCCAGGCCGTCCGCGTGCGTCCCGAAGAGCCCGATCCGCTGATAGAGGGCGTTCACCCGCGAGATCCCGCCTTTCGCCTCGAGGGCCGGGGTCACGACGACGACCCGCCTGAGCTCCGGACCTTGCCGCGCTACTTGCGCCACCATGCCCTGAGCGTGAGCCCGAGGAACCTCACGTTGCCGATCAGGTAACGCTTCCACATCCGGTGGGGTTCCTGGATCAGGCGGAAGAGCCACTCCAGGCCGGCGTCCTGCATCCATCGTGGAGCGCGTCGCGTCTTGCCGGCCAGCAGGTCGAAGCTGCCGCCGACACCCATCGCAAAGAGGGGACCGATCCGCTCGAGGTTCCGCGACAGGAAGAATTCCTTGCGGGGGCTGGAGATCGCCACGAAGAGCAGCCGGGCGCCGGATTTGCGGATCTCGCCGGCGACCGCCTCGTCGTCGTCGAAGTAGCCATGGTGCCGCCCGGCGATCGCAAGGCGCGGGTGCAGCTTCCGCACGGCGACCTCGAAATCCTCGAGCACGTCGGCTCTGGCACCGAGGAAGTAGACGGGATACTCCTTGCGCTCCGCCAGATCGAGGAGCCGTTCCATCAGGTCGGGGCCGGCCACGCGCCCTGACAGGGCCACCCCCAGAAGCCGGGCGGCCCAGATGATCGATTGACCATCCGCATTCACGATGTCGCAGGCCGCCAGGGTCTCGCGGAAACCAGGGACGTCCTCCATCATCACGGTCTCCGCCGCGTTGATGAAGGCGTGCTGGACGGGCCGCCGCTGCTCGATCAACTCCTGGCAGCGCTCGACCGTCTCATCGATCGTCAGCAGATCGACGGGCACGCCAAAGAGCTCGACCTTCCCTGCCACCGCAACCTCCAGCCCGAGCGATCGATGGGGGATGACTGCACTCGCGTCACTTGGGGCCTGCGTTCCGCCGGAAGCGCTCTCCCGCAGGATTTCGCTTCCGCGCCCGCAGTCTGCCACCGTGGCCGCTCCCCCGCAACCGGACGGCGGTCCGAGCGCCGCTTGACAGGGACGCCCGGCAGCAGCTACGAGAGGCCCCATGTAGGAGGTTCCAGCCATGAAGATCCGCTTCCTCGTCACCGGCGGCACGTTCGACAAGGAGTACAACGAAATCACCGGGGCGCTCTTCTTCAAGGACACCCACGTCCGCGAGATGCTCCGGCTCGGCCGCTGCAACCTCGACCTCGAGCTCCGCACGTTGATGATGATCGACAGCACCGAGATGAGCGAGGTCGACCGCGAGATGATCCTCAAGAGCTGCACCGAGGCGAGCCGCGAGCGGATCGTCATCAGCCACGGCACCGACACCATGTCCGAGACCGCCCGCTACCTCGGCGAGCGCGTCAAGGACAAGACCATCGTGCTCACGGGTGCGATGGTGCCCTACACCTTCGGCAGCTCCGACGGGCTCTTCAATCTCGGCAGCGCGCTCGCCTTCGTCCAGACCCTGCCGCACGGCGTCTACGTGGTCATGAACGGACGCTGCTTCGACTGGCACGACGTGAAGAAGAACCGCTCGACGGGGCACTTCGAGAGGACGTAGGAGAAGTAGCCCCCCCACTCGAGCACGCAGCGGGGCGCAGACACGGACCGGAAGTCGAGCGGGTCCGTATATAGCCGACTTCCGGTCCGTGCAAGCCCCGCCACCGCCCTTGATGGCTACCGGCTCAGGGTGAAGCGGGCGTAGACCTGCTGCGGCGGACCCGGCTGGTACGAGTTCCAGACGTCCACCACGATGCCGCCCGTGTCGTCGAAGTCCGGCTCGGTGAACGCCATGTACGGAGCCCCAAAGACGTTCTTCGCCAGAACCGACAGCTCGCAACCCGTGCCGCCCATATCCCACCGGTAGCTCGCGTTCGCGCCCCACAGCGCGAATCCCGGCACCGATGCCAGGCCGTCGGTATCCACCCACCAGTCACTCTGCATCTCGCTCTCGATGCCCACGCTGAGCTGCGGCACCACCTGGTAGTCGACACCCAGGTTCAGCATGTGCTCGGGCGAACTGGGCAGCCAATGGTCCTTGATGGTCGCGGGCGACACGTACTTGAACTGCGACCAGGTGTAGGCGACGTCCATCGAGAGCCTGCGGGCCGGCTTCCAGTCCAGGCGCGTCTCGACCCCGAAGCGCCGCGTGTCGCCGACGTTGCGGTAGAAGTCGATGCCCCCGCGCCCCGTCGAGGGCGGCAACCGGAAGCGGCCGATGTCGTCCTTCGTGTCCAGATGGAAGGCGGCGACCTCGTACGAAAGTGCGTGAGGCAGCAGGCCGCGCGCACCGATCTCCTCGCCCGTCGAGGTGGCGAAGGTGAGGTTCTGGTTGATGCCGCCGAAGCCCTCCGGATTATTCGCCAGCTCCGCGGTTGCCGGCGGCAGGAAGCCCATCGCCCAATTGGCGTACAGGTTCAGCGGAGTACCCGGCGCCCACGCGAGCCCGGCCCGGGCGGTGGCGCGGGTGAAGTCCTTCTGGTACGAGGTGCCGGGGTCGAGGAGGTCCCGCACGTGGTTCGCGATCGCGTCGTAGCGGCCAGCCAGCATCAGCGTCCAGTCACGCGCGAACCCGACCCGGTCCATCACGAAGGCGCCTTCGGCGTGCTGCGCGATGTTCTCGTTCGACTGCAACCCGCCCTGCTGCGCAAAGCCCAGGTTCGCGAAGCGCAACTCGTCGATGGACTGCCACAGAGCGTCACCGCCCACGCTCAGGTGGTGGCTCACCGTCCCGGCATTGGCGTCAAGATCGTACTGGAGCGAGAGGCCGGGCGAGAGGAGCTCGCGCCGGATGATCTCGCCGGGGCGCGGCTCCATGTACTTGGTCGAGCGGAGATGGCCGGTCACATTCAGCTTCTGTCCCGGCGCGATGCCGAACCGCCCGACGAGCCCGCCGGTGAAGCGGCCGACCTTGTAGAACTCGTTCTTGGGGATCGCGTCCGCATTGGGCTGGCGCGGGTCCTGCTGGACCTGGAGGGCATTGAGCCCCTCGGCGTTCTCCTCGAAGTGGTTCGTCCAGGCGAGGACCTGCTGGACGTCCACCCGGTGGTTCGGCATCCAGCGGAGCTTGCTGGAGATGTTGTCGGACTTGAAGGCGGTGTGCTGGCGCCAGCCGTCCGCGGCCGCGTGCGACATCGAGACTCGATAGTTCGCGCTGCCCAGCGTCCCCCCGCCTTCGGCCAGGGTCTTGTAAAAGCCGAACGAGCCGGCCTCACCGGAAGCCAGTCCCTGGGCCGGGCCGGAGCGGCCGTCCCGCGTGACGATGTTGATGACGCCACCCGAACCACCTCCCCCGTAGAACGCGCCCGCCGGGCCCCGCAGGACCTCGACGTGGTCCACGGTGGACCAGTCCACGTCGAACAGGTCGGGGGCGACGCCCGTCGGGTCGTTCATGGGCAGACCGTCCATCAGCACCTTGATGCCGCGGATGCCGCTCTCGGTCAGGACACCCTGACCGCGAATCGAGATGTGGACGCGCTTGCCGTCCGCCTGGTTGTCGATGCGCACGCCGGGCACCCCCCGCAGCGCCTCGTCCGCGGCGACCCCGCGGGGCATGCCCGCCAGATCCCGAGCGCGAATCACGGTGGTCGCGGCCGGATTGTCCTTGAGCGGGATGCTCTGGCGCGAGGCCTCCACGAACACGGTGAACGGGTTGAGAACGACCGGCGTATCCGCCGGCGCCGTGGCCAGCAGGCGGCCGGGCGTGGACGGGTTGGCGCGGGTGACGAGCGCGTGGGGCGCAGCGCCCGGCGGCGGCGCAGCGTGCGCAACCTGCGCAGAAAGCGCCGCGGCGAGCACGACGAGCGACGCGGCCAGCCGCAGGCCCTGGGGAAATCGGCAAGGCATGAAAGTACCCTCCGGTCTCTTCGGCACTTCGTCTATTCCGTTATCGGGTGCGCCTGACGGGAGAACGGACGACGGCTCAGAGCCGGAGCGGGATCTCGCGGGGTGCGAAACCTGCGGAGCGGCCCCGTGGAGCCACCGCGGCCGCCGCGCGCACGGCAGGCGTGCGCACGGACTCCGGGGGCGCGGCGCGCAGCACGGGCTTGGGCGGCACAAACGGGACCTCGTCCGCAAGGGCCTCGAAGCGCGGCCCACCCCGGACGATGCCCGCGTCGACCGGGCCCGTGAGGGGCTCGATCCCGGTCCAGAACTGGCCCTCGTGGAAGCCGAGATCGGGCCGCGGGACGTCCTCGGCGTGCACTATGCGGAACTCCCGCGAGAGCACGCCGGCCCGCTCACCCTCTTTGCCGCCCATGCGCAGCATCAGCCGTGCACGCGCGGCCGGCAGGTCGGGGACGCGCCAGCGGTACTCGCGTTCGATAGCCTCGAGCTCCGGGCTCACGCGGACGTGGTAGCTGCCTCCGCCGTCGAGCGAGAGCACGATCTCCATCTCCTCGATCTCCTCCGGGAGCGTGCTCCAACGCAGGACGACCGTCTGCCCGGCGGTGACGACCGCGGGGACGTCGAGCGAGATGGCACCCGCGCCGACAGCGGCCGCGGGGTGGGCGACCGCGGCCAGGGCGAGCACGAGCATCTCTGCCAGGATGAAGGGAGCGTGGCGCATGGTCGAAGGGGTCACTCTAGCACGTCGCCACGCGGGGCCGCCGACCCCGGCTCGCTCCCCGGCGCGGGCCGCGCTCCGCCGCCCATCGAAACCGGCCGCGCCCCCTTGCGGGACCGCGGCCGGCCGGGTGATGACGGGCGGCTAGTCGGAGGCCTTCGCGCGCCGCGAGTCGAAGTAGAGGAACGCGCAGAGCCCGAGGAACATCACGATCGAGATGATCTGCGTGACGGGCAGGTCCGGTTCGAACTTCATCCAAGTCGGCAGTTCGATGGACCTGGCCAGGGACAGGAAGTCGCCCGGCAGCTCCGGGTCGGGAGTGCTGGTTTTGACGAGGTTCAGCAACGCCCCGAGCACGCCCGCCAGCGCCCCGCCGGCGATGAACCCGCTGGCCAGCAGCGTGCCGCGGTTAGAGCGCGCCTCGGAGACCTTCGGATCCTTGCTGGACTTGCCGACCCAGTGCGAGATCAGGCCACCGATGAAGAGCGGCGTGTTGATCTGCAGCGGCAGGTACATGCCGATCGCGAAGGCCAGCGGCGGGATGCCCATCATCACCAGCAGGATGGACAGCACCAGGCCGACCGCGTAGAGCAGCCAGGTGACCGGCGCATTGTCGAAGATGCCCGAGAGGATGGTCGCGAACAGGTTGGCCTGCGGCGCCGGCACCCGCTGCGTGTCCATGAAGCCCGAGATGAACTGGCCGGTCGCCGGGTCGAGACGCCCATAGGCCTGGTGGATGAGCAGGACTGTCAGGGCGACGCCCACGGCGGCGAACAGCATGCCGATCACCTTGGAGAGCTCCTGGTAGCGCGGCGTGGCGCCGAGCCAGTAGCCGACCTTGAGGTCGGTGACGAATCCGCCGGCCATGGACAGCGAGGTGCAGACCACCGCGCCCATCACGATCGCGGCGTACTTGCCGAACTCGCCCTGCAGGCCGACTGCGACCAGCGCGCTCGAGCCGATGATCAGCGTCACCAGCGTCATGCCCGAGATCGGGTTGTTGCCGGTCATCGCCGTCGCGAGCGCGGCGACGGTGGTGAACAGGAAGGCGAACACGAAGGCGATCGCCAGGCCGGTGAGCGCGATCTGCGGAGCCTTCGCGGCCACCACGGGATCGCCCTTGCTCAGCAGGAAATAGAAGAACAGGCCGATGGCGACGGCGCACAGCACGATCCCGCCCAGCACCGCGCTCATCTTGAGGTCGCGGTCGGTGCGCGGGACGTGGGCACCGGCAGCGTGGGGATGGAAGACCTGCTTGAAACCGAGCGAGAAGGCGCTGACGATGGTGGGCAGAGCGCGGATGATGCCGATGATGCCTGCACCCGCCATCGCACCCACGCCGATGCGCTGGGCGTAGAGGCGGAAGATCTGGTTGGCGTTCATGTCGGGCACGAACTCGGGAACCCCTGGCAGCGGGGCCGGCGGGATCATGAACGCCGGGATGTGCTGGCCGAAGTGGTAGACGAGGGGCACCACGATCAGCGCGGAGAAGAACCCGCCGGCACAGATGATGGCGGAGAAGCGCAGCCCGGTGATGTAGCCGAGCCCGAGGATCAGGCTCACGGCGTTGACGCTGATGGTGGCCTTGTACTTCGTGGCCAGGTCTTCCATGAGCGTCACGAAGCGGAAGTTCACGATCTCGTTCCAGGCCCGCATCGTGACGGCCAGGAAGTCGTACAGGCCGCCGACGATCGCGGCGACCACCAGGGTCTTGGCCTGCTCGCCACCCTTCTCGCCCGTGATGTAGACCTCGTTGATCGCCACGGCCTCGGGGAAGGGCAGTTTGCCGTGCTGCTCGGCGACGAAGTAGCGACGCAGCGGGATCAGGAAGAACAGGCCGAGCGAGGCGCCCAGCACCGAGACGATGAAGATGGTCAGCAGCATCGACACGGTGCCCGGCGCCACGTTCATGATGTAGAGCGCGGGGAGCGTGAAAATCGAGCCCGCCACGATCAGTCCCGAGGCGCCGCCGATGCTCTGGATGATGACGTTCTCGAGGATGGTGTTCTTGCGCTTGAACAGGCCCGAGACGCCGACCGCCAGGATGCTGATGGGGATCGCAGCCTCCATCACCTGCGCGACCTTGAGGCCCGAGTAGGTCGAGGCCACGGCGAAGACGATCACCATGATGATGCCGACGATCACCGACCGCGCGGTGAATTCCGGCACGTTCGCACTGGCCGGCACGTACGGCTCGTAGGTCTCGCCGGGCTGCAGCTCCCGGTAGGCCGCCGGGTGCAGCTTGCGCTCCCCGGCGACCGGTCCTTCCTGCTGGCTCGGGCTCATGCTCGGACCTCCTGGTGGCTCATGGGTGGCTGGAATCCGCGCGATGCTACAGCAGCGTCCGCGCCCGAATCAAAGCCGGACGGCCGATCGCCCGCGCGACCGGCCGTCCGGTCCATCTCACCAGAAGCGCCCCGCCCCCTCAGCCCGCTGCGTGCCCGCGGTCGAGCACCCCGCCGGCGCGCGCGTCGGCGCGCTTGAGCAGGACGGCGAACACGAGACCCGCGACCCCGAGCACGGCGAACATCACCATGCTCGATTCGTAGTTGTTCGTCACGTCGCGGAGCTTGCCGTTCAGGAACGGGAAGAGCCCGAGCCCGATGTTCTGGATCATGGTCATCAGGCCAAACGCCGTGCCCACGCGGTTCTCCTCGACGATCAGCGGCACCGCCGGCCACATGGCCGCCGGCACCAGCACGAACGACGCACCGAGCAGGAGCATCGGGAACATCGGCGGGATGGTCGTGAAGGCCATGATCAGGTAGCAGGGGATCATGAGCAGCGCGCCCACGATCATCAGGCTCGTGCGCTTGCCGACCCGGTCCACCATGCTGCCCGCGAACGGCGCCAGGCACATCGAGGCGAAGATGATGATGGACGAGGTCCCGGGAGCCGTCGAGAACATGTGGAGCAGATTCGCGAACACCGCGGAGAAGAAACTACCCCCCGCGCCGGCGATGAGCGGCAGGCCCCACTTCTCGTGGAAGAAGTCGGTGGAGAGCGCGGTGAACGGGAAGATGGCCGAGTAGAAAGTGACGCACAGCAGGACGACGTACCAGTACGAGGCGCTGAACTTCTTGAGGTCGGCAAAGACGATCTTGTCGCCCGAACCCGCCTCGGCCAGACCCAGCACCTTTTCGCCACGCCGGTCCATCGCGTAGTAGACCAGATTTGCGAGCAGGCTCAGCACGCACAGCCCGGCAGCCGCCCAGAGCGCCGTGTGCCAGCCCAGGCGGCTGGCGATCAACTCCTCGGTGTTGAAGCTGAAGAGCGTGCCGAGCCGGGCGATCGCCAGCGTGAAGCCGAAGGAGAAGGCCAGCTCCTTGCCCTTGAACCAGCGCGCGAGGATGGCGCTCTGCGCCACCACCAGCGACTCGCTGCCCGCGCCGAAGACCAGCCGGCCGAGGCCCGCCACCATGACGTTCGGCGCCACCGCCACGATGCAGGCGCCGATCACGATCAGCACCGAGAAGATCAGGCTCGCCCAGCGCGTGCCGATCCGGTCGATGAGCATGCCGCCCAGGAAGACCACCACGATGGCGGCCACCGAGTAGAGCGTGTAGAGCCCCCCGATGGCCTGGCGGTCGGTGTGCCACGCCTTGAGCAGCGTGTCCACCAGTGCGCCGACCGAATCGTAGGCGAAGTAGCTGCCGAAGGTGAGAAGGCCGGCGATCGCGAGCACCACGAAGCGGTAGGCGCCCCGCGACGGGTGGAACGGTCCGGCGGCTGCAAGCGTGTCGGTGCTCATGATCGAGGTCTGCCCTCCAGGGGTCCGGGTGAGGCCGGCGGGCGGCGCCAGCTACGCCGCCTTGGTCTTGAAGTCCTTCCCGATCCAGTTCTTCGCCAGCACCAGCAGGACGAACGAGCCCATCGCGATGGCGCCGAAGATGAGCCACATCGGCTCGGTATGGACGGCTCTCCCGGTCTGCGGCGCCGGGCAGTAGTGGTCCATCATGTAGCCGGAGTAGATCAGCGGCACCAGCACCTTGGTCAGGAACCAGGGCAGCTGGGCCACGCCCATGTACTCGCCGGTGCGCCCCTCGGGCGCGATCTCGGCGGCGTACTGCAGGAAGCGCGGCGACCACATCGCCTCGCCCACCGTCATGATGATGAGGTACAGGTAGAGCGTCCACCAGGTCGGCCCGATGGCGAGCAGGAAGGCCGGGGCCGCCATGACGAACGTGCCCCAGATCATCATGTCGTAGACCTTCCGCTTGAGCGTCATGGCCGCGATGATCGGGGTCAGGATGAAGATCAGGATCGGGTTGAAGTTCGAGGCGATCTCGAAGTACCGGCCCACCCAGCCGGTGTACGCGCGGTTGATGTACTCGGGCAGGACGAGCCAGTTGTAGGTGAACAGCGTCTGCACCGGGATCAGGGCGAAGATGAAGAAGAAGAACTTGAGGTCGGCCAGCGGGTGCCTCGCCAGGAAGCGACCACTCGCGGGCACCGCCGCGAGCACGGCCCAGAGCACCATGGCCAGCGCCGCGATCACGAGGTTGAGCGTGAGAGGCGAGGGCAGCCCGGCCACCGCGTTCGCCGGGATCTTGAGGTAGAAGGCGACCGCGACTCCCAGCATGAGCAGCCACATCTGGACCGGAGGATAGCGGCCGCTCGTCCCCTTGGCGGCCTCGGCGGGCTTCTCCCCCGCCCTTGCCGCCTCGCCCTGCTCGATCGCGGTCTGCTCCTTCGCCTTCTGGATGGCGTTCGCGACCGTCTTGCCGGTGAGGAGGATCACGGTCGAGACCAGCGCCACCACCGTGATGGCGACGTAGAACCAGAACGTGCCCGTGATGCCGAGCCTCGCCCGGTCCCGCAGCAGGAACGCGAACGACGGGAACCAGCCACCCAGGTTCATCAGGGCGTAGAGCATCGCGTACGCCATGCCCGAGGTCCGCGGCGTGGTGAATTGCCGGACCGCCGCGTAGGCCGCCGGCTGGTACATGCCGTAGCCGATGACCACGATGACGATGCCCAGCATGGTGGCCACATGGAGCGGCGACCAGAGGCCGGCGCGCAGGTGGAGGATGGTCGGCGCTCCGGCGATGATCACGCGCCCGACGATGAGCAGCACGAACGACCAGATCATCGCGCGGCGCACGCCCCACTTGTCGGGCACGAAGCCGAGGAAGAGCATGGCGATGGTGATGCCACCGGTGAGCACCGCCACCATGCTGTGCGCGTAGGTGTCGGGGTTCTGCACCCCCGCGAACACCTCCTGCGAGAAGTAGATGGCGAGATAGCCGAGCACGCCGAAGTAGGCCAGGCCCTCGAGCATGTAGCCGAGGTTCACACCCCACAGGGCGCGCGGAGCGCGCCAGACGTCCACGAAGGGCTGGACGATCTCCTGGAATGGACTGGGCTTCACCTCGGCGGCGGCCGCGGCGGACTCGGCGCTCTGCTGCTCTTCGGTCATGGGCTTCTCCCCTGTCATCGCGAAGCGGCTCGTGGGGGCGCCCGTCTCAGGCGTTCCCGAACCTATTACGGACCAAGTCGCGGGCGGGGTCAAGCCCGCGACGCTGCACCCGCCGATGTGACCGGGGCCGGTCCCGGTCGGGAACCGGCCCCTCGCCTGGCCGCTACTCCGGCTTCCAGGCCGGCACGCGGCCTGGCGTCCACGGCGCACCCGCCGTCTCCGCCTGCTCCTCGAGCCGCTTCAGGTCCACCTCGACCAGCGCGCGCAACTTCTCGAGCACCGGGGCGAACTGGACCGCCGCGATGTCGTAGCACTGCTGGTGCGTCCTGGTCGGCACCGAGGTCGAGTACCACGCCCCGCCCACGACCTGGTTGACGCGATCCTGCACCGCGGGCGGCACCGGCTCGTTCTTCTCGCCCAGCAGTTCGTCCCCGCCGAGCGCGACTTGCAGGTCCTTGAGCCGCGACTCGATCGCGCGCGCCTCATCGGAAAGCCGCGCGCCGGCCGCCGGCGTGTCGAGCAGCGCCTTCTTGAGATGATCGAGCCGCCGCTGCGCCTCGCGGGCGCTCTCGCCCGCGCCCAGCACCGCACGCTGCAGCCGCGCGATCTTCTGCTGGAAGGCGAGCGTGGCGCTGCGGTCGGCGGGCGGCAGAGCCGAGACACCCAGGACCTCCACCGAGAACTTCACCGGGCCGGCGAGCGGGGTGACCTTGCCCGCGACCCGCTGTGCGAGCGAGACCTGGTAGGTGCCCGGCGCGGCCAGCGGACCGGTCGGGGCACGATCCCAGGGCGCCAACTCGGCGGGCTTGGCGAGCGAGGTGGGATTCGCGGCCGGGTAGCGCAGGTCCCAGGCCACGCGATGAAAACCAGCGGACACCGGCCCTGTGACGCGGCGCACCACGCCGCCCGCCTCGTCGGTCACGGTGAGCACGATGGCCGGATCCTCCTCGCGCGTCTCGGCCCGCAGGATGTCCCACGGCGGGTAGAACGTGTCGCCGTCCTTCTTCTGGATCTCCTTCTCCTGTTCCCGGCGCGCGTCCTTGCGGCTCTTGAGCTCCTCGCGCAGGTAGTAGGTGAAGACGGCACCGTAGGGCGGATTGAGCGCGGTGAAGAAGCCGTCGCCCTGCTGGCTCTTGCCGGGGTCGCCCAGCGGAGAAGACTCGATGTAGGCCCACGCCCGGCGCAAAGGCAGCAACGCGCTCTCCCGCGAGAGCAGCGCCACGTCGGCCACGCGCAGCGGCGAGTAGTCGTCGAGGATGTAGAAACCGCGGCCGAAGGTGGCCACGACCAGGTCATTCTCGCGCTTCTGGATGGCGAGGTCCTTCACGCAGATCGGCGGCATGCCGCCCTTGAGCTGCACCCACTTCTTCCCGCCGTCGTTGGTGAAGAACACGCCGAACTCGGTGCCCGCGAAGAGCAGGTTTCGGCTCACGTGGTCCTCGAGCAGCACCCAGACCGGACCGTTCACCGGCAGGTTCGCGGTGATCGCCGTCCAGCTGCGGCCCAGGTCCGTGCTCTTGAGCACGTAGGGTTTGAAGTCCGCCTGCTTGTGGTTCTCGAAGGTGGCGTAGAGCGTGTTCACGTCGTGCTGCGAGGGTGTCACGCGCGAGACGTACGACAACTCGGGCACGCCGGGGAACCGGTCGAGCTTGCGCCAGGCCTTCCCGCCGTCCTCGCTGATCTGGATCAGCCCGTCGTCGGTGCCGGCGAAGAGCAGGCCCTCCTTGAGCGGCGACTCCGCGATCGCCACGATGTTGCCGTAGAGCGAGGTCGAGGCGTTCTTGGCGACCGCGTCCACGCTCCAGACCCGGCCCATCAGCTTGAGCCGGTTGCGGTCAATCTGCCGCGTCAGGTCGGGGCTCACCGCCTGCCACGAATCGCCGCGGTCGTCGCTGCGGAAGAGCTTGTTCGCCGCGAAGTAGAGCCGCGTGTGCGAGTGCGGGCTGATGATGAGCGGGGAGTCCCAGTTCCAGCGCAGCGGCGCGTTGTCAGCGCCCGGCTGCGGCTGGATGTCGGTCTGCTCACCGGTCTTGCGGTCGTAGCGAACCAGCCCGCCATACTGCGACATGGAGTAGACGACGTCGGGATCCTCGGGGTCCACCTGGGTCTGGTAGCCGTCGCCGCCGGTGGTGATGAACCAGTCCTGGTTCATGATGCCGTGGTTCGCGGTGGTGCGCGACGGGCCTCCCAGCGTGTTGTTGTCCTGCGTGCCACCGTAGACGTTGTAGAAGGGCGTCGCGTTGTCCAGGCCCACCTTGTAGAACTGGGTCACTGGCAGGTTGCCGAAGAAGCGCCAGTTGGCCCCGCGGTCGAAGGAGTCGTAGAGCCCGCCGTCGCAGCCCGCGACCAGGTGCTTCGTGTCGTCGGGGTCGATCCACAGGGCGTGGTTGTCCACGTGCTTGTACTTCTCGCCCACCCGCTTCCAGGTCTTGCCGCCGTCCTCGGTCACCATCATCCAGGTGTCCATCGAGTAGACGCGGCCCACGATCTTCGGGTCGGGGATCAACTCGTTGTAGTACTGCGCACTCGGCGAGACGTAGTC
>Ga0315283_10001581_pt1 | contig 18377 bp, 15 predicted proteins | sample YL17G09_0_MG_FD_204541 | JGI IMG/M metagenome (GOLD analysis project Ga0315283, IMG submission 204541) | Sediment microbial communities from Yellowstone Lake, YNP, Wyoming, USA - YL17G09_0 | ecosystem: Environmental > Aquatic > Freshwater > Lake > Sediment | place: USA: Wyoming | collected... | reverse complement strand
ACGAGCCACGGCTGCGAGCGGGCGATGAACTGCTCCACCGGCAGGGCCCGGATGTACTCGCCGTTGAAATGATCGAGTTTCTTGATGTCGAAGAACGCGCCCGACGAGCCGACATCGGTGAGCCGGAACAGTCCGATGATCTCGGCTACGGGCCGGATCTCGACACCGTCGGGCGGTCCCCATCCCAGCGTCGCGAGGTAGTTGACCATGGCCTCGGCCAGGTAGCCGCGGTCGATGTAATCGCCGACCGAGACATCGTCGCGGCGCTTCGACAGCTTCTGGCGCTTCTCGTTGACGATGAGCGGCAGGTGGGCGAACGCCGGGGTGCCCTCGATGCCGAGCGCCTCACGCAGCAACAGCCCTTTGGGCGTGACGTTGATGAGGTCCTCACCGCGCACCACATGGGTGATGCCCATGTCGGCGTCGTCGACGGCATTGGCCACCAGGAACATGGGCAGGCCGTTGCTGCGCACGATCACGAAATCCTCGAGCACGGCGTTCTCGAAGCGCACCTCGCCGCGGACGAGATCGGTGAAGACCGTCGAGCCTTCGTCGGGCGTGCGGAAGCGGACGACGACGCCGTCGCCGGCGGGAAGGTCACGGTCCCGGCAGAACCCGTCGTAGCCCGGAGGCCCGCCGGCGATCTCGTGGCGGGCCTTGACGACGTCCTGCGTGCAGTCGCAGCGGTAGGCCCTGCCCTCGGCCAGCAGCCGCTCGGCCGCCGCGACATACTGCGGCAGGCGGTCACTCTGGTGCACCGGCTCGCCGTCCCAGTCGATGCCCAGCCAGTCGAGGGCCCGGAAGATGGCTTCGATCAGCTCCGGCTGGCTGCGCTCGGCGTCGGTGTCCTCGATGCGCAACAGCATCTCGCCGCCCTGCTGGCGGGCGAACATCCAGTTGAACAGGGCGGTGCGGGCCCCCCCGATGTGCAGGTAGCCGGTGGGGGACGGGGCGAAGCGGACACGGACGGGAGGAGGGCTCACGGGCGGATCGTAGTGGGCGACCTGATCAGACGAAGGGCGGCCGATAGCATCTTCGCCCATGCGCAGACGCTCTCCGGTCCTGATCGCCCTCCTCCTGACCTCGTCGCTGTTGCTGGCGGCCTGCGGCGGCAGCAAGCACGCCGCCGACGCCGACGGCGGCGGCGGCGGCGAGGATGCCACCACCACGTCCGCCCCCGACCCGTGGCTCACCGAGGTGGCGACGGCCACGGTGCCCGAGGTGGAGGTACTGCTCACCAAGCCGGCCGATGCTTCGGGTGGCGGCGGCTCCGAGCCCGTCGAAGGCCAGAACGCCTCGTTCGCGACCCCGGCGGCCCCGACGGCCGCTCGACTCGGCGACATCCCGCGCCAGGGCCTCAACTCGGCCGGAGTGCGCAAGACGCCCGACGGGTACGCCTTCACCAACCCGACCTATTTCAAGAACCCGCTCGTCTTCATGGTCACCGAGGACGACGGCGACTGGCTCAAGGTGCAGGTACTGGCCCGACCGAACTCCCAGGAGGGGTGGATCAAGCGCTCGGACGTCACGGTCAGCGAGATCCACACCCACATGGAACTGAACAAGGCGACGTTCCACCTGAAGGCCTTCGACGGAGACAACCTGATCAGCGAGACCGACGTGGTGATCGGCAAGGACTCGACCTTCACCCCTGTCGGCCGGTTCTTCCTGGCCGAGAAGATCTCCCACCCTCCGGCCGGGGCCTACGGCCCGTGGATCCTGGCGACCAGCGCCTACTCCGAGGCGCTCGACAGCTTCGACGGCGGGCTGCCCCAGGTCGCCTTCCACGGCACCAACAATCCCAGGCTGATCGGCACCCAGGCCTCGAACGGCTGCGTGCGGATGCCCAACGAGGTCGATGAGATCCTGAACGACAAGATGCCCGCCGGCACCCCGATCACCATCACCGCCTAGGTCAGCCCGCCCGAAGCGGAACGAGTTCTTGACCGACAGGACGTCCTCGGCGCCCTCGGCCCGGAAGATGCTCGTGTAGCTCGACCGCTGGGCCTGATCGGCCCCGGCCCGGCCTGCCCGAGCCACATCGAAGGCGGCCGGGTGCGGCGTCGAGAGCACGGTCAGGGTGCGCAGGCGATCGGGGTGGCGCCCGGCGAGTAACGGCGCTGGTCGGGGGCGATCACCCGGTAGCCGGCCTCGGCGAGCACCGGCACCTGATTGCGCCACGAGTGTGACGATTCGAGAAACCCGGGCAACAGGTTCACCGTCGGACCATCGTCGGGCCCGGCAACGAGCACATCGGACGCGAGCGGCCCGACCTCGTCGTCGTCGATCGTGATCGTCGTTCTGGTCATCTCGAGAGCACCCATGGCGGCGATGGCCGTTGGCTACGACGCCGATGCCGCCGGACGGGTCGCGGCCGACCGACGCTTGAAGAACGAGCGCCAGTCCTGGCCGGCCACCCGCTGCACCTCGTCGTGGCTCAGACGAAGCACGGCCTGGGGCACCAGGTCGGCGATCTTGCGGCCCTGCATGTAGTGGTGGATGTTCGCGACCTCCTGGAACAACGGCTTGCGCAGTCGCACCAGTTCGGGGTCGGCGTCGGCCAGGAAGCCCCACACGGTGAAGGCGACCGTCAGGTCGTGCACCATCGGCGCCCGCCCGAACAGCGAGGCCCGCTTGAGGGCCACCGACGTGCATCCGGCGATGACATCGGCGGCCTGCTCACCCGGGGTCAGCACCAGCCGATCGGCGAACCCGTTGGCCAACTTGATCGCGAACCCCTGGTCGGGGCCCGGATACCCGAGGCGTGGGCCAAGGGGCTGGCGACCACTGAGCTCGGCGGGGCGGTCGGCCATCCACGAGTCACCGGCCCAGGGCGGCGACTCATACACGCGGGGTCGATCGGTCGGCGCGTGCGGAACGTATTCGGGGGCAGCCACGGCGGGCAGCCTAGGCCGACCGGTGCACCAGCCCATAGACGAACGAGTCGAGCAGGGCCCGCCACGCGGCCTCGATGACGTTCGTGTCGACCCCGACCGTGGTCCAGACGTTCTCGCCGTCGGTCGAATCGATCAACACCCGCACCACGGCTCCCGTGGCGGCGCCACCGTCGAGCACCCGCACCTTGAAGTCGGTGAGGTGGATGCGGTCGAGCGCGGGGTAGCGCCCGTTGAGGGCGCGGCGCACGGCCACATCGAGGGCGTTGATCGGGCCGTTGCCCTCGCCCACCGACGCGACACGCACGCCGTCGATCCAGAGTTTGACGGTGGCCTCGACCGTGACCTCGACCTCGTCGAGCGGCATGACCGGGCCTTCGCGGTGATAGCTCGTCACCCGATAGGCCTCGACCTCGAAGAAGTCCTGCGACCATCCCGTCGCCTGCCGCATCAGCAACTCGAGCGACGCGTCGGCCGCCTCGAACAGCCAACCCCGCGACTCGAGCTCCTTGAGCTCCTCGCTGAGCACCCCCGCGGCGCGGTCGTCGAGCTCGACGCCGAGCTCGGCCGCCTTCATGGCCATTCCGGTCCGACCCCCGAGGTCGCTCACCAGCACGCGGGTGTGGTTGCCCACGGCGGCCGGCTCGATGTGTTCGTAGCTCGCACCGCCGGCCCGTCCGAGCGCCGAGGTGTGCAGGCCCCCCTTGTGAGCGAAGGCCGACATCCCGACGAACGGGTCGGACGGGTGCGGGGGCAGGTTGACCAGCTCGGCCACGTGACGGCTGACCATGGTGAGCCGCTCGAGGCGACCCTCGGGCAGCGTGGCGATGCCGAGCTTCAGGGTCAGGTCGGGGATCACGGTCATGAGGTTGGCGTTGCCCGTGCGCTCGCCGTAGCCGTTGACCGTGCCCTGCACCTGGGTGGCGCCGCCCAGCACGGCGGCGATCGAGTTGGCCACCGCGCACCCCGAGTCGTTCTGGGTGTGGATGCCGATCGCCACGCCCCCGAGGTAGGTCGTGACCTCGCCGGTGATGCGCTGCACCTCGTGGGGCAGCGATCCCCCGTTCGTGTCGCACAGCACCACGCAGTCGGCCCCGTTCGTCGCGGCGGCCTCGAGTACGCGCAGGGCGTATTCAGGGTTGGCCTGGTAGCCGTCGAAGAAGTGCTCGGCGTCGAAGAACACGCGACGACCGGCGCTCTTGAGGAACGCGACCGACTCGCCGACCATGGCCACGCCCTCGTCGAGGGTGGTCTGCAGGGCGTCGGTGACGTGGAAGTCCCAGCTCTTGCCGACGATGCACACCGTCGACGTCTCGGCCCCGACGAGCGCCTGCAGCGTGGGATCGACGTCGACCTTGCCGGCGGGTCGACGGGTCGATCCGAAGGCGACCAGCTCGGCCGTCGAGAGCTTGAGCTCGGTCGGGGCGCGCCGGAAGAACTGCTCGTCCTTCGGGTTGGCCTGGGGGTAGCCCCCTTCGATCCAGCGCACACCGAGCCAGTCGAGCTGCTCGGCGACGCGCAGCTTGTCCTCGACCGTGAGCGAGATGCCCTCGAACTGGGCGCCGTCGCGCAAGGTGGTGTCGAAGATCTCGACGGAGTCGGGCGGCGCGGGTACTGCGGGGGGGACGGTCTCAGTCGACATACTCGAGCCAGTCCTTGTAGCGGTCGACTTCGCCGCGCACCGTCTTGGCGTACTCGGCCGCGATCGCCGCGGTCATCGGGCCGGGACACGGGATGGGCCGGTCGTCGACCGAGTTCACGGCGCTGACCTCGGCGGCGGTGCCGCAGACGAACATCTCCTCGCAGACGTACAGGTCGCTGCGCGTGAGGTAGTCGAACTTCGTCTCGAAGCCGAAGTCGCGGGCGATGGCCATGACCGTGTCCTGGGTGAGGCCCTCGAGCGCGCCGGCGGCGATCGGCGGGGTGATGAGCACGCCGTCGCGGGCGGCGAAGATGTTCTCGCCGGTGCACTCGCTCACGAAGCCCTGCGGGCTGAGCATGATCGCCTCGTCGTACCCGGCCTTGAGCGCCTCGACCTTGGCCAGAGACGAGTTCACGTAGTTGCCGGTCGTCTTGGCCGCGGGCGGCATCGTGTTGTGGTCGTGGCGCGTCCACGACGAGATCTTCATGCGCACGCCCTTGCTGACCGCCTCCTCACCCAGGTAGGCGCCCCAGGGCCAGCAGGCGATGGCGACGTCGACCGAGCACGGCAGGGTGTTGAGCCCCATCTCGCCGTAGCCGTAGTACGCGATCGGTCGGATGTAGCACGACGGCAGCCCCGATGCCCGCACGACGTCCTTCGTGGCCGCGACGAGCTCGTCGACCGTGTACGGCATGTCCATCATCATGATGCGCGCCGAGTTGTGCAGCCGCTGCATGTGCTCGGTGAGCCGGAAGACGGCGGGCCCGTCGGCCGTCTCGTAGGCACGGATGCCCTCGAACACGCCCATGCCGTAGTGCAGGGTGTGGGTGAGGACGTGGATCTGGGCGGCGTCCCAGTCGACGAGTTCGCCGTTCATCCAGATCTTGTCGGTGGGGGTGATGGGCATCGGATGGTCCTCTGGGCTGGTGGGTCGAAGGGCTGGTTGGTCGAAGGGCTGGTCAGAGTCGCTCGGCGACGAGGTCGCCGACGGCGGCGGTGCTTCCGGTGAGGGTCGACGGGTCGGCGCAGGCCTTGCGGATGCGGGCCGCCGCGTCGTCCTCGCCGAGGAACTCGAGCATCATCGCCGCCGACAGGATGGCGGCGACGGGGTTGGCCTTCTGCTGGCCGGCGATGTCGGGGGCCGAGCCGTGCACCGGCTCGAACATCGACGGACCGGTGCGGGCCGGGTTGAGGTTGCCCGACGACGCCAGGCCGATGCCGCCCGATACGGCACCGCCCAGATCGGTGAGGATGTCGCCGAACAGGTTGTCGGTGACGATCACGTCGTACTGCTGGGGCGACTGCACGAAGTAGATGCACGCGGCGTCGACGTGATTGTAGGTCGTGGTCACGTCGGGGAAGTCGACGGCGACCTCGTCGAACGTGCGCTGCCAGAGATCGCCGGCGAAGGTGAGCACGTTCGTCTTGTGCACCATGGTGAGGTGCCGGCGGGTCCGGGTGCGGGCCAGCTCGAAGGCGTAGCGCACACAGCGCTCGACGCCCATGCGGGTGTTGACCGACCCCTGGGTGGCCACCTCGTGCGGCGTGCCCTGTCGCAGGAACCCGCCCTCGCCGGCGTAGGTGCCCTCGGTGTTCTCACGGATGACGATGAAGTCGTGGGTGCCGTCGGGTGCCAGGAACGGGCGCTGGTTGATGTAGAGGTCGAGGTCGAAGCGCATCTTCAACAGCAACCCCCGCTCGATCACGCCGGGCGGCACGTCGGGGGTGCCGACGGCGCCGAGCAGGAGGGCGTCGAGCGCCCGCCACTCGTCGACCGTCTCGTCGGTGAGCACCACGCCGTCGCGCAGGTAGCGGGCGCCGCCCAGGTCGTAGTCGACGGTGTCGAGCTCGATGCCGGCGGCGCGCACGACCTTCAGCGCCTCGGCGATCACCTCGGTGCCGATGCCGTCGCCGGCGATGACCCCCACGCGATGGCGACGCTCGGCGCGCCCGCTGGGGCCCGGAGTCGGGGACGAACTGGTCTGGACACTCACGACGAAATCTCTCCCTGGAACGAGAAAACCGTCCACCGGAGTGGACGGTCAGGAGCGCACACCATGGGGTGGTGTGCGCTAGTCGATGATGACTACGGGGGCAGTTGCGGTGGCAAGCACTCCCGACAGTGTGGTGTGGGGTGCCCGTTTCGTCAACCGGCGGTGACTTCCGGGCCGCCTCGCTACCATGTCCGGGTGCCTCAGATACACCAACTCTCCCAAGCCGCCCACGACCGCCTGTTCGCTGAGCACGAGCGGCTCGTCACTCACGGCCGCACCGACATCGCCCGGGTGATCCAGGCGGCGCGCGAGCTCGGCGACCTCAAGGAGAACGGCGACTACCACGCCGCCAAGGACGAGCAGGGCAAGATGGAATCGCGCATCCGCCACCTGGCCGCGTTGCTGCTCGACTGCGAAATCGTCGAGGTCGACGGGTCGGGCACGGTGCAGGCCGGCTCGATCGTGCTGATCGTCTACGAGGACGACGACGAGGAGCAGCGCTGCCTCATCGGGTCGATCGAGGAGCGCCATGACGACGACGACGTGATCGTGGTCTCCCCCGGTTCGCCGCTCGGCGCTGCCCTGATGGGTCACGCCGACGGCGATGTCGTCGAGTTCCAGGGGCCCGTGGGCCCGCTCAAGGTCGAGATCGTCGGCATCGAGGCCTAGTCGGCCGCCGTGGACATCGACGAGGTGACCGACCCGCCCGGACTGCCCGAGGGCCGCGCCCTCACCCTGCCGGGTCGGGGCACGACCTTCGTGCGTACGGTCGCCGGTCCCGCCGGTGCACCCACGCTCGTGTTGCTGCACGGCTGGACCGTGAACGCCGCGCTCAACTGGTTCGGCTCGTTCGCACCGTTGGCTGAGCACTTCAACGTCGTCGCCGTCGATCACCGCGGCCACGGTCGGGGCATCCGCACCTGGCGTCGGTTCCGACTCGAGGACTGCGCCGACGACGCCGTCGCCGTGGCCGACGTGCTCGGGATCGACCGCTTCATCCCCGTCGGCTACTCGATGGGGGGACCGGTCGCCCAGCTCGTCTGGCGACGGCACGCCGGGCGGGTCGGGGGTCTGGTGCTGTGTGCCACGAGTCGCAGCTTCGCCCGCGGCCGCAACGGCGGTCGGGCCGCCGCCTCGATGATGGGCCTGGCCTCGCTCATGGCCCGGGCCACGCCGAAGTCGGTGAAGCGAACCGTGGGCGAGCGACTCTTGAACAACCGGTTCGACCAGTCCGACCTCGGCCGTTTCGCCCGGGCCCAGGTGCTGCAGAACGACACCCGCATGGTGGTCGAGGCCGGCACGGCACTGGCCGCCTTCACATCGCGTGACTGGATCGGCGGGGTCGACGTGCCCACCTCGATCGTCGTGACCGAGCACGACTCGGTCGTGCCCCCGCATCGGCAGCGCCGGCTGGCGGCGGCCATTTCGGGCGCCACGGTGTTCCCCATTCCCGCCGACCACGGGGTCTGCGCCACCGAGCCCGACGTCTTCGCGGCGGCGCTGGTCGAGGCTTGCCTCGACGTCAGCCGGCGAGGGCGCCGGCGGGGTCGACAGGCGGGCTGACGGCGCTCTCGATCCGCACCGGGCACTCGAGCACCGTTTCGAGCAAACCCTTGCGTTCGGTCGCCGTGTAGAGCTCGAGGGACAGGTCGGTGCCGGGTGCGGCGACCGCCTCGACGACGAGGACTCCGTCCTGCATCCGGCTGCGGATCGACGTGACGAGACCGGCATGGGTGCGGTCGAGACCGATGGTCACGCGCAGCAACCCGGCGAGCGTGCGGACGGTCTGCTGATCGCGGGGCAGGAGCGCGGCGAACTCGGGGTGTTTCGGCGACGGTGCGCTCTTGCGGTGATAGCGGGCGACGAGCGCGACCATCTCGATCTCGTGATCGGTGAATCCCGAGAGGTGGTCGGAGTTTCGGATCACGTAGTAGCTGTGCTTGTGGTGCTTGCTGTGCGACACGAAGAGCCCGACGTTGGCCAGCAGGGCCGCCGCCTCGAGCAGCTCACGGGCATCGTCGCCGAGGTGGTGCTGCTCGGCGGTCTCGTCGAACAGCACGAGGGCCAGCCCCGCCACATGGGCCGAGTGCTCCGGCTCGTCGTCCATGATCTCGGCGAGGCGCACCACGCTGCGCCGCCGCAGGTCGTGCAGGTGATGGAGCGCCCCACCTCGGCGGCGCTGGAAGGCGTCGAGCAGGGCCCCTTCCCGCAGGGCGTAGCCCGAGACCACGAGCTCGTCGATGCCGAACGTGGCCATCGTCTGCTCGAGGATGACGGCGCCGCCGAGGATGATGTCGGCCCGGCCGGCCTCGATCCCGGGAAGAGCGAGTCGCTTGGCCAGCGTCGAGGCCGAGACCAGCCGCTTCACCACGTCCTCGACCTCTCGCCGGCTGACGGTGGCGTTGTTGAGGGTGCGCGGCGCCGACGCATCGGAGCGGGCCGCGAGGGCCATGGTCGCGACCGCCTCGATGGTGCCCGAGCTGCCGACGGCCACCTCGAAGCCGAGGCGGTCGACGTCGCGGGCCATCGAACTGAGCATCGATCGGATGAACCGACGGCAGGCATCCACGGCACCCGGGTGGAGGCGGTCGCTCTTGAAGAAGCGCCGCGTGAGCCGGATCGCCCCGAGCTTGAGGCTGCGGACGGCGAGCGTCTCGCTGTGCTCGCCGAGCAGGATCTCGGTGCTGCCGCCGCCGATGTCGATCAGGAGCAGGCGCTTGTCGATGACCGGCACGGCCTGGAGGACGCCGAGGTAGATGAGGCGGGCCTCCTCGACCCCCGAGATGACGTCGACTTCGATGCCGGCCTCGTCTCGCGCCCGGACGATGAAGTCATCCGCGTTCTCCGCCTCGCGCACGGCGCTCGTCGCCACGGCGGTGAGCGGGGCATCGGAGATGTCGGCGACCTGACGGAAGCGGGTCAGGGCGGCGATCCCCCGATCGATGGCGTCGGGGGCGAGCTCCTTCATGTCGCCGCCACCCGAGCCGAGCCGCACCGGCTCCTTCTCATCCGCGATGACCTCGAAGTGCCCGTCGTCGTCGAACCGGGCCACGACGAGGTGGATCGAGTTGGTGCCGATATCGATGGCGGCCAGGTTCTCGCCCATGATGAGGCGAGCCTAGGCGGGACCGGGGACCTGCTCTTCCGGTCAGCCAGGCTCTTCCGGTCAGCCGGGGCGGAGCCCGGCCGCCTGCTCGATGCGGCGGGCGGCGGCCACGACAGCCTCGCCGTAGCGATCGCCGGGGTGCCGGGTGGTGCGCTCGATCGGTCCGGACACGCTGACCGCCGCCACCGGTTCGCCTTCGGCGTCGAGGACGCCGGCGCTGACCGACGCCACCCCCGCCTCGCGCTCACCCACGCTCTCGACCCATCGGCGCGGATCCGGGGCCGCCTCGGCGCCGACGGCCGTCGACAGGATGCGTCCGGCCGATCCCACGTCGAGCGGGAGCGACGCCCCCATGGGCACGATCGTGCGGAGCCCGTGGGGAGATTCCAGGGCGGCCACACAGACCCGACGATCGCCGTCCCGAAGGTAGAGCTGCACCGACTCGCCGGTCTCGTCGCGCAACGCGGCGAGCACCGGCAGGGCGGCGTCGGCCAACGGGATGGCCTCGGCCGCACGGCGGCCGAGGGCGATGAGTCGCACCCCGAGGGTGAACCGACCCTCGTCGTCGCGGCGCACGAGCCCGTGCACCTCGAGGGCGACCGCCAGGCGGTGCGCCGTGGCCCGCGACAGCCCGGTGGCGGCGACCAGGTCGGGCAACGAGCACGGCGACGCTTCGAGCGCCGCCAGCACCAGGGCCGCCTTGTCGATGACGCCGACTCCGCTTACACTCGATCCCATGAGACGAGATTATCGTCTCGTATACTGAGACACAAGACTGCCGTCCGTCGGAAGGACCCACCCATGGCCGCACCCAAGACCCTGAGCGAGAAGATCTGGGACCAGCACCTGGTGCGGGCCGCCGACGGTGAGCCCGACGTGCTCTACATCGACCTGCACCTCGTGCACGAGGTCACCTCACCACAGGCGTTCGACGGCCTGCGGCTGGCCGGGCGCACCGTGCGCCGCCCCGACCTGACCGTCGCCACCGAGGACCACAACGTCCCGACCGCCGACATCGACCAACCCATCGCCGACCCGATCTCGCGCAGGCAGGTCGAGGTACTGCGGGCCAACTGCGCCGAGTTCGGCATCGTCGAGTACCCGATGGGCCACCCCGACCAGGGCATCGTCCACATCATCGGGCCGGAACAGGGCCTCACCCAGCCGGGCATGACGATCGTGTGCGGCGACAGCCACACGTCGACCCACGGGGCCTTCGGCGCCCTCGCCTTCGGGATCGGCACCAGCGAGGTCGAGCACGTGCTCGCCACCCAGACCCTGCCCCAGGGCCGGCCCGGCACCATGGCGATCACCGTCGACGGCGAACTGCCCCCGGGCGTCACCGCCAAGGACCTGATCCTCGCCATCATCGGCCGCATCGGCACGGGTGGCGGCATCGGATCGATCATCGAGTACCGCGGCTCAGCGATCCGCAGCCTGTCGATGGAAGGCCGTATGACCGTCTGCAACATGTCGATCGAGGCCGGGGCCAAGGCGGGGCTCATCGCCCCCGACGATGTGACCTTCGCCTACCTCGAAGGGCGTCGCCACGCCCCCACCGGCCCCGACTGGGACGACGCCGTCGAGGCCTGGCGGGCGCTCGCCACCGACGACGGTGCCGGGTTCGACAAGGAGGTCGTGATCGACGCCTCGACGCTCGAGCCGTTCGTGTCGTGGGGCACCAACCCGGCGCAGGTGATCGAGCTGAGCGGCTCGGTCCCCGATCCCGACGCCTTCGACGATCCGAGCGCACGCGATTCGGCGGCGCGGGCCCTCGAGTACATGGGGCTCACCGCCGGCACCCCGATGCGGGAGGTCCCCGTCGACACCGTCTTCATCGGATCGTGCACCAACGGCCGGATCGAAGACCTGCGGGTGGCGGCCGCCGTCGCCGAGGGCCGCGAGGTGCGAGCGGGCCTGCGGGCCATGGTCGTGCCGGGCTCGTTCCGGGTGAAGGACCAGGCCGAAGCCGAAGGGCTGCACCACGTGTTCACCGCCGCCGGGTTCGACTGGCGCGAGCCGGGCTGCTCGATGTGCCTCGCCATGAACCCCGACAAGCTCCAGCCCGGCGAGCGGGCCGCGTCGACCAGCAACCGCAACTTCGAGGGCCGCCAGGGCCGGGGCGGCCGCACGCACCTGGTGTCGCCGGCCGTCGCCGCCGCCACCGCCATCGCCGGCACGTTCGCCATGCCCACCGATCTCGCCTGATCCCACCCCGAGAGGAACCACCATGGAACCCGTCATCGTCGTCACCGGCACGGCACTGCCCCTCGACCGCTCCGATGTCGATACCGATCAGATCATCCCGAGCGACTGGCTCAAGCGGGTCGAGCGCACCGGCTTCGGCGCCGGTCTCTTCTCCGAATGGCGCGACGACCGCGACTTCGTGCTGAACCACGAGCACTACACCGGCGCGACGGTCCTGGTGGCCGGCCCGAACTTCGGCACCGGCTCGTCGCGGGAGCATGCGGTGTGGGCGATCATGGACTACGGCTTCCACGCCGTCGTGTCGCCCCGCTTCGCCGACATCTTCCGCAACAACTGCACCAAGAACGGGCTCGTCCCGGTACAGGTCGACGCCGCAGTCGGCGAATCGCTGCTCCGGGCCGTCGAAGCCGATCCGACGCTCGAGATCACCATCGACATCGCCAGCCGCACGCTGTCGGCGCCGGCCATAGGCCTCGAGGTCGAGTTCCCGCTCGACGACGCGACCCGCGACCGTTTCCTCCGCGGCCTCGACGACATCGGCATCACCCTGGCCCACGAAGGCCAGATCACCGAGTTCGAGGCGGCTCGACCAACCTGGAAGCCCACCACCCGCACGGCCTGACCGCCGGGCCGCCCGACCTTGGCCCGGGCCGCCGGGCCGCACCCGGTGGCCAGGGTGCGTTCCTCTCCCACGGGGAGTCCGCATGGGATGGGAACAGGCCGGCCAGGCGTGGGGCGACCGATCGCGGGACTGGGCGTGTCTGTGGGAGCCGGCGACGCCAGCGTGCGCATCTCGTCGGAGTTCGGATGGACGACCGGCCGGGTCGCCGACTGACCGCCAAACCGATCAGGCAAGGCGGTACCGGTAGGGGCCAACTCGAGGCCGATCAGACCGCCGGCTTCGATTCGGCGCGCTCAGGGCGCTCGGCACGTTCGCGCACGGCTCGGAGGAGACCGGGGAAGATGAACCGGTGGAAGGGCAGCACGCTGTACCAGTAGAAGTAGCCGGGGAGACCGCGTGGCTCGAAGAACGCCGTCTGCTCGACCCGGGCACCGTGTTCGTCGGGAAGGACCTCGAACTGGAGCCAGGCCGTGCCCGGCAGCTTCATCTCTGCTCGCAGTCGCAGCAGATGCGGTGGTTCGAGTGCTTCCACCCGCCAGAAGTCGAGGGGCTCGCCGACGCTCAGGTCACGAGGGTGGCGACGTCCCCGGCGCATGCCCGCGCCCCCGACCAGCCGGTCGATGAGCCCTCGGAGCTGCCACAACCAGTTGCCCGCGGGCCAGCCGTTGTCGCCGCCCAGGGCGCAGATCACGTCGAACACCCGCTCCGGCGGTGCGTTCACCTGCGTGCGCGTCCGGTCCAGCAGCATGCCCTCGTGGGCGGCCAGTTGTCGCTCGGTGGGCACCTCGGCCCCGCCGCTCGCCAGGCTGGACGCCCAGGTCGTCTCCACATCGTCGTCGACCACCCGGCCGAGGGCCAGTTCCACGGCTTCGACGTAGCCGAAGGGCCGGACGCTGAAGTCGCGCCGGGCCCGGTCGTCGCGGACCACGACTTCGGTCTGGAGGCTCCTGACCAGCGGCTTGGCAATGGCATGCGGGATGGGGGTCATCAGGTCGATGAAGCGGCTGCTCCACTCGGGATGGGGCACCGGGAACGGGATGATGATGCGGTGCAGTCCGCGCACCCGCGCGTAGCCAAGCATCATCTCGCGGTAGGTGAGCACGTCGGGTCCACCGATCTCGTAGACCCCCTGGATCTCGGGCTGCTCGAGGGCCTCGACCAGGTACTCGAGCACGGCGCGCACGCCGATCGGCTGGCAGCGGGTGTCCACCCAACGCGGGGTGATCATCACGGGCAGACGCTCGGTCAGGTGGCGGATCATCTCGAAACTGGCCGACCCGGAGCCCACGATGACCGCCGCTCGGAACTCGACCACGGGCACACCGGAGCCGGCGAGGGCGCGACCGACTTCCTGGCGTGAGGCCAGGTGACTGTCGCGGACCTCGGCCGGGTCTCCCAGCCCTCCGAGGTAGATGATCTTCCTGACGCCGGCCCGCCCGGCGGCCGCGCCGAACGTCTGGGCCATCTCACGGTCGCGTTCGCTGAACGCCTCTCCGCCGCTCATCGAGTGCACCAGGTAGTAGGCGACGTCGATCCCGTCCAACGCCCGCTCGGCCGCAGCCGCGTCGGCGAGATCGCCTTGGACGACCTCGGCCCCGGGCCAGGGGCGCCCGACCAGTCGCCTGGGGTCCCGGGCGATGCAGCGGACGACGTGCCCGCGACTCTGCAACCTCGGTACCAGCCGGCCGCCGACGTAGCCGGTCGCCCCCGTGACCAGGACCTGGGAAGCCAGAGCAGGCTCGGGTTCCCCGGTCGTGGCCATGCCCACTCCTTCCCGCCACCGATCAGGTGACCGGACCTGAGGCTACGACGGAACGGCCCGGGCCAACAGGGGCTTTGGACCGTTCACGGGGCACGGTCTCCCTCCGATGTCACCGCGATGCCTACCTGACCTCGCCACGTTGGGTTCTCAGCCACACCACGGGTGGTTGGGCATCCAACGTGAGCGGAACGGCGTGCATCGCGGTGACACTGGAGGGACGGGCGGGTCGGTGAGGGTCTTGCGCCTGATTCGAAGTAGTTCGCCCGGCGAGCAGTCGAGTCGGAACCGCCGCGTCGGTCGTGTTGCGTGCTCGCCACCCGGCACAGAACGACTCGCTCCTGCTGCCCTTGATCGCCGGGTGTGAGGGTCAGATCGAGAAGCGGGCAGACGTTGGCTGCCGCCGCGCTAGATCACGTCGGAGTCGACGACGTGGATCCGGTAGCGGTTGCCGCCGGTCGCCTTGGCCCGGTACATCGCCTGATCGGCGCTGATCAACAGGCGATCGCCGTCGATGCCGCCCCGGCCCGCCAGGGCGATGCCGATCGAGATCCCGACCTGGACCGAATCGCCGTTCACCTCGATGGGCCGCGGCACCGACTCGATCACCCGCTGCGCCAGCGAGGCGAGGGCGTCGGCGTCGTTCACGCCCTCACACAGGATCACGAACTCGTCGCCACCCACCCGGGCGGCGAGGTCGCCGGCCCTCGTGATCGCCCGCAGTCGATCGGCGATCGTCACGAGCACCCCGTCGCCCACGGCGTGACCGAACCGGTCGTTGACCTCCTTGAAACGATCGAGATCACAGAAGAGCACGGCCACGGGTCGGCCGGTCTCGACACTGGCGGCCACGGCCCGTTCGAGATGATCGGTGAACAGCGAGCGGTTGGCCAGGCCGGTCAGGTGGTCGACGGTGGCCATCAGCCGGAGACGGGCGTCGGCCTGCTTGAGCTCGCTGATGTCGCGGGCCACCATGCCGATCCAGTCGAGGGCACCGTCGTCGTCACGGTGCACCAGGGCCAGCGCCGAGACGGGGATGACCTCGTCGCCGCCGATCCGCAGGTCGAGCTCGCCCTGCCAGATGCCGTCCCGCTCGGCCGCCTCGAGCGCGTCGCCGAGCCGCTCGCCGCCACCAGGTTCGTCGCCGATCAGATCGGCGAGCCGACCCGATCCGCCCTCGTCCTTCAACCGGTCGAGCACCTGCTCCAGCGCGGTGTTCGTGTGCAGGATCTCGCCCGTCGGGCGAAAGATCGTCACGAAGTCGGACGTCGCGTCCAGCATGTGCAGCAACCGCTCGGATTCGGATCGGGCGACGACCTCGGCGGTCACGTCCTCGAGGGTGACCACCACCCCCACCACCTGGTGCTGGGCGCCCAGGTGGGGCGCGACCCGGGCCCGGAGCCAGGGCGAGCTGCCGTCGGCCAGGGTGGCCGGCACGGTCACCGTCACCGCTCCGGCACCCCTCAGGCCATCGCTGACCAGTTCATCGACTGCGGCCCTGTGAGAGGCCCGCACCCGCTGTCGCCACGCCGTCGGATCGTCGGTCTGGACCAGACCGAGCAGCTCCCGGCCGATCCGGTTCGCGAAGATGACCCGCTCGAGCTTGTCCAGCAGCAGGATGCCGACGGGGGCGGCCTCGGCCAGCGAGAGGAGCGGCCCCGCGGTCTGCGCCAACGACTCGACCTCGGACCCGGTGTCGAGGTTGCGGACCTGCACGACCACACCACCAAGATCGGGATGGTCGGCGCGACCGGCACCAATGAGCTCGATCAGCTGCCACACATCGTTGTTCTCGACCGAACGGGAGCGCACCATCCGGCTGATGCGACTGGTCGGCCGCGAGGCGAGCTCACCGAAGCTCTCGAGCACCGCCGGCAGGTCCTCGGGGTGCAGCCGCTCGACCGGGTGGGTCCCCAGGTTGTCGTACCCGGCGGGCAGGCGTGAGGCCAGCGTGTCGGACTGCCACAGCACCTGTCCGTCGGCGTCGAGCAGCAGGGTCGAATCGGCGACGGCGTCGATGACAGCCGACAACCGCCGGAGCGGAGCGCGATCCTCGATGGCCAGCAGCACCCGCTCACCCGAGCGCGAGAGGGTCAGCCCAACGGCGCGCCCCGACGGTCCGCCGAGCCGCACCTCCAGGAGCCGAGGCTCATCGGGTGTCCCCACCTCCGCGAGAAGGGCCGTGACCAGGTCCCGCTCGTCGGGGTCGACGAGACCGACGAGGTCGAGCCCGACGATGGCCTCGCCGGCCGGAGCCAGCAGAACGGTGGCGGAAGCGGTGGCCGCGGCAATCGTCGTTCCCCACAGTTCGAGGAGGGGTACGGGAAGCTCGTCGAAGAGCAACAGATTGCTCGACACCCGAGTCCCGTTGTTCGCCGTCCCGTCCACCGCCGCGGCCTGCATGGAGAACTTCTCGGCCGTCGATCGTCGCCGGCTGAGCGCATCGACCGATTCGGGCCGGACGATTCAGGCCGGACGATTCAGGCCGGACGGATCGGGCCGGACGGACTACGACCGCGAGAACCGTCAGTCGAGCTCGACGGCGTGCACCGAGACGATGCCCTCGAGCTGGGCCAGGCGCTCGACCACCGCGGCCGGCACCGGCTGCGACGTGGTCAGGACCTGCAGGGCCGACTCGCCCGACGGCGACTGACCCACGTGGATGTTGGCGATGTTGATGGCGACGTCGGCCAGGGCCCCGCTCACCGCCGCGATCATGCCCGGCCGATCGTCGTTGCGCACCATGAGCATGTGGTTGGCCGGGGGCAGGTCGACGGTGTGATCGTCGACCATGACGATGCGCGGCTCTCCCCGCAGGCCCACCAGCGTGCCCGCCAGCGCATGCTCGCCGCCGCGGACTGTGATCAGGTTGACGTAGTCGAGTGCCGTGGTCGTAGCCGTCTCGCGCACCTGGATGCCGCTCTCGGCCGCCAGCTGCGGGGCGTTGACATACGACACGGGCTCGTCGCTGATGCGCCCGAAGTAGCCCTTGAGCAGCGACAGGGTGAGGATCCGGGTGTCGTACCCGGCGATCTGCCCCTGGTACTCCACATCGAGCGTCGGGTTGCCACCGCCGCTCAACGAGCCGAACAGCGCCCCGAGCCGCTCGGCCATCGACAAGAACGGCCGGACCGTCTCGGACGCCTCGGCGGCGCTGACGTTGACGGCGAACGGCACGAACTCGCCGGCGAGGGCCAGGCCGACCTGCTCGGCGATGGTGTCGCCGGCCTTGTCCTGCGCCTCGTGGGTGCTGGCCCCCAGATGAGGGGTGACCACGACCGAGTCGAGCTCGAACAGCGGCGACTCGGTGGTCGGCTCCTTCGTGAACACGTCGAGGGCGGCGCCCCCGACATGGCCGGACCGGATGGCATCGGCGAGAGCGTCCTCGTCGATGATCCCGCCGCGCCCGACGTTGATGATGCGGATGCCGGGCTTGGCCTTGGCCAACAGTTCGGCGTTGACCATCCCGATGGTCTCGGGGGTCTTCACCACATGGATCGTCACGAAGTCGGACGTCGCCATGAGCGTGTCGAGATCGACGAGGTCGACGTTCATCTGGCGGGCCCGGTCGGCCGAGATGAACGGGTCGTAGGCCACCAGCCGCATCCCGAAGGCCAGGGCGCGCTGCGCCACGAGCTTGCCGATGCGACCGAGGCCGATGATGCCGAGCGTCTTGTCGCTCAGCTCGACACCCGTCCAGCGCGACCGCTCCCACCGCCCGGCCACGAGCGCCGAATGGGCCTGGGGCACGTTGCGGGCCTGGGCGAGCAGCAGAGCCATGGTGTGCTCGGCCGCCGACAGCACGTTCGACTGCGGAGCGTTGACGACCATGACGCCCCGGGCTGTCGCCGTCTCGACGTCGACATTGTCGAGGCCGATGCCGGCCCGCCCGACCACGACCAGGTCGGACCCGGCCTCGAGCAGTTCGGCGGTCACCGTGGTCGCCGAGCGGATGATCAGGGCGTGGGCGCCGGGCACGAGGCCCAGGAGCTCGTCGGGCGAGAACCCGATCTGCACGTCGACGTCGTGGCCGGCGTCGCGGAGGCGATCGAGGCCCCCTTCAGCGATGGGCTCAGTTACCAGGATGCGGGCCATGGGCATCATCCTGACCGCCGACCCGCCGACCCGCCAACCAAGCCAGGTTGTGCTCCG
>Ga0315283_10001578_pt1 | contig 18383 bp, 19 predicted proteins | sample YL17G09_0_MG_FD_204541 | JGI IMG/M metagenome (GOLD analysis project Ga0315283, IMG submission 204541) | Sediment microbial communities from Yellowstone Lake, YNP, Wyoming, USA - YL17G09_0 | ecosystem: Environmental > Aquatic > Freshwater > Lake > Sediment | place: USA: Wyoming | collected... | reverse complement strand
CACTTATACACGAGCCTAGCGCCGGTTGGGTTTCTCCCCTGCTTCTGGTCCCTCTCACTCCCGTAGGTGGATTCAAATTCAAGCCCCAGGTAGTCCAGAGGAACGCCGAGGACACCACACCATGCCCGGAAGCTACTTTTCGCTTTCTTGCGCCGAGAGCTCTTGTTGTCGTTATACAGTCGGAGGGCCTTTTGGTTGATCTCGGCCCCGAGAGCGGTGGCAACCTCTTCGAGCTTCTCCGCCGTCACCTCAGCTCCGCTAACCATGGTGGCGATGTCTAGGCCGAGCGAAGCCAGCACTCGAGCGGTGAGGGCGCACCCTTCTGCCTCGGACGATGTCTTCAGCACGTCTCCGGTCCGGGTCTGCTTGTGGATTGTCCGGGCCAATCGGCGGTATGGCTCTACAAGGGGCTCATGGGCCACGATCCACTCGGGGGTGAGCTCTCGCGCGTCGACCCCAAAGTTTCTTGCGAGGGTTACGGTTCGGTCGCCCGCTTTTTCGATCGCGGTGCGGTCTCTTTCTGGGTCGACGTCCATAAGTAGCCTCTCTATTGCCGGCTCGACCTGGGCGACCATGATCTCCTCGCGGCTAGGCCCAAGGTCTTCCCCAGATACGGGGGCGACGGTGGTCGGCTCTAGTGCGGCGGTGTCCTTCCCGGCAATTGTCACGACGAGGCCAGCCCTCTCAAGGATAGCGGTAAGACGGCCGACGAAGTTGGCCTGGGACCGGTGGCGCTCGATCTGGGAGTTGATCCAGAGACGGCCCTCGAAACCGCCAACGATTTTGTCAAGCGCCGTGGGATCGCTCGCCGAGGGGATGGAGATAGTCGGACACCTATCGTGCCTGAACTCGTCCGGGATCGCGTCGCGGTGGTTTGCCTGGGTGGCCCATCGGAGGACGGCCTCGCGGGTCCGAGGCAGGCCGAAGACTTTGCCGCCGTCGAAAGAGATCTCGAAGCGCTTTACCTGCCGGGCCCGAAAGAGCATCTGGGCAGACCCGGACGCCGGAGCGTTGTTGCCAGAGAAGAAGGCTATTACCGTGTCGAAGTGGGAGATATTCGCAGAGACGCCGACGGATACCGTCCCAGTGTAGATAACAACCAGCTTGCCTTCCCAGGCCTCTCCCGCATCGGAGAAGTCCTTTTGCTTCTCGAGGTCGCACGTCTCTTTTGTGTAGATTTTTACTAGCTCCTTGCCATAACGGCGGCGAGCCTCGTCCGCTATGGCGTGGGCGTACTTCCTCGAATGACATGGGACAACGGTCCCGTTCCAGTCGCTTCCAGCCTCGCGCGCTGCGTGTTGGGTGTTCAGCCGTTCCCAGAGGAGGGTCTCGACATGGGTCTTCGCTTTGTGCCCCGGCCAGATTCGAACGGTAGCGTCCTTCCAGGTCAGGTAGTCATTGCGGACGACCCGGGAGGGCACGCCGGGCCGGAGGGTTTGGATCGCGGCCACCTGCTCGTCGGTGAGATCATTGTCGGAAACCACTATGCGCTCGGCACGGGCCAGGAGCTCTCTGAGGGTGGACATTCCCGCGCGAGCGTCGCTGTTGTCCTCCTTGTCGTAGGCATGGGCAGTAAGGGCACTCAGCTCGTCGCAAATGATCAGCCCGAACTTGGTGTCACTGGGGACGCGTTTCAGGCTCTCGAGCTGCCAGACAGAAAGCGGGCACTTCGTTGGGTTGAGAAGGCCGGTAATCTTGGTGTAGGACTTCGCCCCAAGGTCCTTGCACATTTGAGTGGTCAGGCTCTTCCGGCAACTAACGACCAGGACCGGCTTGTCGGGGTAGAGATCCCGGTTGATCTCGACGATCATCTTGTTATGGCGCGACTTGCCCGTCCCCCAGGAGCTTCCTACATAAAGATCGCGGTCGCTGGTGTATGCAATGGCGTCGCTATTGTACTGCCCGCAAACGCGCTCGACATTGGTCCGAAGGATGTCGTAGCCATCGAGAGGCAGGTCCGGAATGTTGCACCCACGAGAGGCCAAGACTTTTGCTTTCTTGGCGCTGTCGACATCGCACCGAAGGAAGGCGGCCCCCTCTTCGGTCTGGGTGATGTACGCGCCCTGGCGGTCGTGGTTCCTGTCGCAGCTCGAGCAGAAGTGTGGCCGCGTCCGCTGGACCCTCGCGACGAGCATCGAGTACCCTGCCGGGGCTTCTTCGAGCACTTTAGGGGGGCCAAACCAGGGATACTCGTCGCTGATGAGCTTTACAAGCTCCGTGGCGCTCTTGTTGAGGACGACTGAGCCCGGCTCCGCTTCTACTCTGGCAGCTTCCTCGCTGATAATCTCGGGGAGGATGCGCCGCGTTGCCCCATCCTGTAGGAGGAAGTTGGGCTCCTCGGGTTCTCCGCTGAGCTGATACAGGGTCCGGGAGTGGTCCTTCTTCTTGGGGCAGTTTGGGACGCGAAGCCCCCAGCCCTTAGGCGTCGCAATGTGGTCAAGGCTCTTCTTCCAGCGCTCGGGGAGGTTCTTCTCGACCAGTTTGGAGAATAGCTTCGCTTGTCTGCCATCGGCCAGGTGGACGCCGGTGCATATGAGGTGCAGGCTCGTCTTCTCCTTGAGGTTGTAGCCATAGCAGGCCATAGCCAACTCGGGGCCCACTGCCCCCAGCCCTTCCAAGGTTTGGCGAGTAGCATCGCAAGCCGCATCGGAGAAGATCGTTGCCTCTACCTCGGTCAACGGCTCTTTCACGTCGAAGTCGAGCCCGGGCCGGCTGGGCCGCCCTCCATCGATCTTCTCGAGGACCTCGTGACCTTCGGCCGAGAACTCCGCTACCCCTGCGCTGAACGCGGCCAGACTCGAGTACGCGTAGCAGGCTCCGCCGGACTGGCCCGGATCAGTCTGGAGGACAAACTCCCCGGCTTCCCGAGCCTTCGCCAAACAGCCCGGCCCAGAGAACTTTTTGGCGACCTCCTCCATCAGTTCGTCGATCAGGTCGTCGTTGTCCCCAGCGCAGGTATATACCAGCGGGGAAACTTCTGGCCGATCAATATTGATCTGCTGCCCTGCCGAGACGGGCGCCAGTGTGGCGGGTGTGTACTTGTCCATAGTGTCGCGGTTTATGTATTATGTGGCCTGCCATCTCTCTAAGTGGGTGCAATTTTATGCCAGAAAAGGCGAACCGGCCAACTGGGCTCTATGCGGCTTTGTTGCCCTTGGCGCACTTAAAGCAGCGGTCAAATCTCTCTGGGCATGGGCTCTTGCAGGAAGCGCATTCGTTCGGGAATTTGCACCTAAAGCACTCCGTGTAGGGAGGTCTGACTCGAGCCCGGGCACAGGTGAGACATATCCCGAGCCTTTTGAGCTCGGCGAGCCGCGCGATCCGTTCAGCCCTACTGGCGGCCATATTCGCCTCATGGGTTGCCAAATTGGCCTTGTGTTCCGCATACTCGTTGTCGCTCATATCGAGTATCTCTCGTGGGAGATCCCGGCAGGCATTGCACAAGTTGTCGAGGCGGTTCTTATGTTCTGCATAGCAGCGACGACAGTGCCTACCTACTGAGAGGAATCGGCATATGCAGCAACTCCCAACAATCAAGTTGACTCCCGGGTTACCTTTTTTGTAGATTACGTGGGCGTGCATGATGAGGGACCCGCAGGGGCACCGGATCGACCCAGGAGAGTCACCTTCGTGGCGGAGCGGAGTGGGTAGCGCGTAGGGCTCTGGGATAGACTGCCGGACATAGTCGGTGTCGTCGGAGCGGTGGTAGCAATGCTCGTTGCTGACGCCTGTGCAATGCTCACTGAAGTGTCGGCCATGGGGCCGAGTAGCAGCGGCAAACTCCGCCCTGAAGTCGGTATCTTCCGAAAGCCCGGTAACTCTGGCGAGCCCCGCCAGGAGACGCCTCTCCGCACGCTGGTTGGACAACGACATTTCCATTGTGTGTATGCGTATGTCCCCCGGCTCTCTAATATTGTGGCGACTCTGTTCGTATACGCATGCGTATGTATGCATGCACAATATTTTTTACTTAGAGAAAAAGGTATACGTAGTATACTTGCGTGACTTATCTCGCTAGGATATGAACACCATCACCCCATATCTGCCGATCGGGGCAACTGTGTCCGACGCCGAGAGGGTGGTTGCGGAACACCCTCACGTCCCCGAGTATTTCGCTCGACTCACCGACCGGGGGAACAAGGCCAGGGTTCGCGCCGCGATCACGAAGACTTACGGCGAGGCTATCGCCAACTTCTTCGTCACCCGGGACAAGGCCGGCCGCCCGCAGTACGTCGGAGACTTTGCCTTGTTAAGCGCTCCCGCGCGCCAGGCCATCGCGGACGCCCTGGGGGTAGCCAAGCTCGAAGGGATCGAGTGGACCCCAGAGAGGGCCAGCATTGCGGCGGATACCCTAGTGGCCAAGTACGCCTCGAACGCGACGAGCGCGGCCATGGCGCTCAAAAATCTCAGACATGGCCTCATGAGCCTCCTGAAGATCGACCCCAAGGACACCAAGACGGACCCGAGGACGGGGGCCACCTTCCGCCGAGAGGTAACGGAAGCCCACAACGCCAAAGCGGCTCCGAGGCTCGAGGCGAGGGCGGCAGCCGGAATCGAAGTCCCTGCCCCCTACAGCCGCATTGGTGACCTGGTGGCCAGGGCCAGGGCATTCGTCGCTGAGCCTATCGCGACGCCACAGGTGGCGGCCGATTTGCTCGTCATTCTCTCGGCTAGGCCCGGTGAGGCAGAGACCCTCAAAATAGGGGAACGGGGTGCAATCACTGGGATGCTCAAAAAGAAGGGAGGCGACACCAACGGGTACAGTCTGGTCTCCGCGGTTGGCCTCCAGCTCGCAGAGCAGTATCTGGAAAAATGGCGCGCCCTTCCCCTGGGGCAGAAGCGGACCGCAATGACAGGGCTTGCACAGCTGACATCGACCTGGGGCCTCCAGCGAAGAGACCTTCGAGCTGTCGGAGCTGCCCTGGCGGTCCGGGCAGAGGCCTTGGAAGGGAACGCCGGCAACGTCGGACAGGCCCGCGCCATCCACGCCCAAGCCCTCAGGCATGCACCCGGCCGAGCCAGGCCACAGGAGCACTACGAGCGAGTAAATGACCCGATGGCGCAGCTCTGCGCCAGCCTCGGAGAACTGTCTGCGTCGGACCTGGCCGAGGTGAGGGCCCTGGTTGCGGCTCGCGCAGCACGCGCGCGATGAGGTTCATCGCCAATAATTTTCCGAGCCGGGAATCTCCCAACTAGTATAACGGCGCACACCATGGCACAGAGAGACGACGGCAACAGCTTCCAGGCGGACTGGCCTTTCCCCAGCACAGTGAAACAAGAACTCAAGGCGACCGCCTACGAGGTCCTAAAAACGGGCGAAAAGTACAAGACCGGCCGAGACAAGTGGGTGGCCGTCTTCTACTCTGGCCTGGGTTCGATGCGCCGAGAAGTCTCTCGCAGAGACGCGATGGAGATGGTTTCTAAGGCCGGTCGGGTCTACTATGTATGCCGGAGCCGAGAGTGCTCCGAGCCCCGCCCGATCCCGTCCGCCGACCTGGAATAATATCCACCATCGCCATTTTTCCGCCCTTCCATATCGAGGAACTCGAGAACTCATGCCTACTAGCAACCAACGCGCCTTCGGGCAATCGACCACGCGGCCGCGTCGGGTCACCGTCCCAGCAAAGCCAGTGGTGGTAGAAACGCCTTTACCGTCCCAGGCCCCAGAGCCGACTATTATTGTGGAAACGGCTCTAGCTTCAGATTTACCGGCTAAGCCGGTAAATTTACCAGGGAGCGAGCCCAGCCCAGAAACTTCGCCGATTTTGCCCGCAGAGCAAAATTTACTGGAAGATCCAGTGGAGCGCTCCCCGCTAATAGCGGGGAGCATAACCTACCCGCCGTTCGCGTCGTGCTACTCCGATGCGCTGGCCGGCCTGCCCCCGAGCATCCTCCGGGCCCTGGAGGACCGGCTCTTGAGAAAGAAGTACGACCTGGCCGTGGATGACGAGGCAGTCCACGCCGCGATCGAAAAGACCCGAGCCGCCTACCTGAAAAAGAGGGAGGCCGGCCGCGTCCGATCTGCCAAGGCAAGGGCCGAAAAGAAAGCCGCCATGGCGCCGGCTCCTGAGACCTTGGGCGAATAAGCTTCTCAATTCGCCGGTTGGTTCGTTTTTTTGTGTGCCGTGAGGCCTTCGTTCAGCCGTTAGATATTGAGGGACCGAACGGCAGTGATAAGGCCGTTTGCGGTGGTAATCTCAACGGCCCTGTCATACTCGGCCACCAGGAAGAGCTTCGAAGTTGTGTCAAAGCCACCTGCCAGCCCGGTGCCGTCGTAGGTCACCTGGAGCTGCACATCGGTGCTACGGGAGGAGGCATCCCGACTGAAGTAGAACGAGTAGAGGGGGCCACGGTCAAGCCATTCGTTGAACGACTCCGCTCCGCCCGGGCTGGAGTCGGCCCGGCGCGAGATCAGGGACTGGTTATACAGCTGCTGCAAGAGGGCGGTATTTCTCCCCGCAGGCGTATTGGCCGCGAAGCCGCTCAACCAACGCGTTTGGGGGACGGTCAAGTTATCGAAAGTCACCTGGATGGTTGATAGATTCAAATCGCTCCCGTTGAGGACCTTGAAGTTGCTCGGCGGCGCTCTCGCCGATGAGCCGGCGATGTTGTCCTGGAGAAATACGTGGAGGACGGTAGTCGAGGCGGGTACCGAGAAAGACAGATTTAGGCTGTTCGAGGTCATGACTCGCTGCTGGACGAGGTACTCTTTGAGGTGCAGCTCCTGGACCGAGTCCGGAATAGTCATTTTGACGGTTGCAGCGTAGAACTGGAGCGACTTGACATTCAGAGTGAAAGTAGACCCGGCGACCCCAAGAACTCCAGGCAAGGGAGCATCGTTGATGGTTTCAATGGCGCAGGACTGGAAGTTGCTGTCTGGTGTTAACGAGATTCTGTAATCGCCCGATCCCAGGACGACGTCCTCCGCCTCGAAGATGCCCACAGGAGGGCGCCACAAGACAAAGACGCGGTTGCGGGCCTCGGCACTTCGGACCAGATTGCGGCGGATCATGTACCAGTTGGTCGTTGCGGCGATCTGAGCAGCTCCGATGGGGTTGTTCAGGGTAACCGATGTCGCATTTGTGAATGCTTTAATGGTGAACCTGATCCCAGCGATAACGATGCTGTTGCCGACATCGCCCGCCGTGAAGTTGGTCCCCACCCCAGTCAGGGCATCGCTAGTTGCGGCAACAGCGACGGTCGCCGTGAGGAACGCGTTGGCATCGCAAGGCTTGTAGGTGAGTTCGCGCCGGTCGTTGAAGCCGCTGAGGCCTGTGGGTGCGGCATTTGCTGCCTGGCCCGCGGCGCTCTGGCTCACGGTCGCGCAGCGCTCGGCGAAGCTGCCCGACATGCCCCAGGTACGGCCGGTAGAATTCAGCCACGACTGGGTCTTGCTAGTGCGCGCCTGGAGCATGCTTGCCTGCGGGGCGAATGAAGTAATGGACGAGACGTCCTGGCCACCGGCGCGCATGTACACGTTGCTAAAGAGGTTGCCTACCGCGTTCTCCGCGAAGGCGATTTGCTCCCGGAAGATGGGCTGGGAAGCCGCGGCCGGGTCGCCGTTGCCAAGGAGCTCGAGCTCGACTCGGAAGTACGACTGGGCGGGGATAAAGCCCTGGGGGCGGCTAATACTGAACTGGAAGTCCTGTACGCCTTGCGCGAACTGCGAGTCTGCTACGGACCGCTGGCAGGGGACCTCGACCCACTGGTGGTCGACCGAGTCCATGGCGGCTTCTTTGTGATCGTCTTGGGCGGACATGGTCGGCGCCGGCTAGCACTGTATGTATGCTAAATAGGCTCTGCCTATTTAGCGGCAATAGGATAAGCGCGGTCCGATAATAATCGACCATAATAGCGAGGCGCCAAATTTTGATCTGCGATCAAAATACTATGGCAGCAGTACTTATCGAAAAGCAGGTGAGCTTGCTCTTCTCGAGCGACCCGGCGATCGGGGCCGAATCGGTCTCGGCGGACGGGAGCAGCTTCGCGATGACATTTGACACGCCTTTCGTCGTCCCAGCTAGCGCCATGAACTGCATGGCGGGCGTCATTTCTGCTGCGGTATGGAACACGAGTCCGAATATCTCGGCCTCGTTCAATAACAACAATCTGACATTTACCACGAGCGTTGCCCCTGCCGGAACCTACACCATCGTCATAGACCAGGGCTTGTACTCCTTGGATGCCCTCGGGAGCTATGTCAGTATCGCTCTGCAGAATCTGGGTCTGCCCCCCGACCTCATTCAGTTCAGTCCGAATAACGCGACACAACGGGTCGGGACTACTCTGGGCACTGCAGGCGACTCGGTCGCCATCGGAGCCGCGAACAGCGTCGGTCAAATCCTCGGGTGGCCCACGGGCTCTCCTGCCATCGTGGCCCCCGTGGCGGGCTTCACCCAGTTCGGGCCGCTAGAAGCCGCTTTGAATCGTGTAAATAGCTACACGGTCCAGAGCGACTTCATAACCACGGGGGTCCAAATCAACGGCACGAGCCGCGGCATTTTGGCCAGCATACCTATAGACGTGGGCCCTGGGAGGCAGATAAACTTCGCGCCGAATCAGGTCCAGTTCTTCGACGCTGGGGAACTAATCGGTCGCCCGAAGCAGTATGTGCGTTTGGCACTGGGAGACCAGGAGCTCAGGCCAACGCCGACTGCCGGCGACTACTGGAGCATCACTCTCTTGATTAAGTATAGCGTTCTCTTGAGCTCTATGGCCGTGCCATTGAGAAGCGTGTAAGCTTAACTGGCTCAGCCAGTTAAGCAATAACGACACCCCCGTTTTTTCGCCTGCTTTGATAGAAAAGCAAGAGAGCCGTTTTCCCTGTGACATGCTTGCCCGGAAGTCGCTCGCCCCGTGGGAGAAAGCAAGAGGCTCCCGGGTCGTTGTTCGGCCGCTACAGGCCGCCCCGGTTGAGTTTTTCGAGGAAGAGGAGCCCGAGCAGCCCGAGCCCCCGAGAATCGTTCAGCGCGCTCCTGGGTGCCGTCCGGGAGACCGCCTCCGGCGCATCGCAGCATACTCGAGCGCCGCGTCGACGCGCGTTAAACAGGATGGGCGAAAAAATGTACCGGAGGTCCCCTGGAGCCTGAAAGAGCTCCTCGACGCGCTTGCGGACGAACTCGGGCCGAATTAAATTCCCGCGAAATTTAAAGGCTGAGCCTTTAAATCCCTCGCTTTTTTCTTTCACGGCCGGCCAGCGTAGTAGGCATTGACGGCATCCGCAAGTTCCCGCTGGAGGCCTTGCTCCCGAACCAGCTTGAAGAGCTCTTCCTTGTTCGGGGGGTTCCCCCGCGAATTGGTGCCCAGGACGCCCTTATTGGCGGCGCGCACGACGTCCCTCAGAGTGTCTCGTAGTACCTTTCGTTCGTTGGCCGGTAGCATGACTTCCTTCGCGGTGAAGCGAGGCGCGCTCGGGGGGGAGACACCAGCGGCCGCGGCTCTTTCGGCCGCAAGATCGAATAGGGCCCTCTGAATGTCTTCGGAAAGGGGCTCGATGGCTTCGCTGAGCGCTTCGACCTGTTTTCCTCGCGCGACCTCTTCCCGCTCTGGGACGACGCGCCGGCGCTTCCTTGGGACGGTGGCGACTGGGGCCGGGGCCCGGGCGAGGGCATCCACGGCGGCTACAGCGGCCCTCTCGGCAGCGCGGTACTCCGCCTCGAGCTGTGGCCCTTTGTCGGCGATGGCTTTCTCCATGTCGGCAATCTCCTGGAGACGGACCGCCGCGCCAGCCGCGAACCGGCCGGCGTTTTCTCTGGCTTCTTCAAGGAGCTTCTCCTCCTCTGCGAGAACCTCGGCGGCCGGCACATCTCCCACGGACTCAGCTGCGGCCACCTCGGCCGGAATGTCGGCAAGGCGCTTGTCGGCGTCGCGCACCTCACCCCTTGCTTTCTTGGCGTCCGCCACGAGAGCGACAGCCTCCCTCTTGATCCGGGGGATGACCGCCCTGGCCTCTGCCAAGAACTCGTCCATTTCCTGGGCCCGGCTTGCCGCGACTTCTATTAAGGCGTTCCGGTCGCGCTCCATCGCGGCGAGGGTCTCGCGGGTGTCGCCGAGTGCTCGTTGCTCTTCGTCGAAGGCGATGCGCTGGGCCGTTTCCGCGGAGACCTCTTCCCCGGCGGCCCCTTCGGCCTGGGCGAGAAGCGCGCGGCCCACCTCGTCCACTATCCCCTGTTCTGCTTCGGTGAGTTGGCGGCGCCTCGCGATGAGGACGAACGGGCGCAGGGTCGCCAGCTGCTCGTTGAGGACATCTTTCTCCTCGTCCGTCTCGGCGGACTCGGCCGCGGCCTTGAGCCCGGAAACGATCTCGTTGATGTCGAAAGTGCTCCCCGCTAGTAGCGGGGAGCGCTGTGGCTCCGGAGCGAGTTCCGGCCCGTCGCCCGCGGCCGCGTCCCCTGCGGCCATCAGCGCCGCGCGTGTTCTCGCCGTGCGCGGCTGACCCACCGGGGCAATCCGGCGATTCTGGCCGGAGAGGCGATGCGCGTTGTAGACATCTGGGGGTAGCGCCCTCGCGGAAGACCCGCGAGCGATGGGCGCCCCGGCGAACGAGGAAGAGCGGAACTCGCCGCCGCGCAACGGACGAGGCGCCGGCCAACAGGCCCGGTTGGTTCCCGTCAGGCGCGTCTTGTTGTAGGCGGACGGGGGGGGCGCCGGCGCCGCGCTTGCGGCCGCCCGGGGCCGGAGCCCGCTCCCCCATACCTGAACGTGGCGATAAGTAACAGCCATGTTTTTCTTTGCTGCGTCCTATAGAGGGCCAAAACAAATTTTGATCGAAGATCAAAATCCCATGGCGGCAAGACTTAATCAAAGGGTTGTTGCGTTTGGTTGCGCGGACAAAAGTCTGCGCGAATCCTGGGACGAGAATCGGAGGAAGGATGTTGCTAACTTTCCGAGTCCGTTTCGCATGCTGATGCTCGGGCCCCCCAATTCCGGGAAGAGTACTCTGGCTAAGAACTTGGTTGTTCACCAAGACCCCCCGTTTGACGAGGTCTACGTGTGCCACGAAGATGCGGGGGCAACTCGCGAGTACGACGACCTGGAGCCGACAGCGATGCTCGGGGAAATCCCTGGGCTCGACTTCTGGGACACTCTGCCCACAACCGAGGAGGACCCAGAGACAGGAGAAGAGAGGCCGATCAAGCGGCTGGTGATTGTGGACGACATCGAATATGTCTCGGCAAACAAGCAACGGCTAAAGGACTTGGCAATTCTGATGCGCTTTGCTTCCTCCCACAAGAATCTCTCGGTAATAGTGAGCCACCAGTCCTACTTCGACCTGCCGGTCATCGCCAAAAAAGTGGCCGACGTCTTTGTCCTCTGGCGCCCTCGAGCCAAGAACGAGCTGGCACTCATCGAAAACCGAACTGGCTTGCCGACGGGAGCCCTGACCACAATCTTCGATAAGTACGGACGCGATGCCCGCGATAGTGTCTGCGTAGATGGGACACGGGGGACATTCGCGCCCCTCCGGTGGAATATATGGACACCACTGCCCCTACCTAGATAAGGATCTCCTGGCCTCGTACGCTTTGCGAAGAAGCTTTTCCGCTTCTTCGCGGGTAATGTCCTCGCGGCAAAGAGCCTCTTTGTTCTCCAGGGCGATGTTGCGGAGGAGCTCCCGGGCCGAAAGCGCCTCCCGTTCTCTCGGCGCGACCGGCTTGGAAATAGCCGCCGGAACAATATGCCGGGTAGCCTCGGGGAGAACCCCACCGCAGATGCCGAGGCCCAGCGCCCTCGCTTCTTTTGCACGTGCTACCTGCCCCTGTCGGGTCGCCTCTTTGGCCTCGGCCCACGCCGCGACGAGGGCGGCGTCCTGGACTGTCCCGCGCTTCACTAGCCGGGCCCAAGTCGGGCCATTCTTTAGGACATATCGGCGTGTCTCGGGGTTGAACCCATAGATGGGACTCGCGCATTTTTCGTCTTCGTCCATGCTGCTTGCTGCGCCTATTATTTGTTGGCAAACTATTTGCGCGCCGTAATAGCTTGCCCCGAACAACCGAGCCACCGTATCAATAATGTCCGTCGCTTCCTCCGCCGCCTCATTGAGGTCCGTAAATTTCCACGGAAGGGAGATGTCGCTCGAAGCTGCCCTAGACGAGACCATTCGAGGGGTCCAGACCCATCTCAACAATCTCCAGGTTGTTCTTCGGAACCTCGCGGCCTGTGAAGAGCAGCAGCTTGATGACGACGAGGACTTCCGGCAGATGGTAGCCCTAGAAGACGAGACCACGGATACCGTCAACGCACTCAACGAGCTTCTGAGCGAGTTGCCGGACATTGCGGAGGACATCCGTGGCCCTGCCCCAAATCCCGCTATGAAGGCCTGGCATCGGACCCATCGCGCCGAACGCAAGCTTGACATGGCACGGCGCAAAGAAGCCGCGAAAGCCCGCGCCGCCGCGGAAAAAGCGGCCGCCGAGGCTCTTCCCCCTGGAGGTCCCGGGGGACTCGTTCGGGAGATGACTGGGCTTGCTATGACAGGTCCACACTAGACAGGCCCGCTACTCTTTTTTCGGCGGTATATATGAGCAAGCATGACGACCGCAGTCCTCAGGCCCTACAAGCAGAAGCTCCTCCGGGAGCTCGGGAACGACGCCCTCTTCGACGACCAAATCGATAAGATCGGCCTCCGAGAATTCGGGCGCCGATGGGCTGGAGTCTACCCGAGCGATGGCCTGCCCGTTGTCCGCCCTAGCCGCTTTTACGTGGTCAACAGCGGTTTCAGGGGAGGCCCTGGGGCGCACTGGGTGGGCCTTTATAGCAGCCCATCTCGGAGGGTATATATCTACGATTCTTTCGCCCGAACGTCAACAAAAATCATCCCCGCAGCAGTGCGGAAAATTAGCCACGAGCACTTCGTTGAAGATGCTAACGGAGTGGCCGACCAACGGGGAGATTCTCAGGTGTGCGGAGTGCTATCCCTTGCCTGGCTCATGGCCGTGCGCGATCATGGCATTCGAAGAGCCTTAGACGGGCCTCTTGAGCGGATCGTTTAGTACATGCGCATGCGGCGCGGGCGATAGCCCCCAGCGAGGCGAAGGGCGCCTCCGCGTCGGCGACGACGGCCAAGGCCCATATGTCCCGCGGCCGTGCCGGCTTGGCCAATAGCCTGGCCAATAGGTCCTCCAATCTTGGGGGCCAAGAACGCCGCGCCCTTCGAAATGAGCTTGTTGTCCTTGATGAAGCGGCCGACTGTGCCTGCCGCCTTGCGAATCCACGACCAAATTTTGCCCCTCCCGGCTTGGCGGCGATGCATGCGGGGAGCGAGGCTCATGTGGGCTGACCGACGAGGAGGCATGTTGTTTTGTGCTGTTGTTGACACGTATAAACTCCGGACAAAACTTTTTGGTCGAAAAATATTACTGGAGCGTTCCCGCGATCAGAATCCAGCTTCTTCGAGAATCTCGTCGATCTCTGCGTCTGTTAAGGCTACTGGCTCCGGCGTAGGCTCCCGCGCGGGCGGTTTGTCGACTCGGCCAATGAAATGGTTGCCCTTGGCGATGTTCTCCGCGGCCCACATTGGCTGCGTGTTGGTGTAATGGAGGCGAGCCGCTACCTCTTCGAGCGTCGGTGGCCCTCCTTTGGCGCCAGGATACTTGATGGGTGTGATATGGTCGATGTTCCACTTGCCTGCCCCATTGCCGTAGTTGTCCCAGCTCATCCCATCTTGGAACTGTGCCTCGATGTGAGAGCGAAAGGCTGCGACGTTGCAGCCAAGGAACTCGAGAGAATGGTTCTTTTTATCTCGCTTGAGCGCCTGTGTGGAACGCCCTCGAACAGCTGCCGCGAGGGCATCAACTGGACTACAAAGCATACAGCGATCTTTTCTTCTGGCGTGGGCGCAGATGTTCAGGCGCCGTAGCTCATTCCTGCGAGCACGAACCCGCTCGGTACAGTGTCCACACTCCTTTGAGCCCCGATTCCCATGCTCACACACCCAACGACATGATTCGCAGGTCTGAAGCGGCCGCCCATTAAATATAGGCCCTTCCGGATCTGGCTCGTAGGGCTCATTGCACCGAGAGCACCGAGAGCATCGATTGGGGTGGCGATTCTTGAATCGCTCGTGTCTGACCCTATCTCGCGCATTGCACTCTAAGCAGGTCTTCAAACGGCGCCCGAGGCGATTGGTCTTGAACCCGTCCTCGTAAAACTTCTTTTTGCAGGCCGTGCACTGGATTGGCTCTTGCTCGGCTGCCATAATAGTTGTCTTGGGTTATCTAGGACAGTCTCTGGTTTCTAATTCAAATTCTTCTAGCCACCTGGGCCGAAATATTCGGCGGATATCTATCCGCCCTATAGATATCGCCGGCCAGCTTCAGCCCCGCCAACATGTCCTCCGTGTTTCTCGGGTCTGGCGATGGGGGCCTAAGCCGAGAAGAGTTACAAGATGGGTCGTTCGCTTTGAACGTGGCCAGAGTAACTTGCCAGGCTCTCGTTCCTGGCCTTCCTGTGTGCACCGGATCGAACAAGCAGCTCGTGTCTCGCCTCATCGGCCCCGCTGACCTCTCAGGAGTGAGCTTCGTGACCAACCCCCTCAATGCTACCCTCAGCTGCCTGGACGTTCTCACGGCCTACAACACTGTGCCCCGCAGCCTTAACGGGCTCGTCACCGCTTTCGATGCCTTCGAAGGGCGCTCCCTCGGAAACGTTGGTAACGTCCAGATCTACAAAGGGAAAGTCGGCACGGGGACCCCCTCCCCCTACCTGTCCTTCAACAGCCTCACCGCCGGGTTCGGAACCAGTATCGTTGACTCTGGTGGGAATGATGGCATCGTGGTCTCGTCGACCATTACCGCGAGCAATCTCTCGGCTGGGAGTGCGGCCATCTACGCGGGGCAGGTGGCACCCAGCGGAGAGCTCCAGTTCAATAGCCTCACTGCCGGTACGGGCGGCATTACGATGGCCACGGCAGCGGGGAGCGTCACCGTCAACAATACGGCCACCTGCTCGAACCTCGGAGCTGGCCAGGGGGTTTTCTCGAATAAGCTCGCCAATATCATGAACCTGCGCAGCATCAAGGCAGGCCCTGGGCTTGTCGTGACCGGCTCGGTAAACGAGATCACGGTCGCGGCCGACCCAAATATAACGGGGGTCGCTGCGGACAACGCGGTCGCCCCCGCCGGCGCAAGCGAATCTTGGCTCGGGTCGACCCCGACCGGCCAGGGGGGCGCCGCGAGACTGACCTCGATGCTGCCCACCGTTTCCAGGTGGCTTATTGCGGGGACATTTAACGGATTGAAGTACTCGGACGACGCCCTAGTGACAAAAGTCTCCGTGACTAGCGGCCCCCTGGTCGGCCTATTCATCACCGCATACAACGGGGTAACGGCCTTGGCTCGAGAGTACTTTAACGGGACTTTCCTGAACCAGGTCTATAGCAGTTCGGACGGGGCTACCTGGTCACTGATCGCCAGCGGCCAAACATCTGCCTGGGACCTGATTTGGGACGGCACCCAGTGGGTCGCCGCCGTCGAGGCCGTAGGCTTGGGCATCCAGCGGAGCGTAAATGGCGTCTCCTGGGTCACGTCGTCGACGTCTCGAGATCCCACCTGGGTGGTCTCCCTCGGGGGGACACGGCTCGCGTGCGGAGGCGCGGCGGGGCAGCTGTGGAGCGCAGACAGCGGAGCGACGTGGACCGCCGCCACCGGGCTCGATGGAGCAACGGCAAGCATCCGCGCCACATATGACTCAGTCAACAACGTCTTGATCGCCACGACGAGCGCCGGCAACCGCAACCTGATCCGCTCCTACGACAATGGGCAGACCTGGTTCGCGCAGACTGGGAGCAACCCTACCACCCTCTACCTAAGCGCGGCATTCTGGAGCTCTGTCCACGGCCGCTTTTATTTCGCCGGCGCCAATCCAGCGGACGGCCTACTGCAATTCCTGACGACCGTCGGAGGAAACCCGAACCTGGTCCAGCCAACTAGCTCGTATGCGATTGCGCCCCTCGCTGGGCTGAGTACTTCGGTCAACGTGCTCACGATGGGATACGACACGACTTTCCAGCGTTTCGTGATAGCCGGGAATTCGGGGCAGACTTATTACTCGGCCGGCTCGAACATCATCTCGACGCTCGGCAGCAGTGGGTCCGGTGGCCTTGTCCAGTCGACGGGAAACTATATCCAGTCGAGGGCCGCCCAGCCCACGGATTATACCGGGAGGAGTACTCTGTACTTCGATAGCGGCGCCCAGGACCTCGTTCTCCGCTGGAACGGGATCGGCTACAACATTGCCGGGGCTTGCTGCACGGTCGACACTCGGTTCGACGGGACTTTGGCCCAGACATTCTATGCGAACACGGTCGACGGGCAGGTAGCCTTTGGGTGGAATGCCACCTCGAGGCAAATAACGTTCACGCCCGTGGCTAACAATATCGGAGGCTCTACGACAGTTATCTGCACGTATACCCGCGCCAATGGGGCCGTTGCCCACGTCATCAACACTGTCCTCTCGGCGGCGCTCGTCGCTGGGACCACCCTCTTCTTGGCGACCGCCACTGCGGCGGCTACAGCAACCTACAACCTTAACCAGACCACGCCGATGTACTGCAAGATGACGCTCGCCCCCGCAACGGGAACCACGTCGACCCTCCAGTGGTACACCATCGAGGTCAATATTGCTACGGCCGGGTCCGGGAATGTTTCTATTCGTCGCTTGTATCGGCGCCTGTAATAGCGTTAGCCATGGCGACCCCTGCGTGCTACCTTGTGTTCGCCCCCAGCGCGGAGCCCATCCTTGCGGTGGCCTACCATTCTCATAGCCCCGAGCTTTTGGGGGAGATACCGGACGAGCTCGTGGTGCCGATGAGCACCTGTGTCATGAATCCGGGGGTCGTTGATGTCTCCTATGACCAAGTGAACAGTGTTGTAATAGTGACTCCCGTCGGCGGCGGAGCCCCTCTCGCCATGGTATTCACCGGAGCGGGAGCCGCGGCCGAACTCGAAGAAAAAGACGACTGGTGAGTGAGACCCCCACGGAAAAAACGCATTTTTTTGCTTATACCCCATAAAATAGGCGATAGACCTGAATGCCGGGCCCAGCCACTAAGAAGGCGCTCAAGGCCTCGGGGCTCGCTGGGCCGTGCTCCCTCTCGTTGTAGAAGCGAAAGTCGCCCCGGCGGAATCTGACCGAGAAAACTGACCCCTCGCGGCGGGGGGCATCTCCATCGAGGCCCAGATGTTCCCGGAAGAACCACCCGTAGTAGGTGTCCACCTCGGTGGTGCTAGGTCCCCAGCGAATAAAGGAGATGGGGTCCATCCTTGCCGGCTTAGGTATAAAGGTCCGGCACTTTCTCCATGCCGTAATGGGCCAAGTAGGCCTCGAGCCCCGGGCCGGTCAGTAGCCAAGCAGCAAGAGCCTCCTGGCTTGTCGGGGAGCTATGTAGAGTGTACCCCCTCGTATGCTCTTTTTTGAAGTACACTATGCGGTCGTGCTCCCTATCCCCTTCAACAATGACAAACGTGACGAAGTACGTATTCTCTTGAAAGGGGCACCGATGCCACGACTCGAAAAGGACGCGCTCCATTTGAGGGACCTCCTCTATGTCGATAGGCAAAAGGACCGCCGACAGCATCATTAGATTTGTCGGCTCGCCGACAAATTTACCAGGTCGAGGCCGATGAGCGAACCAGCCGAAGGGGCCTCCCGGGCTCGCGTCAGGATGCGCCGAGCTCGACACACCAACCCAACTCTCTGCGGTTACTGCTCCCGGTGGAGTCGGAGCATCTCTAACCATCGTCTCTCCCAGGTCCATCTCAGAAATGTGGCCGCCGCGATCGAGGTCCGGCGACTTCTCCTCGAAAGCGAGCAGGCTCGCAACGAAGTCCTCGCCGAGCGCCTCTGCACAATCTTCGCAGCGCCCGTAGAGGACAAAGCGCCGGCATCTCTTGCAGGCTGAAGCAGGGTGCAGCATATTTTTTTACGCACTATAATAGCTAACACTATTTGCCCAATGAAGGCTCGCCTGGTCGGAATCGCGTTTAGCAAACGGGCCGGGAAAAAGTGGGACGCCCTTTTCGAGGATGTCCGCACCGGCTACCGCTGGGCGGTTCCGTTTGGGGCCAAAGGCTACAAAGACTACACCGAACACGGTGACTCGGGCCGGAAGCAGTCCTATTTGGCTCGGCACCAGCCGCGAGAGCAGTGGGACAATCCTTTCACCCCCGGGGCATTGTCCCGGTGGCTCCTGTGGAATCTGCCGACGCTAGAGGAAAGCCTAGCAGACTACCGGCGACGATTTAACCTTTGAGTGCTCGCTTCATGAGGCACAACGCTTCAGACACCACCGGGAGAGCCTTGGATTTCAGGGTGGCGGACACAGTCGCCATGCCCGCAGGCGACAAGGGCTTCTCACCTCCGGGTCTGCCGCGGGCCGTGAAAGC